>Ga0307377_10007000_pt1 | contig 11719 bp, 6 predicted proteins | sample TR3MG_FD_202535 | JGI IMG/M metagenome (GOLD analysis project Ga0307377, IMG submission 202535) | Soil microbial communities from Risofladan, Vaasa, Finland - TR-3 | ecosystem: Environmental > Terrestrial > Soil > Coastal area > Acid sulfate soil | place: Finland: Risofladan, Vaasa | collected...
CCTCAGATTGCCTATTAAATATTTTGGCGGACGAGTGAATATCAAGGCGCCTGGCAAACCAATTCGCTGCCAGCTTGCATGGGGATCGATGTTTGAGTGAATGGCGGCGAACATTGCCATTACTGTGCCATGGGAAACGATGAGCAATCCTTGATCTGGGTAGCGTTGGAGCAACGACTGAACGGCTCGATTAAACCGCTGTCCAGCTTCATATGCAGTTTCTTTGCCAAAGGATAATATTTCTGGTTCCGCAAACATTTTAGCGATGGATCTCCGGCAATGATCTTCAGATGTTAGATTCGCTATCGGCCGCTTATGTTCATGTAGTCCTGGGACAATTTCAATCGGCAGCCTCAAATAATTCCCGATTATTTAGGCGGTTCCAAGGGCTTTTGACTCGGAACTAGACATAATCTTCATGATTGAGTAGGTGGCAAGTTGCCTGGCCAGGTGCCGTGCTCGTTCTTTCCCCACTTGGTTCAACGACCATCCTCTGGGAGGAATCGATGGGTCGAGTTCGGGGACGGAGTGTCTGACTAGAATAAGTTTGTTACCCATTACCCCAAAAAAGTTAATTTTTTTTTAGCGAGAAACCGGATTCAAGGAGTTAGATTTGCCAACGAACCAGGAAATAATTCGTTTTTCCCCGGCGGATCACAAGGTAATTTCCGGCGATCCTGTCGACCAGTCCCAAAATCTTATTTTCATCTTTAACCCGTATATCATTAACAGTGATGGCGCCATTGTTGATATCCTCCCTGGCGCGGCGCTTGGAGGTAACTATCTCGGCATCGGTCAGAAGTTCAACGAGGCCAATAGTTTCAACGCTCATAAGATCATAGGTAGGCACATCATTTAGAGCCTGAAGCAGCTGGTCCGAGTCTAGGTCAGCGATCTTGCCATAAAAAAGGGCCTGAGATATTTGCTCAGCGCTGTTCATCGCTTCTGGTCCGTGCACCAGGCGTGTGATCTCGCGGGCAAGGGTTTGTTGAGCCTCCCTTTTCCAAGGTTCTTCGTTGAATCTTTGCTCCAATTCTGTAACCTGATTTTTGGTGAGAAAGGTAAAATATTTTAGAAAACGAATTACATCGCGATCATCGACATTCATCCAGTACTGATAAAATTCGTATGGAGAGGTCATATCAGCATCCAGCCAGATGGTTCCTTTCTCCGTCTTGCCTAACTTGGTGCCATCTGTCTGAGTTACCAGAGGTTGTGTAAGCCCATAAACAGTTTCTCTCTTCATACGGCGAATCAGATCGACGCCGGCCGTAATATTGCCCCACTGATCGCTACCACCAGCCTGTAATTCGCATTGGTACTCAACATTAAGCTGCAGGTAATCATAGGCCTGCATGATCATGTAGCTAAACTCGGTGTAAGAAATACCTTCTTCGAGCCGAGACTTAACCGAATCTTTTGCCAGCATGACGCCGATTGGAAAGTGTTTGCCGATATCACGTAGGAAAGGCAAAAGACTTAAATTGGCCAGCCATTCGTAGTTGTTCACAATTCGAGCCGGGTTTTCCCGGCTATCAAAATCAAGATATTGTTCTAGCTGGGGCCGCATTTTACGGGTATACCCCTCAACTACTTTTTCCGAGTTAAGTTTTCGCTCATTGCTCTTCCCACTGGGATCGCCAACCAAACCAGTTCCTCCCCCGGCTACAGCAATGGGATGGTGGCCTTGTAGCTGAAAACGCCTTAGTAGAAGTATTTGTAATAGATTTCCAATATGAAGGCTGTCAGCAGTGGGATCAAAGCCAATGTACAAGGTGATTGGTCCTGCAGCGAGACGTTTGGCCAGACCTTCTCGATCAGTGACTTGATAAAGTAGTTCGCGATATTCCAGTTCATCTAATAAATTCATCATATTTCCTCAATGTGGGTGCTCGATCTGATTGTAGTGGAAGCAAATATCGAGTGCAATAACTAAAAAGCCTCCGGCTGAGTTCATCAACTGGAGGCTTAGGTAGGCAATGAGAGTTGACGCAAAATCAGTTTAGTGATTGCAAGGCTATTTCGGCCGGATAAAAGTTTTCATTCAATTGAAGCGCTCGTTCGTAAGCGGCCGTAGCACCGGCCACATCACCTTGGAAAAGCAATGCGTGACCTCTATAAAGGTAGGTTTCTTCTACATTGAGACCACCCTGCGTGGCGAAGACAGCATCAGATAGGGCAATCATATCGTCATAGCGACCCATTTTCATATAGGCCAGATAAGGTCTAAATTCATACCACAACATTCGCGGGGGCAAACCTATGGCAAGCGCCTGGTCAAAAGCAGCTGCACCGTTGCTGTAAAAGTCGCTGTCGCCAATCAGTTCGCCTATTCTGGTAAGGCTGGTACCCAGGTTGAACCAGGCAAAAGCATTTTCTGGTTCGAGTTCGATCTCTTCTTGGGCCCGAATAGCCGCGTTTTCCCACATTTTTAGCGGCTCCAACAATTCAGATCCAAGGATTGCAGATACCTTTGCTTCCTGATCTGGTTCGTAGACAACATAAAAATTGTAATTGAATTCTTGCCAATAACGTTCAAATTCATCGTAGGAATCTGCCCGACCATTTACCGGATCAACCTTTATATAGCTATCCATGCTGTACAACACTTGTTCGTCGTCATCATAGCCAAATACCGTCAAATAATGACCATACCAGCCTTGCGAGGACAAAGTTTCCGGCTCATAACCTTTTTCAATTACAACCGGAAACCCGGCCGCCAATAGTTGTTTTAAGATCTCCATCGTTCCGTTGCTGTGAACTGTCGACCTAAGAGAAGTAAAATCATTTACATAGTCACTCAGTTGCCAGGGACTGACATTTCTATCTTCTGGGTTGGGTTTGAGGTAGGCGGCTGCTTCAGCCTGGGTGGTTTCATCACCGTGCCAGTTGAGCACCTGAGTCAGGTTGGCGGGGCCACAATTGTTGAAGCTTTGTTGGATTCGATTGATGCCTTCTAGCCGAACTTTGGCAGGTAATGGTTCCGGCGTGGGTGTAACGGTCGGCGTTAGCGTCGGCAACGGCGTGCTAGTTGGCAATGTTTCATTCAGCAATAGCTGAGAGTCATTTTCACTGCCAACTTGTGATTCTGGGGAAGTTGGAAGGGATCCGGTTGGCTCATTGCTCTCCGGCTCCAGTGCTGCGGTTGCCGGCGTTCTATTGACGGACGGAATTGTCACACGGGGTAGGGATGAGATATTTTCAGGAGCAGGTAGTGAGTGGGCGACCGGCGCGACCTGTTCTATGACGCCTTCAGTGATATCACTAAGAAATGGGCTGCGTTCTGACAAAGCCACGCGATACCTTCCAGGAATGGCCAATACAACTTTAGGCAGAGCCAATATTGCGGCTATTAGCAAAATCTGAAGGATTGCCACAACCAGGATAATCCTCTTTGTTTTCTTGCTCATTTAGATAACCCACTCGCGAATGTATTTACATAGCGCTGTTCTTAAAAGATCTCCCACGGATGAGCCGTAGGCTGTTATAAAAGATAACTCGTTGAGTTTCAGAGAATACGCTCCATTTTGCTGTTATGAATCAAGTTGAGCCAACGCGTTGATAGCCGGCGTAAATCGAGGATTGAAGCGCACTGCTTTTTCCAAATCGTCACGAGCTTGCCTGGATTCGCCCAAGGCCGCTTCAGCCAGGCCTTTGTAATAATAAGATTCCTCAAAGTACGGACGATCTTTTAAGGTGGTTTCTGCCAACAGAATTACGTCCTCAAACCGGCCAACCTGGTAATATGCTTCATATGGACCGAATTGATACCAAAGCATTCTCCAGGGGAGACCCATTGTTCGGGCCTGGTCGAAAGCGGTTACGGCATTTTCATAATCGCCGAGAGCATTATAGATTGTACCCAGGTTGAACCAGAGATACGCGTCCTCGGGCTCTTCAGCCAACTCTTCCATCACCTTTGTAAACGATTCCCGCCACATGGTTTCATCATCAACTGCCGATCCCAGGATCTCGGCTAGTTCAAGTTCCTGTCCAGCCTGATATAGAACAATATAATTTCGGTTAAATTGCCGCCAGTAGCTATCCATGTCTGGATAACTAATTTGTCTACCTTGAGCGTCAGCGTTGGCGCCTGGTTGCTCACTGGTTCCGAACCAAGAATCATAGACCGACACACTTTCACTGGCATCATCGTAGGCAATAACCAAGAGATAATGGCCATACCAACCCATCCAGCGGTATTCGCCCGGTGGGTCAAGTCCCAATTCCACAATTACCGGAAAGCCACCTGCCACGAGACGCTTCAATGTAAATAGACTTCCATTCGTCCGGTCCAAAGCAAGAAGATCAGTCTCCTGGTTGACAAAAGCCACCATTTCATGGGGACTTACATTTCGGTCTTCGGGATCTGGCTTGAGGATGGTCGCTGTTTGTTCCTGGTTCAAGAATATATCAAAGTAACTCAGCGCCATCGCTAAGGTTGCCGGCCCACAATTGTTCCAGGTTTGGAAATGATGGCGGATGGCCCCTAAACGGCCGTTGACCGGAATCGATACTGGTGTAGCGGATGGCTGAGGTGATGGCTTAGGCGTTGAATCTGGTGGCTCAAGTTCCTGGGATGCGTCAGACGATGCATCATCAACAGGTCTTTCAATTGTCGAGGGTGGGATCGAATCTACGTCAGCCATAGCGATCTGGCTAACGGTTGGTGTGCTTTCAAGCAGCCCGGTCGCATCGACCACAATGTTCGCCGTAGGCAGAATCTCAACATGCTCGCGAACGGCCAAAGTCTGGATTGGTTCAGGAAAATAGGCAGCCACATACCGGCTCGGAATTACCTTCAATAGGGTGGGCAATTGCCAAGCAATGACGCTTAAAAACCCTATAACTATGAAAAGCAAGATCCAACGTTTGCTCATAACTGTCTTTTCAACCTTGTGAAGAGAGGGACTACTCTTTCAGTGTCCGCTCCTTCCTCCAGAAAACTGCCATTATATCTACAACGGCCATTATTTATAATTTCTCCAACCGTTAGAACAGGTGTATCAATGTTGGAGACTAAGCGACTATTCATCTTGGACAGAAATTGCAGCCTGACATCGATCCATTATGCGGGAAGTGAGGACGAATAGAGAAAAGTGTCAACAGGTTTGGATCAGCTTGGCTTTATCCACCTCAAAGAGAAGTATTGGATCAACTGGCATCGACGCGTATGACGACCCGAAAAGGAAATGGCCAGAGTGGGACTACGGGAAAAATTTGAAGCGACTTTAGCTATTTTTGGGCAGAGAACCTAGGTTTGCATGGACATATGAATTCTTTCCAAATCACGGTCGTATTCAGAGAAGCCAAGAATTCGATAGAAGGCTATAGCCTCAGACCAGTCAAGATTAGTTTCAACCAGAATGCGTCTCATCTCTAATTCCCGGGCTTTTTCCAATAAATGATACACAATTTTCTGGCCTATGCCCATCCGGCGCTTATCGGAAGCGACCGAGACCCGGACAATACGGCCGGTACCAAGGGATTCGCGCACAAGGGCGCCTGTAGCAACGATTCTCTCATTCAATTCAGCAACAAGGAAAAGATCGCCGACCTTCAGATAGGTAGCTGCGATCTCCTCTAAATCAGGATTTATGGACGGATCAAGCTGATTGAAATGTTCGGCCAGACCGTTCAAGATAAGCTGCTGAGCTACTTCCTGATCTCCGGCGGTGAACGTTCGGATGATTAATGTCTCACCATTCATTCTACCGTTACACTTTTAGCCAAATTGCGCGGCTGATCGACATCGCAACCTCTACGAACGGCAACATGATAACTGAATAATTGAAGAGGCAGCGTGTTTATTATTGGGGCGAGTAGAGGCGGAGAGAGGGGTACATAGATAATTGAATCGACCTTTTCGCTCAGGGGCACGTCCCCTTCCGTAGCCAGGGCGATAACCCGTCCCCCTCTGGCTTTGGCCTGTTCAACTTGGCTGATCATTTTCTGGTAGACTCCATCCTTGGTAGCGATGGCGAATACGGGCATCTCTTCATCAATCAAGGCGATCGGCCCGTGCTTCATCTCTCCGGCCGGATAGCCTTCAGCGTGAATATAGCTAATTTCCTTTAGTTTTAAGGCGCCTTCCAGGGCAACCGGATAGTTGATTCCCCGGCCGATGAACAGCATATTCTCAGCCTTGAAGTATTGGTTCGCCAGTAATTGATAATCCATATCGTTCTCAAGAACCTGGCCGGCTAGGTCCGGTAGGTGCGCAAGGTCGGAGACGAGATTGTGCATTTGTTGCTGGTCGAGGATACTTCTAGTCTGTCCCAAGTAACAGGCGAGTAAATATAGGTCGGCCAAAGAAGTGGTGAAGGCCTTGGTTGAAGCGACGCCAATCTCTGGGCCGGCATGCATCAAGATGTAGCCGTCTGCCATCCGCATGGCCTGGCTACCCATTACGTTTACGATGGACCAGAGAGTTGCTCCCCGGCTACGAGCCAATTCGCAAGCCGCTAATGTATCAGCCGTTTCACCTGATTGTGTAATACAAAGAACCACTGTATCTTCATCAATAACTGGGTCAGAATGCCGAAATTCGGAACCGTAATCCACTTCGACCGGAATTCTGGCCAGGGATTCGATCATTTGTTTGCCAATTAGCCCCGCGTAATAGCTGGTTCCACAAGCTACAATGATTAGCCTTTTCATTCGAAGAGCCAGCTCTACTGTAAGATTGAGTTCCGGTAAAGTAACAATAGCTTTGTCAAAATCAACCCGACCCCGTAACGTATCGATGAGGGCTCTGGGTTGCTCAAAGATTTCCTTCTGCATGAAATGTTTATAGGGCTCCTTGGCTGCGCTGACTGGATCCCAAGAAATAGTGTGTATCTCAGGCAAGATGGTTTGCCCGTCGAGTTCAGTAACGAAGTATCCCAAGCTGGTAATCGTTGCCATCTGTCGATTTTCCAAAAATATCATCTGGCGAGTATGACTGAGAATGGCCGGAATATCGGAAGCAATAAACATCTCACCGTCGCCGACACCAATGGCAATGCCACCTGCATTCCCCACTCGAGCACAAATCAGGCGATCGGCGAATTTCGTGCCCAGAACAACCACCGAATTGGCCCCCACCAGGCGGCCGAGCGTCGAACGAACGGAATTCTCCAGGTCAAGGCCAGCTCCTAGGTGCCGTTCGATGAGTTGGGCTATGACTTCAGAATCTGTATCGGAATGGAAAATCACTCCTTCAGCCGCTAGCTCTTCCCTTAACTCGACGAAATTCTCTACAATGCCATTGTGCACAATGACAACTTGGCCGCCCATACTTACGTGGGGGTGGGCGTTACGTCTGCTGGGTTCCCCATGAGTTGCCCAACGAGTATGGCCCATGCCCAGGTTCCCTGAAGCCGGCACTTGCTCCATAAGCTCTTGAAGATTTACTAATTTCCCTACGTCTCGGCGGATAGCTACTTCGCCGTTTTCTCCCAAGATAGCTATCCCGGCGGAATCATAACCCCGATACTCAAGCTGTTTGAGGCCATCCAACAAAATCGACTGAGCCTGGCGAGGCCCTACATAACCAATTATTCCACACATGCGTCACGACCTCCAAACTGTTTTGGCCGCGAATATTGCCGGGAACACACAGGGCGCTTAGCGGCACCAAGAAGGTTGGCAGTAGACACAGCCAGTATATCGTATTGCGACGCAGCCAGGAGAATGATGATCGCCAAAGGGGAGCGTCCCTCCGATATTTCAATCGCTGCCGGATCATTTTGAAACAGCAGAGTCACTGCGTTTCCCTTTGTCATTCGCTTGCGCGAAGTTTTGTAGAAACGCTTCTCGGAGGGAGCATAACACAGGATGTGACTTATCCTGGGAGGCATCCGCTGATTGTTCGACTTTCCGAGCAGGCAATTACCTGATCGTTAATCCCATCTCGGGATGGGGAACCTCCACCTCGTCAACCTTACCTATGGTAAGGTCCTTGCGCTTTGTCTTGCTCGCTTATTCTTTTGTAAATTATTATCCAAGCCTAACCTTTCTGGCGTTCGTCGTCAAGCCAACTTTGGTCATGGTGAGGAAATATTTGACAGTTATGAACCAAACCATATAATTAGCCGTCCTAATTATTTGAATGGCTAACTACTGATGAGTGAAGACACAATTTCGATAGCCCGGCGACTGCTACAGGTCCTTTTACCCCTTGGTAAATCAGTGACGGCCGAATTGCGGCACACGGGCCAACTTATGGCTCCTGGCCATTATCAAACATTGGGGACATTGTACCTCCGAACGTCTAATCTGAGCGATTTGGCTGAGATCCAGGGCGTAAGTTTGCCGACAATGTCGAATACGGTTACCAGCCTGGAGCAACAAGGTTGGGTAAAAAGAAAACGATCGGAAAAGGATCGTCGCGTTGTAATGGTTGAGCTTACGCCAGCCGGCTGCGATAAGTTAGGTGAACTGACTGACACTGTTTTGACCATGTTGGTTTCTCTATTGAACAAGACATCATCCGAAGAGAGGGAGTCGTTATCGACTGGGATCTCTGTATTGGAGTGCATATTTGATACGATTTCTCTACCTAGAGACCCAGATTGATATTAATTTAGGCAAAGTTTAGTTCGACTGCTGGGCAAGCCAGATTGCCAACATATCAATGTCTCGTGAGAGTGCCAGCCCAAGAAGAATGCTTACGAAGCGCATAAGCTGTTGAACACCTTTTCCTAACGAGGCGAGTCTATTCTTGCATCGAAAGAATACCATTATTTTCAAGTTATATAGAAGGAAGCGTATATGTTAACAAAACTTTTTGATTCGATGACCCGTCTATCCATTAGATTCCGATGGGTTCTTCTGGTTCTATCGCTAGTAATACTAGGTGCTGGAATTTACGCGGTAACCACGCTCAATATGGAGATGTTGCCAAGGATTGAGTTCCCCCAAACAATAATTGTCGCCCAATGGGATGGGGCCGAATCATCCGACCAGTTTCTAAACGAAATTACAACACCCCTGGAAGACGCCCTCAAGAACGTCGAGGGTGTGGTCAACCGGGAGTCCACTACCAGCAAAAGCTTCGCCTTCATCATCGTCCGGAATGACTTTGGGGAGAACCAGGACAGAATTACAGAGGATTTGAAAGCCGCTGTAGCATCTGTTGAGTTACCCGAAGGCGTTGAAACACCTGAAATTTTGAATTTCAGTCTCAGCGATCTACCCGTTGTCGTTGCCAGTGCATCTTCAGGGGCTCTCTCTCTTCAAGAACTGAAAGAGATTGTAATCAATGAATTGCAACCACGCTTTGAAGACATTGATGAAATTGACCAGGTGGCAATTAGCGGTGGTCAAGAGTTGCCGGATGAAACCCTGGAGATTCCTGAAACCGAACCAGAAGTAGCGCCGGAGACCGAGGTCGAACCCGAGGATCCAGGTCGCCTGCCCCAAGTATTGATCGATGGGGCAAAATCGGCCGGTCTCGATCTTGAGTATGCCCAGGATATTACTCCTGAATTGCTGGCTGGGATGGTTGGCTTCGCTGAAGCAGACCAGGTGCTGTCTCTATTGGGCTTTTTCCCAATGGATGTACTCCCTTATTTTCCCGCTGAGACCCTAGCGCTGCTTCCATCAGAGTACATCGATGGACTTGATCCGGCGCTAAGATCGGAACTTGATGATCTCGCGGTCGAGCAGGGCGGGGTGGGTCAGTATACGCTGGCGGAAGCCCTGGAAATGATGCAACCGGCCGAGGTCGCTGATGAGCCAACGGCCGAAGAGCCAGTGGCGGAAGAAGAGACGGAAGAGCCAATGCAATCGCCGGTAGAACCAGTTGGCCTACCAGAATCTTGGATAGCCGCAGCCGGTCAGTTTGGTCAGGAGTTAGCCACGACGGCTGATCTCACTCCGGAGATTATGCAAGCGATTGCTGGCTTTGCCCCAGAGATGTTGGCCGAACTTGAACCTGAAATGTTGCGGGCTATGGATCCGGCAGCGGTTGCAGTCGTAATCCCATTTTTAGCCGATGACCTGGATCCGCTGCTGTTACCGCACCTAGAAGCTATCCGTATCGCGGCCGAAGGTGGAGAAAATGAGCCGGTAACTTTACCAGAGTCCTGGATCGCGGCCGGCCAGGCGGCAGGTTTTCCCTTGGAAACGACGGCCGACATCAACGCTCAATCAATCGGCCTGCTATCGACCAATGCGCCGGAACTATTGGTCGATTTGACTGATGAAATGATTCTTGCCTTCTCACCAGAAACACAAGCTTCATTGCCTGAAGCGTTTACATCTGGTCTGGATGAGGGATTACAGGAAACGCTGGTGATCGTTGCGGCCTGGCATGTAGCTGCCCAGGCGACACCTATCGTGGAGCAAGAACCAGAACCGGCTGAGACGCCTGATCCGGCCCGACTTCCGGATGTTTTGATCGAAGGGGCAGCAAGCTTCGGCGTTGAACTCGAAGTTGCTTCTGACATCACACCTGATTTTATGCGTCAGATTGCAGGTTTCGGACCACAAGCGGTTCAGATATTGATGACTCTGACGCCTGATAACCTGCGGGCCATGCAACCGGAGGTGATCGCCTTGCTGCCAGAATCTTTCTTGGCTGACATGGATAGTGGGCTGCGGGAAGAACTTGACGCATTATCGGCTGATTTCGGCGGCGCCGGCCAACTGGCTGTCGCCGAAGCAAATGCTGAGATCGAACCGACACAAGAAGCCGATCCTGACGCACCCGCTTTGACCGGCCCCTGGATTGAACCGGGACTCGACGGAGCACCTTCACAATTCCAGACGGCGGCCGACATCCTCAATAACCCGTTTGTCCCCGGAGCTGCCCTTTTCCTGAACGTTTTCCCTGATTCCCCTCAAGTTGATGATCCGGTGGCCTGGATGTCTGCATTGAGCCCCGAGATTATGGCTTACCTGGCTGATAACGAAGAAGATTTCGCCAGCAACTTGTCGCCGGTCATCTTAGAGATGCTGTCTCCAGAAACGCTTACATACTTATTAGACAGGTACCCAGAGTCCTTTGATGCAGACCAGATAACCAGGCTGCGAGCTATCGCAGCAGGTACTTTAAGCGCGTTTGTTCCCGATGCTTCTATAACCCGAACAGATGGCGATCCGAGTCTGATCATTAGTCTTTTTAAGGAAGGGGATGCCAATACAGTTGAGGTTGCTCACCGGGTATTTGATGAGCTGGCGGCTATTGAGGGCGAAAATCCCGAAATTAGCTTCAGTCTGGTGTTCGAACAAGCCAGTTTCATCGAGGATTCGATCGAAGGCGTATCCAGGGAGGGAATCCTGGGAGCGATCTTTGCCATCCTGGTTATATTAATCTTCCTTAGTGGTCGCATCGGTGGAAAGTACAAGCTGGGCTGGCGGTCAACGCTGGTTGTGGCTATATCAATCCCGTTGTCAATTACGATTGCCTTTTTACTTATGCGTCTGGTTCCATCAACTTTAGGTGTCTGGATCCATGATCTGGCCAATGAAACAGGCAATGGCTTCCTAAAATTCGGATCCCGACTATTCCCAACTTCAGTGACCCTGAATATCATGACCCTTAGTGGTCTAACGGTTGCAGTTGGACGAGTAGTTGATGATTCGATTGTGGTTTTAGAAAATAGCTACCGCTACATCCAGCGTGGCGGCGACCCTAAGATGGCTATTATTCAAGGGACCCGGGAAGTCGCAATTGCTATTTTTGCGTCGACGGCCACGACCATAGCCGTGTTCCTCCCGTTGGGTTTAACCG
>Ga0307377_10007001_pt1 | contig 11719 bp, 9 predicted proteins | sample TR3MG_FD_202535 | JGI IMG/M metagenome (GOLD analysis project Ga0307377, IMG submission 202535) | Soil microbial communities from Risofladan, Vaasa, Finland - TR-3 | ecosystem: Environmental > Terrestrial > Soil > Coastal area > Acid sulfate soil | place: Finland: Risofladan, Vaasa | collected...
GCCTTTCCGAGGAAGAGGCGGAGGTCGTGCTGAACGACAATCCGCGGCGGCTGCTGGAGAAGATCGACGGCCGCCGTATCGGGCGAATACCAAGCGCGCAGTAAACGCGCCGGCCTGGCGCGCCGGTGTGCCGTTTTTGACACTCGTTCGGGAGGCGTGATATACTCCGGCTGCCTTTCGGCGATCCCCATGTGAGGTGAGTTATATGTCACGCGTTCGCACCGCTCTCATCAGTGTATCCGACAAGACAGGCGTAGCGGAGTTCGCGCAGGGATTGGCTGCACTTGGGGTCGGGATCATGTCCTCGGGCGGGACCGCGGCCCACTTGAGGGATGCGGGAATAGATGTGACCGATGTTTCGGAGTACACCCGCTTCCCCGAGATGATGGACGGGCGCGTGAAGACGCTCCATCCGAAGGTTCACGGCGGGCTTCTGGCTCTCCGTGACAATGCGGAGCACATGGCTGCGGCCGACCGACACGGGATCACGCTCATCGATTTGGTCGTAGTCAACCTCTACCCGTTCGAGCAGACCATAGCGAAGCCGGACATCTCCCTCGCTGATGCCATCGAAAACATAGATATCGGCGGTCCGTCCATGCTCCGGTCGGCGGCGAAGAACTACCAGTCGGTAGCCGTTATCTGCAATCCGTCGCGATATGCAGCGGTGCTGGAAGAGATGCAGGGGACGGGCGGCGAGGTGACGGACGCCACGCGCGCCCGGCTCGCCGTCGAGGCATTCGCTCATACCGCCCGCTACGACGCCGCGATCTACAACTACCTCTCCCGCCAGTCCGACGCAGCAGAGCTGTTCCCCGCTCTCTTCGTCTACCCGTTCGAGCGCGTTACAGATCTTCGCTACGGGGAGAACCCGCACCAGCAGGCCGCCTTCTATCGTCGAGCGTCCGGTACGCCGGTGGGGCTTGCGGCGGCGCGGCAGCTTCACGGCAAGGCGCTCTCCTTCAACAACTACCTCGACCTCGACACGGTGCTGGGTTTCATTCGGGAATACGCGGAGCCGGCCGCTATCGTGGTGAAGCACAACAGCCCCTGCGGCGCCGCCCTCGGGGCAACGCTGGACCAAGCGTACCGCGACGCCCTCGCCACCGATCCCGTGTCGGCCTTCGGCGGCATCGTCGGGCTGAACCAGCAGGTCGATCCAGAGACGGCGCAGGCGATCGTGGATGGCATCGAGCGGCATGGGTTCATGGAGTGCATCCTGGCGCCGGGCTACCACCCCGACGCGCTCGCGATACTCCAGCGCAAGAGGGACCTGCGGCTGCTCGAACTGCCCGACATCGCCGCCGGAGACCCGTGGGCGCTGAAACACGTGTCCGGAGGCCTGGTTGCGCAGTCGCCGGATGACGCCAGCGATCACGCGGATCTGAAGGTTGCGACCAAGCGGGCACCGACGGCGGAAGAAGAAGCGGCGCTGCGCTTTGCCTGGATCGTCTGCAAGCACACCAAGTCGAATGCCATCGTGATTGCGAGCGAGAGGAAGGCGGTCGGTATCGGCGGGGGCGTGACTAGCCGCGTGGATGCCGCACGTCTTGCCGTTGAGAAGGCCGGCGAGAGAGCGAAGGGCGCCGTCCTAGCCTCGGACGCCTTCTTCCCCTATCCCGACGCGGTTGAGGAGGCAGCGAAGGCGGGCGTCACGGCGATCATACAGCCGGGCGGCTCCCGGAACGACGCGGAAGCCATAGCGACGTGCGACAAGCACGACATAGCGATGGTCTTCACGGGCGTCCGGCATTTCCGCCACTAAGAACCGCTATCAGAACCGCCGGCCCCGGCCTCTGGTGGTACATGGGCGGTTCTGATTGCGGAGCGCAAGCGGTTTTGATAGACGCTCTAAGCGCAGCCGGCCGAGGTGGGTATGTGTAGTGGGATCGACACGTTGATGCGAGGAGCACGATGAAGCGCACGTTGAGGCAAGTAGATCCGGAGATGGCAGGCGTTCTGGAGGAAGAGCTCGAGCGGCAACGCACCTCGCTCGTCATGATACCGTCGGAGAACTACGCGTCGAAGGCCGTTCTCGCCGCCCAGGGATGCGTCATGACGAACAAGTACGCCGAGGGGTATCCGGGCGCGCGCTGGTACAACGGGTGCGGTTCGGTGGACAAGGCTGAACAGCTCGCCATCGACCGCGCGAGGGAGCTCTTCGGCGCCGATCACGTAAACGTCCAGGCGCACACGGGATCGCAGGCGAACATGGCCGCCTACTACGCGGTGCTCGAGGAGGGCGACACGATGCTCTCCCTGTCGGTCGACCATGGCGGCCACCTGAGCCACGGCCAGAACACGAACTTCTCCGGACGTTACTACCGGGTGCACCACTACGCGCTCGACCGCGAGACGGAGCTGCTGGACTACGAATCCGCCCGCAAGATCGCGCATCTCTATCGGCCGAAGCTGATCGTCGTCGGGTTCAGCGCCTACCCGCGGATCGTCGACTGGGATGCGTGGCGCGGGATTGCCGATGAGGTGGATGCGCTGCTCATGGCTGACATCGCCCACATCGTCGGGCTCATCGCGGCCGGCGTGCATCCGAGCCCGATCCCTTATGCCGACATTGTGACGTCGACGACACATAAGACCCTTCGCGGTCCACGCGGCGCTTTCATCATGTGCAAGCGCCATCTCGCCGACGTCATCGACCGCGCCATCTTCCCGGGAATCCAGGCCGGGCCGCTCATGCATGTCATCGCGGCGAAGGCCATCGCCTTTAAGGAGGCGATGGGCGAGGAGTTCCGCCAGTACCAGCGGCAGATCGTAAAGAACGCGAAGGCGCTCGCCGAATCGCTCCAGGAGCGTGGCGTCCGCCTAGTGTCCGGCGGCACCGACAACCACCTCATGCTCTGCGATCTTCGGCCGCTGACCCTGACCGGGCGGGATGCGGCGAACCTGCTCGAGGAAGCGGGCATCATCGTCAACAAGAACTGCATTCCGTACGACCACCAGCCGCCGGCGATCGCCTCGGGGATTCGTCCCGGCACTCCGGCTCTCACGACTCGCGGCATGAAGGAGCCGGAGATGCGGCAGATCGGGGAGATGATGGCACGGGTGTTGCGGAATCCGCTCGACCCAGAGGTCCGCAAACAGGTCCGCAACGAGGTGCTGGAGCTGACCGCGCGGTTCCCGGTCTACGATGATGTGGACGTCGTCTGAGCACTGCGACCCCTGACCGGAAGAGGGCACGAAGGCCGCTCCGCCATGTCACGAACTCCCGCCGGGGCTCCGATCCTCCGACCTGAGGCCCTCCGATGACATACGAGAAAGCTGTGGCTTACCTCGAATCCCTCATCGACTACGAGCGGACGCCCGCGGGTGCGGCCGCCGCGCGGGTGTGGAATCTCGACCGCATGCGCCACATGCTCGAGCGCTTCGGGGATCCTCACCTGGCTCTCCGCTGCCTCCACATCGCCGGCACGAAGGGGAAGGGCTCCACGGCGGCGATGGCGGCATCGATCCTCACTGCCGCCGGACGCCGTGCCGGTCTCTACACTTCCCCTCATCTCGTCTCGTTTCGCGAGCGAATCCGAATCGATGGGACGATGATCCCAGAGGCGGACGTGGTTGGGCTGGTCGAAGAGGCCGAGCCGATCATCGAATCCATGCGGGCCGGCGCCGTAGGAATGCCGAGCTTCTTCGAGGCTTACACGCTCCTCGGGATCCTGTACCTCACCCGACAGCAGGTGGACATCGCCGTCATGGAAACCGGCCTCGGGGGGCGACTCGACGCAACGAATGTGGTCAATCCCATCGCCTGTGGGCTCACGCGCATCGGACGAGATCACACGCAGGAACTGGGTGATACCATAGCCGAAATCGCGCGGGAGAAGGCCGGCATCATCAAGCCCCGTGTCTCGGTCATCTCAGGTCCCCAGTCCCCGGAGGTCATCGAGGTTTTCCAGGAAGTCTGCCTGGAGCGCGGCGCCCAACTCCTCGTCGTGGGTGAGCCGCCGGCGCCTCGCCTCCTCGAAACCCGGCCGGACAAGTCTCACCAGATGATAACCATCCAAGGCCGAGAGCGGCTCTACGGCGACCTCAAGTGCCCGCTCCTGGGCGCGCACCAGGCGGAGAACGCCGCCCTCGCCATCGGCCTGGTGGAGATCGCAGAGGAGCACGGGATCGAAGTAGGGGAGGACGCCATCCGAAAGGGCATCGCCTCGGTCCGGTGGCCGGGGCGGTTCCAGGTCGTCAGCAAGAGGCCCTACATCGTCCTGGATGGGGCTCACGACGAAGTCGGCGCAGCGGCGCTTGCGAAGACGATCGAATCCGTGTTTCCTGGTCGGCGTGTGATCCTAGTGCTCGGGACCGGTCGGGATAAGGACGGAGATGCCATCGCCGCCCATCTCTGCCCGGCGGCCGATGCAGTCATCGCCACGGCGAGTAGCTCCCCTCGAGCCCTCGACGCGTATGAGCTCCAGCGATTGGTGTTCCGGCGCTGCAAGCACACATCCGCCTACACCCCGGTTTCGGCGGCGATCCGTGCGGCCATCGACCAGGCCTGTCGCAACGACGTCATCGTGGTTACGGGATCCCTCTACGTCGTGGGAGAGGCGATGCAGACGCTGGGGTTGGCGGATTGAAGCTTGACGAGGGGTGGTAGAATGAGAGGCGTGAGCACGCCCGCGGGGAGTTCGCTTTGAGAAACGTGCCTCCGCTCGTGGCGAGGGTCGCCGACGAGCTTGACAAGTGTAATCGCTGTGGTTTCTGTCAGACGCGCTGCCCGGTGTATCGCGTCACGGGCCGCGAGTCCTCGGTGGCTCGCGGCCATCTCGCGCGCATTCGGGCGGCCGCTTCCGGGGAGATTCCGTTTGACGATGAGATCAGGGATTCGCTGTTCGAATGCCTGATGTGCCGAGCCTGCACTGCTGAGTGCCCTCCGGCGATCAAGACCGATCGCGCTGTCTTCGCCGCTCGCGCCAGCTACTTGGCACAGCGGCAGTCGCCGCTTCAGCGCGCCATCTTCCGCACCGTGTTGGGCAATCCGCCTCTGCTCAGGGCGGGCGCGCGCGTTCTCGGATTGCTCAAGCGAACCGGCCTCACAACCTTCTCGAAGCTGTTGCGCCTTCTGCCCTGGCTCGACCGCGGATATTCCGAAGCACCAGCGTGGATGCCGGCACCGAGCACTTTCCTTCGGCAGCGGATAGCTCGCCGGACCCCTGCCGGAGGCGCGAGCGGAAAAGTCGCCTACTTCGTCGGCTGCGCTATCGACTACGCCTTCCCCGACGTCGGCGAGTCCACTCTCGATTTGCTGGAGGCCGCCGGGTACGAGGTCTCGGTGGCCTCGAACGTGTGCTGTGGGCTGCCGCCGTACTCCTACGGCGATCTCGAATCGGCGCGCGCCCTCGCCCGCAAGAATATCGAGGCGCTCCAGGCGGCGGGACACGAGACAGTCGTCACAGACTGCGCAAGCTGCTCTTCCTTCCTGCGGGATTACCCGGATCTCTTCGAGAAGGACGACCCCATGCGGGCGGCAGCGGAGGATCTAGCTGGGCGGGTGAAGGAGCTGTCACAGTTCTTCGCCGAGTCATCCCTATCTGACCGCTTCCAACCCGTCGTCGCCGTGGTGACATACCACGACCCCTGTCATCTCAGCCGCTACCACGGGATCACGCGCGAGCCGCGGGAGCTGCTCCGGAGCGTGCCGGGAATCGAGTACCGAGAGCTGCCCGAGGCCGACTGGTGCTGCGGGGGTGCGGGAAGCTACTCCATGTCCCACCATGAGCTCTCGATGCAGATACTCGAGCGGAAGATGAACAACATTCGCGCGACGGGAGCCCAGATCGTCGTCACGCCCTGCCCTGCTTGTATCATGCAGCTTCGTTACGGGGCCGAGAAGTTCGGGGTGCCTGTCGAGGTGATCCATCTGACGGAGATGCTTCAGCGTGCCCTTCCGCAGACCGTCGCTGCCGCTGGGGACGTGGCGCGCTAGACGATCTCCCGCGTGTCCGTCGGGCCAACGGGTGTCGGCGCGAAGAAGGGGTTCTGGCGGAACCTGTCGTCGAGAATCACCGCCGGATGAGTCTGCAGCGCGATCACTAGCATGTCGCCTGAAACCTGGCGTCGGTCGTACTGGCACACCATCACCATGGGCAAGCTCGAGATCTCGTGGGTGACTTTGGATTCGAATTCCTCCCAGGCGAGCGCGTCTATCCGGTCTTCGCGGAGCCAGGATACGTCGTTGGCGATCCGCATTGAGTAATACCCCTCGCGCTGATTGTCCTGCAGCAACACCTGGAGCAGATCTATCGTCCGGTCCGGATCGAATACGCCACCCTGGAGATAGAAGTCGATCTCCGAAATGATGAGGAGCTGGCTGGACGCTTCGAGCGTGGGCAGGTCGCCGCCCAGGTCCTGCAGCGCCTCCCGCAGCGCCGCCGCCGACCTTTCCGGCCCAATCCACACGCACCGCTGCTCGGCACGGATGCCCGTCGACACGAATGGCCCCATGACGTCCATCTGCTGGGCGGGGGTGTCGAAGATGGCGCAGATGTGATCCCCCCAGCTGAACCGGAATGCGTCGTACCCGAATTCGGTCGGCGTCTCCACTCCACTAACCTCTCGCACGTCTTTTCGACGACCGCGGAGAATACCCTGGGTGGTTCCGGCGACACGGGTGACTCAGTCCGTCGCGAGTCGAGCCGATAAGCGGATTCGGGGGCGCCTATTCGACTCGCTTTCGCTCGCTCCTCCTGGCTGAGCTGCGCCGCGCTTCCCCTCGAAATACCGCTCCCCTCGGAGTCGTCGCGGTTCGCTGCCGCTCGCAGCCGCTGCTGAGGAAAACGTGGAATAGTCCATTTGGTGAGCTGGCCAGATCCCCGCTGAGGTGAGTGACCATGATGTGTAGAAGTGAGGATTTGGCCGAACGGCTATGGCCTGAGAAGCTGCAGGAAATCCAAGACGCGCTGAGCCGTTCATGTGCCGTACCTATTCTGGTTGTTGAACCATCCGGCCGCCCACTCGCTGCATGTGAAGATCTATCCCAGTTCTGCCGTCGCTACACCCGTTGCGTCACCTTGTCTCGTCCCTGCCTTAGGTGCGGCCGGTCAGACCGCTTCGGTGAATCCGCCGATGTCAATCTGAGTGCGCTCCAAGACCGCTCGGACTTACATCGGTGTCCGCTGGGCCTCACTGATGCGGCCGCACCGATATGCTCCGCTGGCGAGACCCTCGGCCTGCTGTTGAGCGCCCAGGTGGTGCTGGATGAAGATGTGCCGCGATGCCCTGTGGGTTCGAGCCCCGGGGCAGACGATGTGGATGGATGGAGAGAGCTTGTCGCACAGGTGCCGCACGTATCGCGCGACCAAATGCTTCGGCTGGCGGCCGCCCTCTCGGCGGCCGCCTGGCTCTTGGGGGCTCTGGCTTCGGCTCGACGCCGGAACCTACGCCTGTCGGACCGCCTCCGGCGTCAGAGTCGATGGATTCAGCAGCAGACGGTCACGGATTCCGTGACGGGCATCCCCAACCGCCACCGCTTCGCGGATGCGCTCGAGGCGGAGATCCGACGAGTTCGTCGCTACAAGCGACACATGTCCGTTGCGGTGCTCGCTATAGACGGGTACCGCGAGATCGACGAGGAGTTCGGGCACAACGTAGGGGATGCCGTCCTGTCGTCGGTCGCCAATTGCCTGACGTCTACGCTGCGACAGACCGACTTCATCGGCCGAGTCGATGGCGACGCCTTCGCCGTGCTGCTGCCCGAGACTGCTCGTCACGAGGCCCTTATCGCTGTGGCCAGAGTGAACGCCGCCATCGACGATCTCAACGCTTCCGGGGATTTGCCGGTTGAGGTCCGGCTGGCAGTCGGCGTCACAGACCGCGTTGCCGACGGCAGGGGGATGCTCGAGGAGGCATGCACGGCTGCGAGGCGCGCCCGCGAGCTCGGCGCCATCACCGCACAGCGGGACTTCCGATTAGAATATCGAGCGCCGCTCGCAATGGCGCCACGTGACCTCGCTCACACGAGGAAAGCGAGGTTTCCGCTGGAACCGCATGATGTGACTGAGGAAGTCCTGTGGGGATTCGAGCGCGACGGAACGCCTTCGTGACTTCCGCCGCGCAGCCAACAGGATGATCTCGACGGCGTCTTCGAGCCGGATCTCTGCCGTGTTCAGCGTGATGTCGTAGTGGCATGGGGCGTCGATGTCGGCGTCGAAGCTCTGACGCACAAAGCGAGCCCTGCCTTCTTCGCTGACACGAAGAAGCCGCTGAGCTTCAGCTCTGAAAAGCCCTTTGCGCTGCACGAGACGGGCGACGCGGCAGGGCATCGGCGCGACCACGCGGACGTGCAATGTGCCGGGATCGGTGAGGACGAACGCCGCTCCCCGCCCGATGATAAGGACATTGTCGTCCCGCTCCAGCGCCAGCAGTGCCTGAACGAGACGGCGGAGGTAGATGCCGTGGCTGACCGACGTCCGCCACTCGGCAATGACGGCCTCGATCGGCCCGGGCATCGCCTCGTCGAAAACGGCGAGCTGCGCGATGGAAATGCCCTCGCGCTGAGCGATTCGCTCGAGGATGACCCGGTCGGCGAGTTCGAGGCCGACCGCGTCCACGACCGCCTGTGCGATCTCCTCTCCCCCGGATTCCGCCTGCCGAGATAGCGTGATGACCAACTGCTGCTTCCCCCGGTTGCCGAAGTCTACTGTGCTGCCTCGTTCTCCTCCGAGTAGGCTTCTTCCTCGCTCCAGTCCTCATCCTCTGTCTGGAAGTCATACAACTCGTCGTACCCCGTTTCGCCTTCGGCCTCGGCGCCAGACGCCTCGTCCTCGCTCTCTTCCAGGTACTCGTCTGCGTAGCCCTCCTCCAGCGCCTCTTCGGCGGTCTCCTCGACCTCCGCCTCGTAGAGCTTCTCCCACGCCTGGGCGACCTGCGCCGCGTCGAGATGGCGGAGGTACTCCACTGCCTCCGCCGCCGCAGGGTCCAGCGAGAGGGCGGAGTAGATCCATTCGCGCGCGGCCGCGAGGTCGCCTTGAGCCTCAGAGATGCCGCTCAGCAATAGGCCGGCTCGCATCTTCTGCGCCTGGGACAGCGGCGGCTGTCCGGCCCAGATCCCCTTGAGGATTCCCGCAGCCTCGAACATGCGATCCCAGTCCGAAAGAGCCGCCCCGTAGTCGAGCAGGTAGTCGCCGTTGTTCGGGGCCAGCTCGGTGGACCTCTTGAGTGCCTCGAGCCCTGGCTGAGGATCGTCCGACAAACCCTGGATGATCCGGTTCACGGTCTCCGTCCGGGCCCCCATCGTTGCATCGAAGGCGATCTGGTCGACCGTCACCACGCGGTATCCGTAGAGCAGCCAGCTCCCGAGGAGGTACTGGGCGTCGGCCAATTCCGGATTCTTGGCCGCCAGATCCTGCGCCGCCCTCAAACCGCGGTCGGCGAGCAGGCGCAGCTCCCCCAGCTCCGCCGGCGTTCCGGGCCTCGTTTCGAGAATAGCTCCTAGGGCCGCGTTCCGTTCGAAATCCCGCATACCTGCGGCCATCGCTGCCGGCCCCGGCGCCGCCGGCTCTCCTGCCCACGCCACGCACGCACACGCCATTAGCACCGTCACTGCGAGCACTGCTCTCATCGCTCATACCTCCTGGCCTAAGGGCCAGCTATTCCGGCGGCAACACGGTCTGCAGTCCGGCCACGTATTGCGCGGCCGGTCGGTACCCCGTGATCCGGTGCAGCTCCCGCCCGGTGTGGTCGAGAACCACGGCCGTCGGGTATGCCTGCACATTGAACGCGGCCACCAGGTCGCGTCGATCCGTCTCATCCACCTTGATGCACACGAATCGCTTGGAGCATGCTACGACATCTGCCCGGGAGAATACGTCCCTTTCGAGCCTGCGACACCAGCCACACAACTCAGCCGTGAAGTCGATCAGCATCGGTTTCTGCGCGCTCTCGGCGAGCGCTTTGCCAGCATCGTAGGACAGCCAGAGTATCCTGGGTTGAGCGGCCGCGAGAGCGGCCAGGCGCTGCGCGACCTGCGTATCTTGCGGATTGTACCGAGCTGCCTCCCGCAGCCACCGGATCTCTACATCGGGCTCACTGCGTCTCCGCGCGCAGTCGGCCAGCAAACAGGCACACCGAGCGCACTGCAGGTTCGCCATGGTGGGGCGCCCGTCCCACAAGGCGAGTGCCTGTTCCTCGCAGCGGGCCAGCGCATTGCAGGTCGAGAGCGCCTCCGCGTAGTCGAGATGGTACTCCGGATCCGCGGGCTTGAGGCGCAAAGCCGTCCGCATCTCCGTCAGGCCTTCCTCGCAGCCGGTCGCGGCGCCCCGGCGCAGGAACACCACCATATCACGCTCGTCCTCGGCAAGTTCCCTATCGGAAGCGTCTTCGAAGGGCACGGCAACCGGCCTGTAGGCGGTGCACAGCACCAGGCCGGCAAGGTGATGCGCCTCCGCGGATCGCGCGTTTGCAGCGATGCAGGCGCGGGCTTCGGCCAACGCCTCTCGGAAGAGCCGCTCTGCCTCCGCCGCTTGCTCTGTCTCTGCGGGCCTTCCGCCCAGTGCATCCCCGAGAGCGAGGTTCTGCGCGTAGGCATGCTCGGCCGCGGCCAGCTCCGGCGGGGGCTGTGCCGCCTCAGATGCGCCCGCAGGCCTTGCAAACAGCGCGAAGAACACCGCGCTCAGCAATACCAGGTTGACACGCATAACAACGCCTATCCCTTCCGACTGTCCAGGATGGCCCGTGCCGGCAGGGCGGAAGTTCTCCGGCGGGATCTCAGTTTCCTCGTGTCTTCGACTCATCGGGGGATGTGCCGCCTCGTGATTCCGTCCTTACCGCCCTCCGGGCTCCGCCTGATGGGGTACGAGGTGAATGAGCTCGTCCGTGCGGCACGGATCGCGTTCAGTCTGAATCGTCGTCTCGTCTATCCCGAAGCGCACATGTAGCTCGTCGCTCACCGCGCGCACAATCTCGTCTCGCGCTGCCGCGGACCGATCGCCGACCGTGACGTGTACGCTCAGGGCGAGCAGACTGGAGCAGATGGTCCAGATGTGGAGATCGTGTATGTCGTCCACCCCCGGGACCTGGCGGATGGCGTCGGCCACGGCGTGAAGGTCTATGCCGGCGGGCACCCCCTCCAAAAGAACGTGAGCGGTGTCTCGAAGAAGGCGAAGCGAACCGAAGAGCACGGTAACCGCAATTGCGATTCCGACGATTGGGTCAACCACGTGCCAGCCTGTGGCAAGCATGATCGCCGCCCCAAGTACGACCCCCACACTGCCTGCGAAGTCGGCCATCACATGAAAATAGGCGCTGCGGACGTTCAGGTCCTGGTGGGCGTTCCCGCGCAGGCGAACCGCGATCAGTCCGTTCGCCAGGAGCCCCGCAGCCGCCACCGCAAGCATCCCCGTGACACGCACCTCGGGCGGGTCCTGCAGCCGATGGTAAGCCTCTCGTAGGAGGTACGCGGATACCACGAACAGGGAGAGACCATTCGCGAGAGCCGCCAACACCTCCACGCGATGCCATCCGAAGGTGTGCTCCTTCGTGACGGGCCGTCCGGCCATGAGGATGGCACCGAAGCTCAGAAGCAGAGAGACCAGGTCCGTCAGGACATGGGCTGCGTCGCTCAGGAGTGCCAGGCTGTGCGTCCAGATCCCGCCGGCGACCTCAGCGAAGAGGACCACCGCCGTCAGTGCCACGGCGAACACCATCCTGCGTCGCAGTGGAGCACCACCTATGGGAGTCTCGTGCTCTTCTTCCGCGTGCGAATCCA
>Ga0307377_10007002_pt1 | contig 11718 bp, 14 predicted proteins | sample TR3MG_FD_202535 | JGI IMG/M metagenome (GOLD analysis project Ga0307377, IMG submission 202535) | Soil microbial communities from Risofladan, Vaasa, Finland - TR-3 | ecosystem: Environmental > Terrestrial > Soil > Coastal area > Acid sulfate soil | place: Finland: Risofladan, Vaasa | collected...
CCTTCCTGTGCTTCGTTTGCTCCGTCCGCTTCGATGATATGAAACAACCTTGCCGCAAACACATTCGGTTCCTTTGTGTGCAGCAAATACCCGTGAGGCTGGATAGGAAGATGAATATCAAGTTTCATCTTCAGGCCATCTTTGACGGGCGTTTCGTAATATGGAAGATCGGGACCGATGGACCCGAGACGGGCAAAGTTGGGGAAACGACAACACGCTTTCAAGAGCCGTTCCTCCATGCCATCAGCCAAACCGGAAGCTCTCAATACGTCGTCGCATACCGCAAAATGAACCAAGCTAGCAGACATCTTCTATCTCCTTTGTTATAGGACCAAGAGATACAAATCACTTCCTTTATGGAATACCCTTGCCATAGAGCTTATGGTACAGCACAACCTATTTCTCTGTCTTTTGAGTTTCCTCCAAGATGATTCTTTGCATCTCGGCAAAAAGCGTTCTATGGGAGCATGATTTCGGAAAGAAAGATCGCACATTAAGATCCCAGCATCTGTCTTCTGCGCCATCACGATTGGTTAGGGCAATCACGGGAGTTTCCTGGTGACGCGTACCGATCGATGCGATCGGAAAACACTCCTGAAATACCGTGAGCCCCGGCTCTCTTTGGCGCATGATCTCGAGCAGGTGCACACCCGCGTCATCATCATTGAAGTTACTATGCACATAGGGCGGAACGTTATCACCCCACGCTAGCATGATGTCGAGCACCACTAGATGAAACAGCTCGCGTGAATCCATGAGATAAGCCAAGGCTTCCATAAATGTCACCGCCTGGACCACTTCCCAACCACAGAGTCCACAGCGTTCCATAAGTGCGACAACATCGCACTTTTTGTCTTCAACGAAAAGAATTCGTGGCGCCATACGTTTGTCTCCTTTCATGTAGTGATCGGCAGTGCTACGGTGACCTTTGTCCACATCCCTTCACCAGGTATTCGATTCGTTGCACCACCAAAACCTCCCTCCAGTTTCCTCCAGCCACCAGCCTCTTTGATAGTCCGGGCTACGATGTACAGCCCCAAACCGGATCCCGCAACTTTCCACTTCTTTGTCGTCGAAAATCGGCCACGTTTGCGTTTCTTCCAGAGCTCTTCTTCCCGCTCCGAATCGTCGGTGCCATTTCCGTAGTTCCAAATGGATATCGCACAGTACCTTTTTCCATTCTCCTCTTGAACCTCGAATTGGATCTTGATCTTCTCGCCCGGATAGGAATATTTGACCGCGTTGTCGGCAAGATTATCAAAGACCATTTGCATGGTGTCTTTGTTGATTCTTACCTTAAGGCCTTTCAACGAACTCTCGTTAAATGTTTTTTCCAGGCCGATCGCGTGCGCAAGTATCTCCGATTTATACATCAAGAATGACCACAAAAGCATTTCTCGAAGCCCACCGGGATCAAAGCATGTGTAATCCACCGAGGGATCGTGCTCCGAATCGCTGATGGGAATCCACCTTGCCCCTTCCATTGCCGTCTTCTTCGACTCAGCCCCAATGTTTATGCGTTGAAACTCAGCTAACGCACGTCGTCTCGCTGCGAACGACATAGTATAAAGTTTATCTAGTTCTCGCTTTAAGAACGAATATTCCTTACAGACATCTTGATACTTCTGTCGATAATGGTCGTTATAGAATATCGCGTTGTCAAACTCGGTCCATGCAGACTCCATGGCATTGATGGGTCCTTTCAAATTATGGACCAGTTGCACGTTCTGTTCCTCTTGTCGTTGCTGAAGCAATGCGCGCTGCAGCGCGCTGTGGAACCCTCGAGTTATCTCGCTAAGGCTTTCTTGAGAATATACGTTCATCCACTGCATAGGACTATCGCCAGGAAATCGTCTCTGACAGAACAAATAATAAGCCGTATCACCCGCGGGTATTTTTTGGTAGAAAGCATCTGCAGGACCTGATTCACCCCAGACGTCCTCCATAAACCGATGTACACCTTTCGTATCTATAGGAAACTCGCAACTAGTGGGCAACTCTTCTTTGGGTGGAAAGGCGGCCGCGATATTCCACGTCTGGCCATCATTTACAAAGAGGGCCGCCTTTTCAAACGAGAAATATTGCGCAATACGCTCTAAGGCAGGAAGACAGATTTCACGGTATGCCGTCCAGCCGGCAGCGGATGTAATGTCTTTGGAGAACACTTCGGCACGCAAGAAATCTTGAAGCACGGAAGATCGTGCGTGCGCGACCTGCACATACCGGCTAACCGCAACCATCTGAAGTTCGCGAGCGGCCCCACGCAGTTCTTTCCAAAGCGAACCCACGATCTTGGGGTCATCAAACATAGGATTCAATTTTGCTATATCGGCATCAGTTATGGCAAGTTCCGCCAGAATCCGGCTGCGTTCGCTCTGAGCTTCCGTGCTAAGCTTCACAGAGTCTAGCCGAATCTGTCCCGTAAAGACCACTGCCACGACAACATCCGCTATGATCACTGGAAACGCCATATCGAGAAGCCCGAGCCAACAGGGGGCGTGGAATTTCCCCATATGTTCTTCTTCAATCCCACGCTTGGGATCTGCGGCCGCTTTTCGCAACCAATCCGGCGTCATGTGTTTCTCGCCTGTTCCACGATCAAACATCCAGTTTGCAAGCTTCTCATTACATACTCTGCACGGATCCGGATACTCTGGATTGGCTTCCCGTTTGGCCCGCAGATGCTTATTAACAAGCTTGCACACAGGGTCATATCTTATCGGCAGAGTCCGCCCCGTCGTTTCATCGGGCGCTACGGGTTCCAACTTCACGTAGCCGCTCGTGGGAGCCCTTTCCGGCTCACCGTCTTGCTTGTTGTAGTCAACCAAAAACAATGAAAAGGCTCGTTTGATACGCTCCGCCACTCCATAAGCCCAATCTGACATCATTCCCTGCGGCAAAAGGCGATAGAGGGGCGCGGCATCAAGTAACCGGAAACGTCTTAGTTCGTCGGAAAGACGGAAATACCCCCAGTATTGCGTCGGCTGGTCGGTGATATCGCGGAAGTTGTTGATATCGCCCAATAGCATATGTTGCTTTCTATCTTGCGCGCGGCGCAATTCCGCTTCTTCATGGGAAGGCGCAATGTTGGCGACGACTCCATTCGGCGAAAAAGGACACGTGGGATTCACACATGTAAACTCGCCATCAAAAACACCTTCTGGGTTGGTTGGGTTGATTGGATGGGAACAGGCACGACATTCGACCCACGGCTTTTTTTGTTTCATGGAGACTCCTACTTGCCAGCAGCGTTTATTAGACCGTCTATAATTGCCTTAATATCTTCCTTGAGGCCATCACTATCCTTGTAACGGAGAAAGAAGTTTTGGATATCTTTCTTCGAACAGAAGGCTTTGAGGGCATCACTATCCTTATAGCGGACGAGGCCCTCGTTCAATCTCTCTGGATTTTTCTGAAGTGCTTCCAATTGTTCGTAAAGTTCTCCAACATCGTTCTCATCATCTGCCTTCCCTCTTTCCAGAAGAAAACGGACGTATTCTGCTCTCGTTGATTGATCCGTAGGTCGTTTGCTGAGATATTCTTTGTAGAAATGCTTGGATTCGTCAGTAACATTCAATCGAGTAAACATGCGCGCGCAACTTAGCAGCACTGATGGCTGCAATGCGCTCATTTTGATGCTCTGTTTCACCTTAACCATACAATCGCGGGCACTCGGTTCTTGACCCGTTTCCAAATAGGCCGTTGCTGTGGCGAGCCAAGCCCGATAATCATCGGGATTGATTTGTGTTGCCCTTGCGAGGTTGTCCAATGCCTTCGGATATTCCTTTCTCACTATCATGGCAAGGCCATCGGATAAAGCGGCCTCGTAGTCGCTAACGGGGGCGCTGTCTATCTGGCGCGCGGCTTCTCGAATATTATTGGGAAGTTCGCCTCCGGCATTCCCGCCTGTAATCATGCCGAGATTGTTATCATCCACAAGAGCTTTCTGGAAGTCCTTCATGGCGCGAGCGAGCGCTGTATTTAGCCAAAGGACGCGGTAGAAGTACATCATCAGACAACTCGGTATGAATGCGGAAACTGCCAGACACCCCACGGCAACCGGTGTGAGATTCAGGTGAGGCGCAATACTCACTACCATTGTCTTTCCTTCGAGGGCGACGGCAGAAAACGAGGCGCCACCTAGCAGTGCGGTTAGGTGGCTTCCAAGGCTCTGGATTTGCGAGTTATCGGCCTGTGTCGAGGAGAAAAGGAAGCCCGCCGCAAGTCCTACAAACGCGCACGCCGCCACGAACAACAGTACCTGTGCGGCCTTAACAACGGTCCAGGGATTTGGTGCAAGCAACGAGCAAAGCAGCAAAACGACGAGCACGAGCACCACGACAACGCTACGTAGGCCGGATGGTTGCGGAAAGGCACTCTCCGCCCAACGAAAAATCTTCTGTGATGATTGGCGCATTGTTGAGCCCTCATTCTACCTTTTTACTTGCTCATTCGGGTTTCTAAGAAGTACCGCCGCTGTAGCCACACCTTCTTCGCCGCAACAGCGGTAGAGTGCGATTTGTCGCATCCTACCTCTAGCACGGTCCATTGTGTCTCATTTGTTGGGATGCCGTTGCTGGCGGTTTGGACTTCGCAGCCGATGGTTCCCGGCTGGGTGGCATCGGTCAATTCCTTCACTTGAATCATATCTTCCATTTCTTTCTCTTACAGCAAGACCGCTACGGAATTGCTGGGGACGCTGGTTCCGGCGGCGTTCATGGCTACTACTCTGTATTCGAGTTGGGTTCGTTGGGGTTGGTTGCTTAGTGAGACGTGGGTTGCGATGGTTATGCTGGCGTCTTGCCAGGTGGTGAATCCGGTGGCGGATTGTACCCGGCGTAGGATGACGTAGGCGCGTGCTTCGCCGAAGGGGCCGGGTCCCGGAGTTTTCCAATCGAGGTCGAGGGCGCGTTTTCTTTCGTGTAGGATTCCGAGATGGCGCGTCATTTTGTCAATCCCTTCTTCCCTCTTAACATCTTAACATGGATGGCCATGATTTTACAGGATTTCTCATTATCTTGTACATCCTCATTATCCATGTTTGCTTTCCTATTCTATCACACGCACACCGTGCAGACTACCGGGTCGCCGGCTGCCTGCTTGGAAACGTTGTTATCGGCCGCCAACTTCGCCTGGAAGACCGTAAAGTAGTATTTACAGACCTCATCAAGCGTGAAACCATGCGCGAACGCGTTGGCGGCGCCGCCGTCGGCGAGCCATACCATCAAGTTCCACAACCACAGGATCTTCGCGGGTTCCTTGTTAGGAATGTAGTCAGGCACGGTCTATTCTTCCTTCTGCCTCGCAACTCTCCTCTTGAGTGCAACCTCTCATCCCGGGCTTACTTGAGACAGGCCGGTATGTTGTTTCTCAGGGCACGGACTACCTGAGGCAGAGAGCCTACCGTCACTTCCGGCATGTTCGGCACTTCCAGCTTCGAACAGGTCTCTAGAAATTCTTTCTGCACTTCGCCATGTGACTTTATGAACGCCGTAATCTCCGTGTCTGTGATGCTACTGCCGTCCGAATTACCAGTGGTTATCTTCGCGCCATCCATCGGGATGTTTATCGCCATCAGAGCCGCGGCTGGACTGTAGCCGCTCAATTCGGCTTCCATACCGGCGAATCTCAGTGCCTTCGCGGCGAACATAGGATCATGATTTGCCTGAAAAGCTGCCCGTGCAGAATTAGCCGCTACGGCTAGGCGCTTGATTTTGTCATTCGTGCCGATACTCAGCTCGTTCACGGTCATGTTTTCGAACAGCGCGTAGGCATCGGCATGCCTGCCTTGCGTGATGAGGTATTCGTTTCCCTTAATCTTGAATTGCGACGCGACTTCATCCGAACCACGTGAAGCCTCGGTTAGCATATACAGTGCCCTACTTTCATCTGGCTCACGGAGTGCAGTGCTGAAGATAGGCTCGCGCTCTTGAACAGAGAGCTCATTTGAACGCAGAATGTTGACGACAACATTGGGCAGAGAACCGAGTTCTAGCACCTCCGGGACAACGGCAATGATCTTCCAGCCAGCCATACTAAGCTGATCTGGCGGAAAGACGATCCGTAGCCCGTTGTCCCCGAAAAGATGTGCGACATTGAGTTTCCGGAACTTGAACCTATTGGAATAGCCAGGAGAAGGGGACGCACTGATGAAACAGGAGGCCACACAGGGAAAGCCATCGTTGTTTCTGCAAATATCAACATGGAGTATGTATCCGAGGCTTGTTGGTGGATTCGCTCTCTGCATTGATGGGTCGCTGAAGAAAGAGACGTATCCAGAAATATCTAGAGCTTCTCCCAGGCTCGCCTGACACACAAAGGCCAGAACCAGCAGAGAAAGCCGTTTCGACAGCACCGTTCTCATTCTGTATCTCCATTTCTTGGCCTAAGTTCGACGGTGCAATAGGACCCGGTCAGGCTGTCGTTGGTCTTGACGTCGAAAAAGACAATGTCAGAGTTCGGGGGAGTCCACTTCTCGACGAGCAACGCCTCAATGCCTGTCCCCTTTTCAACCGCCACACTGAAACGCCCTAAGATCGTGTCCCTGTCAGGATCATTTTTGTGACCTCTATTCGAGCTATCGGTGCTCTCAGGCTTAGCGGTAGGGTAAACCACGTGAACTTTAGAGCCGCGGCATATCTTCTTCTGATACTTCTGCCACGCTTCATAGGCTTTCGTCGTAATGTCATCTGGTTTCTTCGCATCTGCCTCTGCAACAACGACCCTACCTCGCAGGATGTCATACTTGAGCCCGTTCTCGATTGCATGGCCGATATATGTCAGGGAAAAGGCAAAAGACAAGAAGAATGCAAGTAGCAGGAGGACGATGAGTTCCCTTTTCAAAACTGTACGCGGATTCTTATCGCCCTTAGTTGCGTTCAGGTAGGGTCGTGTGACACCCTGAAGGGGGAGATATAACAAGATGGTTAGTATCGCCATCCCCAAAACCAATAGTAAACCGGGGTGATAGGGAAGCCGCTCGTACTCGAACTGGACAATGCCACCCCAAATCCCGCAGAGAATTGTGCTCAGCGCCATAAACATCTTGCCGTGGTATGGAGGAAAGAACCCTGGAACCGTAAATAGATCCGGAATGCCCGCGGCCGGAAGCCTTTTCTTGGCAAGACTTCCCAACATCGGCCAAGCCGGCATGCTACCCAGGCCGACAAGCGTAGCTGCATCGATTATCATGCTCATTCCCGCGATTCCTTATGTCCTCGTTCCCACGGTCTCCGTCAGAATGCGTACTTTCCTATACGTCCGCGACCTATCTGCATTTCCACGCAGAGCATGGGAACGAGGTATAATGTAGATGCGGCATCTTGCCGCATCAAAGCGGCTGGAAGCCGCTTCTACTTTACCGTCAAATCTGCGCCTTGCTCTCACAACCTCACAGCCTCGTGGCCTCGCCGCCTCATACGCTCACGGTACATACCACGGGATCGTCGAAGGGTCCGAACTTAACGTTCTTGCCGATGTATCTTGTGCGGTAGGCGTAGGTGATTGGGGTGGTTTCGTTGATGGTGTGGATGATTGGGGATTCGGTGTCAGTCTCTCGCGCGGTCCATTGCGCTTTGGCTGCGGGAGTTGTGCTTCTGAGCTTTTCCATCAAGTTCGATATTTCCTTTTTTTCAACATGGATGGACAGGATGACCAGGATGTGTGATGTCAATCCGGACAATCCTGAATATCTTATCTATCCGTGTTTGTTTTATTGCACACCTACAGCACCGCCGCGACGGTGTTGCTTGGGATGCTGTTTCCGGCGGCGTTTATGGCTACTATTCGGTATTCGAGGTCTATTCCTCGGGGTTGATTGGTTAGGAATGTTTCGGTTTGTATTGCGGCTTGGCAATCTTGCCAGTTGGTGAAGGGTTGGCCGGGTACGGGTTTGTCTCGGCGGAGGATTACGTAGTTGCGGACGGGACCGCCGGATTGGGTTGCGGGTGGTTTCCAGTCGAGTTCGAGGGTGCCTTTGCCTTCATGGAGGATCTCGAGGTGGCGGGGCATGCCGGGCGGGACTAGCCGGCGCGCTTCGGCCTTTGGTCCCCATCCGATGAGTTTGAGCTTCTTGGGATTGTCCACGGTATCGATCTCGCTCTTGGCCAGTTGCTGTTTCATAAGGGTCTTGACTTCTTCGAGCGTGGCTTCCTTGTCTTCGATCCAATACTTTGCCAAAGCCTCGTAGCAGAGCATCACGCGCCGGGCATCCTGATACTCCGCGAGCGCCGTTTCGAGCGTGAGCACGTCCGCATGCACGAAGATCGCCGGCTTCGCCTTATACCCGGCGATCATCTCCTGCGCGAGCGCATACACATCCGCTTCGCGTTTCGGGAACCGCGCCATTACTTCATTTCCTTCTTTTCTTCAACATGGATGGACAGGATACTCAGGATATTCTTTTCCTATGTATTCCCGCCGTTGCCAAACAGAGCCTTAATAATACCGGGCGAATCAAGGAGAATATCGAAGGCCTTCTCAACGACCTCGCCGGTGATTGTATTGCCACTCAAGACGATCTGAATCCTTATCGTTTTCCAGCCGAAACGTTCAACCATCCGCCAATCAATTACCCGGTCCTTATTCTTCCTGGCGTCCAAATCGAACCCCTGAGTTTTAATCACTCGTTTCCCATCTTGATCCACCGTCTCGTATGTGACGATGATATCTTCCGTCTTGCAAATCATTTCTTGTTAGGTTTCAACAGGGAATCGATAAGATCCTTAAGCTCCTTAAGCTTCTTCAGTGCATTGCTCTGTGTTTCGAGTTCCGTTGTCAGTTGTTCGATCGTGCTTGGCGGCTTAAGGGCATTCTCAGCATCTTGCAGATCCTTCTGCTTCTTCAACACATCAACCTGATGTTGGATGATGTCTTGCTGGGCCTGAACGACTTGCCCCAATGATTCTGCAACGGCGGCGGCCACCTTGTCGCTGGAACTAGCGCTATTCACGGTATACTCGGTGGGAGTTCCGGAGGTTTCGCCAAAGGTCATCTTCACGTTCCGGTCTGTCAAACGTTTTGCATTCAGCGGCAGTACCCCGTAGGGTCCATACTGCGGCAGGTTTACGCACATGCTCTGGGCATCCCGGAAGCTTCCATCAAAAAACCCAACTTCGACTGTTATGACGGCAAACATGGGCATTCGATAGACGATACCGTTGACTAACGAGGTCTGTTCCAGATCGCTGGTATGTTGTTGCGCTTCGGCAGGGAGGCTGAAAAGAAACCGAACTTTTGGGATTTGGTCGGAAGATGCGGTCGTACCGTCAACATCCGCTATCAGTTTCTTCGGATGAAGAATAACTCTGGATTCCAGCGTGCGCTTATCCTCTGAGATGACGAAACTCTCAATAGATGGTGGCCTCAGCACATAGGGAACCGTGACATCAGAGAGCTTCTCAATCTTAGACCCTTCCGCGCTCTTACCAGCAGCGGCGACAATCTTCGCTAAGGCGATTCCGGCGGAAACGTATGATTTTGCCGTATCGATCGTCTTGTCGCTAATTTCGGCATTTACACCAGTGAGATTGCCGAGTTCGTTAAGTGTCACCGTGAATTTTGATGCGAAACGTCCCGGATCTGCAATCGTATCGAGATTCAGGCGAAATGTGTTATGGGCATCGGCCCCGCGAATCACGGACACCTTGACCGGCTGCTCAATATTGGCCCACGCATTTCCGACTTGCTTACCGTTCTTGTCAACCTCCTTGTAGGTACTGTAAGTCACGTCGACCTGCAGCATGGCTTCCGGGAGACTGTAAATGATCCCTGCGCTTGTAGTGTTGCTCTCAAGCTTACCTGTACATAGCTTGGATGTCACTTCCGTAGTCGCGCATCCCATCGCCACACAACACAACATGATTACAGATGCTCGATAGATGGTACTCTTACTCATAAGATCTTCTCCTTTTGACACGTTGTATGACGCTCCAATTGCGTCAAATTCTTATGTTTTATGTCCGTCTATGTTATATGTATACGAACTCGGCTCCATTGCGCCGACTAGGGGCACCTAGCATGATCATGATCTCTTCAGGAGTGCTCGCGGCGGTCTTGTCGGGGGAATGAGCATCAATAAGATGGGCTATATTTGGGGCCTCAATGCAGAAGCTCAGGGCATGCTGCGGCATCATGATAACTCCGACTGCCAGAGGATGCAGAAGCTGGTTGCTGAAAGCATAGAGGGCCAATTGCGTTTTGAGATACATTACGAAATCGTCGCAGTCGAAGATCTCTGGATTCCCTGGCTTTGGACCCGATGAGATAATGGCGTCGCCTCTGATGTAGTCAAGCACCCAGTCTTTCGTTACCCCGCGATAGTCGTTCCTATCGACAACGTGAACTCGGCTATCAAACCCATCCCCGATCCAATCTCCGAAAGCGCTTCTGATAGTTCCCACTACTTCAGCGTGTCTAATGGGCACATAGATATCATTCTGTTCAAGCCTTCGCATAAGTCTCCTTTAAGCCCAAGATTAATTCTAATCTCGTTTGAAAGTTACCTTGCTGACTTCGTTGTCGTCGCCTGCGATTCGCACTTCGCGGAACTCAAATTTATATTGCTCATTTCGTTCCGTACTCTTGCCAGAGGCAAGGATCCAATCGATTTGGCCTACGCTAGGCCAGCATTCCGAAACGTGTTTGTGTCCAAAACATACGAAGTTGGCCCGGCTGCTCAGAATAGCCATTACTTCCTTGGCATCCTCTAATTCGAGAGTGACACGTTTAATCAGGTTGCGGTAGAAGGGATGGTGATGGAAGTACACGACGACTTTTTCGTCGGGTTTGGTCTCTCTTAGAATTTTCGAGAGTGCGTTCCGCTGTCTCTCACCCACGTTGCCCCTCGCCAACTGAAGGATTTCTCCCTCATTGCCTGCCATGGAATCCAACCCAATAAAGACTACGTCGTCCACTTGCGTTTTCATCGGATATAGATCGGGCAGCACCACACCGGTCTTTGCCACTCCCTTTCTCTTCAACAAATCGTACAGGATAAACTTTTGGAAACGTTCTTTCGCGTCTACATCGTAGTCGATGCCATAGTGGCCGTAATCATGATTTCCCGGACACACCAGGACCTTGAAACCTTTCTTGATCAACGGACGAAGAATTTTTTTCGCCTGCTGGTACTGCTCCTCTTTTCCGTCATCGACGATATCACCCGTCAAAAGGATAATCGGGCGTTCCAACTCTTTGGCGGTCTCATAGCGTTTAACAATAAAGTCGACAATCTTCTTCGCGCTCTGATTGTCCGGCTTGCTCATTGCGCCGTGAATGTGCAGATCACTCAAATGGATGAATTTCACCATGTTCGTTTCTCCTTCCCGTTCTTGGCTCAGCTCTGATTGGTCATCCGACTCACATCCTAGTTCCCATGATCCTCTGTGAGAACGAGGAAGTTGTTCGCTTTATTGCGCATCTACAGCACGACATCCACGGTATTGCTGGGATCGCTTTGTCCGCCGACGTTGATGGCTTTGACGTGGTATTCCATGGAGACGCCGCGGGGTTGTCCTTCGAGCCGGATTTCGGTTTCGATGGCGGTGCCGACGGGATGCCATTCATTCATGTCGCCGCCTTCTTGTTCGCGGCGTTCGACGACGTAATTGCGGACGGTGCCGCCGGTGCCGCGCGCGGGCCGTTTCCAATCGAGGAGGAGTATGCCGTGTCCCTGGCGAACGGTCTCGAGTCCCCGGGGCTGGCCGGGCCGGTCGCTTG
>Ga0307377_10007003_pt1 | contig 11716 bp, 9 predicted proteins | sample TR3MG_FD_202535 | JGI IMG/M metagenome (GOLD analysis project Ga0307377, IMG submission 202535) | Soil microbial communities from Risofladan, Vaasa, Finland - TR-3 | ecosystem: Environmental > Terrestrial > Soil > Coastal area > Acid sulfate soil | place: Finland: Risofladan, Vaasa | collected...
GTAAGCTTTTAATAAGTGATCTGTGCGGTAATTTTTTGTAATTTTAGAAAGTTATCATTGCCAGATTTCTCTGATGGATAGTTATTCTAATTCGGTCCCTGAATTTAGCCGCCTTCTTCATGACCAGAAGGAAAGGCTTAAAGAGCTTGCCTGCATCAATCAAACTACCGCAATTCTTAAGGAGAGTAAGCCGGTTGAAGAATCGCTGCAGCAGATTGTTATGCTGCTCCCTCCGGCCTGGCAATACCCTGAATTTACTGTTGCCAGGATTATATACAAAGGCAAGTGGTTTGAGTCATCCGGTTTCAAAGAATCACCCTGGAGGATGTTTCAGGAGTTTACAACAATTGACGGGGAGCTTATTTCTGTTGAAATATTTTATACATCTGAATTCAGGGAAGAATATGAAGGACCTTTTCTGAAGGAAGAACGAGATCTTATCCAGAACATTGGAAGCCTTATTGCCGGATATATTAATAGCTACAAAGCAAGAGATCTGATCAGGTTATCGCAGTTAACAGGTCTGCAACCTGATTATAGCAGGGATATGACGAGCAGGCAAATGCTCCAGAAATTTCTTAACAGGCATAATGCAGAACGAGATGTATTTCACGATCTTATGCCTTTCAGAGTCAAAGAAATACTGCTTATTGCAAACCTTTACGATGCCTATTCAATTGAAGGAGAAGGTCGTTTTGCTGACCATATTCTGGGTGAATATTACCAGATGAATATAACTTCTATTCCAAGAGTTACAGGGGTCTCCAGCGAAGAGGATGCATTCAGCCGGCTCTCTGCCAGGTATTACGATATGATCATCATAATGGTGGGAGTTGACAGGGAAACACCTGTTGAGTTATGCAGGAAAATAAAGGAGAGATATCCTTACATCCCTGTTTATCTGCTGCTGGGAAATGCATCAGATGTTCCTTATATTAAAAAGCAAAAAGCATTTGGGATTCCATTCGACAACTACTTCGTATGGACAGGAGAATCAAAAGTGCTTTTTACAATGGTTAAATTACTTGAAGACAAGGTTAATATTGATAATGATACACGTAAGGGTCTGACACGACTGATACTGATTGTAGAAGACTCCGTCGGGTATTATTCAACCTATCTGCCAATGATTTATAATCTGGTGATGCAACAGACCAGGAACCTTATTGATGATGAATCGGATGATGAACTCTTCAAGATACTGAAACTTAGAGCAAGGCCTAAAATAATGCTTACCTCCGATTATGAAGATACAATGGCATGCTACACCAGGTACAAGGATAGCCTCCTTTGTGTTATATCTGATGTAAGGTTTCCTGTTAAAGGAGAAATGAGTGAGACCGCCGGAGTAGACTTTCTGAGGCAGGTCAGAGAAGATTTCCCGGGTCTGCCTGTAGTCTTACAATCATCTGACCCTGAAAATGCAAGATTTGCATATTCACTCAAGGCAACATTTATCAACAAGAATTCAGAGAGCCTCCTGCAGGATCTTAAAACATTTATAAACTTTTATCTTGGTTTCGGTCACTTCATCTATCGCGACAGCAAAGGAAGACAGATTGCAGTTGCAAAATCAATGAAGGAATTTGAATCGTTACTTCAAACTGTTCCTGATGAATCGCTTGTTTATCATGCACAAAGAAACCAGTTTTCTCAATGGTTAATGGCCAGAGGGGAGGTTAAAATTGGAAGGGAAATAAATCCCCTTAAGGTCTCGGATTTTGCAACTGTAGGTGAATTCAGGGAATTTCTGATAGGTTTGATATGGCAGCGCAAAAGAGAAATGAATGCCGGCAGAGTTGTCAGTTTTGAGGAGTCGTCAGTACTTGATGAAACAAATGTTGTAAGTTTGATAAGCGGATCAATGGGGGGAAAAGGACGCAGCCTTGCTTTTATCAATGCATTGATTTATAGTTTTGACCTGGGAAGACTGCTACCCGGAATAAATATAAAAACTCCGATAACTGCCATTATAGGTACCGATGAGTTTGATATGTTCATGGAACGTAACCGGTTATGGGATAAGGTAAAAAGTGTGACTGATTACATTGAGCTTCAGAAGATATTTCTTAATGGCAGTTTGAGTTATACTCTTGAAAAGAAACTGAAAACTCTTCTCAGGCTTATTAAGAAACCTCTGGCCGTCCGATCATCAAGTCTTTATGAAGATTCTATGAGCCAGCCATTTTCAGGTATCTTCAGAACCTATCTTCTCCCTAATGGCAATGATGATCCTGAAATCAGGCTGAAACAGCTTTCTGACGCTATCAAGCTTGTTTATTCATCTATCTATTCTGACAGTTCAAAGACTTATTTCAACGCAATAAACTATATGTTAGAACAGGAAAAGATGGCTGTTGTAATACAGGAGGTTGTCGGGAAGCAATTTGATGATGCCTATTATCCTCATATAAGCGGCACAGCTCAGTCTTTCAACTACTATCCAGTAGCGCATATGGTCCCTGAGGATGGATTTGCAGTTATTGCAGTAGGTCTGGGCCAGTATGTTATGGAAGGTGAAAGGTCATTCAGGTTTTCTCCTGCCTATCCTTCTACTGATATAATTTCCCAGAAAGATCTATATAAGAACTCACAGGTACATTTCTATGCCGTTGATATGTCAAAGAAGGTGCTGAATCTTCTTGAGGGAGAAACAGCAGGACTTATTTCGCTGAATATAGCAACTGCGGAGAAACATGGCACAATAAATCACTCTGCTTCAGTACTGAATGTGGATAATGACACAATTACGCCGGGACTCGATTCACCTGGTCCCAGGGTTATCAATTTTGCCAATATTCTCAAATATGAATATATTCCTCTAGCATCTACACTGAGAACAATTCTCGATGTTGTAACCGAAGCATTCGGTACTCCTGTAGAGATAGAATTTGCACTTGATCTTAATAAAGACCAGGCAGGCAATGCTTCATTTTACCTTCTTCAGATAAAACCGCTGATGGGCAAATATGCGGGTTATTCAGTTGATCCGGATTCAATTAATGAAGATGAGATTGTATTGATGTCAAAGAAAAGTATGGGTAACGGGCTGATCGATCATATCACCGATTTTATATATATTGAACCTGAAAAGTTTGACAATACTCTTACTGTTGAGATGGTTTCGGAGATTGACCGGATTAACCGTAAGATGATAAATGAAGAACGTCAATATATACTAGTTGGTCCAGGCCGGTGGGGTTCACGTGACAAATCCATTGGAATCCCGGTGGAATGGCCTCAGATATCTAATGCAAAGATCATTGTAGAGATCAGCCTTCCCGGATTCCATGTTGATGCCTCACTTGGCTCGCACTTCTTCCATAATGTGACATCAATGAATGTTGGATATTTCTCTATAAATGAAGAGACATATGGAGGGGTGGTTAAATGGGATCAGCTTAAAAAGCAAAGGCTTGTTGAGCAAGGTAAATTCTTCAGGCATGTCAGTTTTGATAATCCACTTACAGTCAGGATGGATGGAAGGAAAGGAATGGCTGTTGTATCATTAAATAAATAATCAGATTTTTATGACCTTCATTGACGGTATACTGGATATTCAGAAATATGATTTTAATGACACCTCATTCGATCTTCTCATGCAGAAGAGAATACATCGCGTCCTGATAATATGCAGTAATTACGATAATTATATGCTCGAAGAGGATGGGAGGATTGATGAACAGATTTTTAATGAGTATGCATCTCTTAATTTAAGGTATCCGCCTACTTTTGTTCAGACTGATAATGAAGAAGAGGCTTTCAGGATATTGAATGAAGGTAATATTGACCTGGTAATTTCGATGCTCAGCCTGAAAGGGACGGATGTTTTTGGTCTTGCAAAAAAAATTAAGGCAAAATATGAAAAGATACCTATTGTAGTACTTACCTATTTCTCGAGAGAAGTATCATTGAGACTCGAAGGAGAGGATCTTAGTGCTATAGATTATGTCTTTTGCTGGCTTGGCGACGCATCGTTGATTCTTGCAATTATAAAACTCATTGAAGATAACATGAATGCCGAAAATGATATTGAGAACATAGGCGTTCAGGCTATTATTCTTGTAGAGAACTCCATAAGGTATATTTCTCTTTATCTTCCCAACATTTACAGGATCATTCTAATGCAATCGCTGGATTTCCAGAGGGAAGCTCTTAATGAACATCAGAGAATGCTGAAGATGAGAGGACGGCCTAAAATACTTCTGGCCAATAATTTCAACGATGCTCTTTCCCTTTACAATAAATACAAATACAATGTTTTAGGGGTAATTTCAGACATAAGTTACAAGAAGGATGGAGTACAGGATGAATTTGCCGGCATAGAGCTCTGCAAAGTTGTAATGGCTGATGATGATAAGGTGCCATTTCTGCTTCAGTCATCAAATATTACTCACAAAAAGGCTGCAGAGGAGATGGGTTCAGGCTTTATAAATAAATACTCAAAATCTCTTTCACTTGAGCTTCGTAACTTTATAATACAAAACCTTTCCTTTGGTCCTTTTGTATTCAGGAATCCCGATACATTGGAACCAATAGCAATTGCAACTGATTTGCAGAGTCTGCAGCAAAAACTCCTCACTATACCAGATAATTCACTTGAATATCATGCATCGAGGAATCATTTCTCAAAATGGTTGAATGCCAGGGCTTTGTTCCCTGTTGCTCAGCTATTCAAATACATCCGTAAGGAGGATTTTGAAACCATGGATGAGATGAGAAGGTTCCTTTATGTCGCAATATCAAGCTTCAGGCTTGGAAAGGGCAGAGGAGTGATTGCGAAATTTGACAAGACCAGCTTTGATGAATATCAGATTTTTTCAAGGATAGGTGATGGCTCTATTGGGGGAAAAGCAAGAGGTCTGGCATTCATCAACAGGATCATCAAGAATAACAAGCTTTTTAATAAATTTCCGGATGTTATTATAACAATCCCCCGCACAGTTGTTCTCAGCACTGATATTTTCGATGAGTTTATGGAGCATAATAACCTCTATTCCGTTGCTCTCTCTGAAATGACAGATAATGAGATACTTAATAAATTTCTCAGTGCTGAACTACCCGGACATATTTACCAGGATTTTTATGCTTTTCTGGCTATATCACGTAATTTCCCTATTGCTGTACGATCATCAAGCAAGCTTGAGGATTCACATTATCAGCCATTTGCAGGAATATATTCAACGTATATGATACCTCGCCTGGCTGATAATAAGATGATGGTTAAGATGCTTTCGGATGCCATCAAAGAGGTGTATGCCTCCGTTTATTATAAAAGCAGCAAAGCATATATGACGGCGACTGCAAATGTGATTGATGAAGAAAAAATGGGAATAATACTCCAGGAAGTATGCGGTACTCATCATAGTGATATCTATTATCCAACATTATCGGGAGTTGCCAGATCAATTAACTATTACCCGATTGGTTCAGAGAAGGCTGAAGATGGGATAGTGAATATTGCATTCGGACTTGGTAAACTTATTGTGGAAGGTGGATTGTCACTTCGCTTCTCACCCAGATATCCCAAGAAGATACTCCAGCTCTCATCTCCTGAGACAGCTCTTCGTGACACACAGAAGATCTTCTGCGCCCTGGACCTCAATGTTAACAGTTTTGTTCCATCGACAGATGATGGTGTTAATATTCTCAAGATAGATATTAAGGATGCGAATAATGATGCCGGTATGAAACATGTTGCATCAACATACGACAGGGTTAACCATATACTTCGTGATGGTACATCGCACCAGGGCAAGCGCATTATCACATTCTCCAGCATATTGCAGCACAAGACATTCCCGCTTGCAGAGATACTTAGTACCCTTCTTGATCTTGGACAGAAGGAGATGAACAACCCTGTGGAGATTGAGTTTGCAGCAAATCTTGAGACGCCTCCCGGAACACCCAAAATATTTAGCTTTCTACAGATCAGACCGATAGTTCATAATGAGGAGACTTCCAATATTAATCTTGGTCATATTAAACCTGAGGATACAATTGTAAGTTCTGATGCAGCTCTTGGAAACGGATTATTCAAAGGCATTAACGATCTTGTTTATATAAGACCTGAATCATTTAATGCAGCTAATAATAAGAATGTTGCATTGGAGATTGAGAACATAAATGCCCAGTTTGTCTTAGAGGGGACAAGTTATGTGCTTATCGGGCCAGGAAGATGGGGGTCATCAGACCCGTGGCTTGGGATTCCTGTAAAATGGCCACAAATATCAGCCGCACGGATAATATGTGAATCAGGACTTAAAAACTATAGGATTGATCCAAGTCAGGGGACGCACTTCTTTCAAAACCTTACCTCTTTCCGTGTGGGCTATTTCACGGTTAACCCATATATAAATGAGGGTTTTTATGATGTGGAATTTCTGAATACCTTACCTGCAGTTTATGAAGATATCTATCTCAGGCATGTAAGGTTTGAAATCCCGCTCGAGATAATGATTGACGGAAGAAAACATAAAGGGATGATACTGAAACCGGCATAAAATCTATGCAAATGCTCCAGCTGTAACAGCATCCTTATTAATCTTTTTGATAAGTCCCTGAAGCACATTCCCAGGCCCTACTTCAGTGAATGATGTAGCTCCGCCATCAATCATATTTGACACACACTGTGTCCAGCGTACCGGTGATGTAAGCTGAAGAACCAGATTGGCCTTGATATCTTCCGGGTCGGTTCCGGGTTTTGCATTAACATTCTGATATACAGGACATATAGGTTGATTAAAGAATGTACTTCTGATAGCCTCCTCAAGTTCAACTCTTGCTGGTTCCATAAGTGGAGAATGAAATGCGCCACCGACTGAAAGTTTCAGAGCCCTCTTTGCACCTTTTGTTTTTAATATTTCAACAGCTTTGTCGATTCCTTCATTCGAACCTGAAATAACAATCTGTCCCGGGCTGTTATAGTTTGCAGGGACAACTACCTCGTTGATGGATGAACATATCTCTTCTACGATTTTATCCTCAAGTCCCAATATTGCCGCCATTGTTGACGGTGTAAGTTCACATGCTTTTTGCATTGCCATTGCTCTTTTCGAAACCAGGCGCAGTCCATCCTCAAATGAGAGCGTTTTATTGGCAACAAGGGCTGAGAATTCCCCAAGGGAATGACCCGCTACCATATCAGGTCTGAAAGAATCACCAAGAACTGCTGCCAATATTGTTGAATGCAGAAATATTGCCGGTTGTGTTACATTTGTTTGCCTGAGATCCTCCTCGGTACCTTCAAACATAAGGTCTGTTATTCTGAACTGCAGGATTTCATTGGCCAGATCAAACATATCTGTTGCTAATGCTGATTTTTCATAAAGATCTTTGCCCATTCCCGGGAACTGGGCTCCCTGCCCGGGAAATACGTAAGCTTTCATATTTGAAATAATGAATTAATACTTGGTCCGGTTATTAATGCAGTCTTGTTCCGATAAGATGAACAAATTCCTCACGTGTATTGAGATGCTCGAGGAAGATACCAGTAAAAGCTGAAGTAGTTGTGACAGAGTTTTGTTTTTGTACGCCCCTGATTTGCATGCACATATGCTGAGCTTCTATAACTACTGCAACGCCAAGTGGTTTAAGAGTATCCTGGATGCAGTTTCTGATCTGTGTGGTCAGTCTTTCCTGTACCTGCAGCCTCCTTGAAAATGTTTCTACTACCCTTGCGATTTTGCTTAATCCTGTTATATATCCATCGGGGATATATGCAACATGTGCCTTTCCAAAGAATGGCAGCATATGATGCTCGCACATTGAATAAATATCAATATCCTTTACAATGACCATTTGTCTGTACTCTTCCTTAAACATAGCTGATCTGAGTATCTCCTCGGCATTCATATTATAGCCATTGGTAAGAAAATTTATTGCTTTGGCTACTCTGTACGGTGTTTTTAAGAGTCCCTCCCGTTCCGGATCTTCACCGATAAGTTCAAGAAGGCGTCTATAGAGTGATGCCATCTCCTCAATATTTTCTGCATTCCAGGTCTCGATTTTATTGTAACCGCTAGGTACAATACCGGAACCGTCATTTACTTTTTCAATTATTTCAGCCATAGTATTCTATTGAATTATTTTCGGTTTCCGCAATTTTGATACAATGGAGTACAACCCCCTCTTTTTCAATATGCGGCTTTAATTCATTCCAGATTGCAACTGCCAGATTTTCGGTTGTGGCAATTTTCCCTTTCATGAAATCAACATCCAGATTAATATTTTTATGATCAATTTTATTTATAATCCTTTCCTGGATTATCTGCTTGAGAATATTGATATTAATAACGAATCCATGTTCTTCTGAAAGATTGCCTTTAACTGTTACCCATAAGATGTAGTTATGTCCATGCCAGTTGGGATTGGAACACTTTCCGAATACCTGGCTGTTTTTTTCATCAGGCCAGTCTTCCCTGAACATCCTGTGCGCAGCACAGAATCTTTCTCTTCTTGTAAGATATATCATGCTGCCGTACGATTTTAATACAATATTAACCATTAATTTTGATCTTTTTAACCGGTAAAAGCAATATATTTAGTGGCCTAAGAAGTTATCCATTTACAAACTATGTCAATAAGAGTATTATATGTAACCGCTACGCTTGAAGAAGCTGAGGCTTTAAGGAGAACAACGGGCGTTATCAATACCGGGGATTATTTCAGTTTTGGCTCGCTTGAGATTGAACTGCTTGTAGGAGGTGTTGGAATAATGTCAACTGCATGGACTATGGCCAAGTGGATTTCTGTAAATGACAAGCCTGATATTGCAATAAATGCAGGTATTGCCGGAAGTTATCTGGAAATATACCCGGTTGGCAGCGTGGTAATGCCTGTTTCCGATTGTTTTGCCGATGCCGGCATTGAGGATGACGATAAATTTATTAGTCTGCATGAAGCTGGACTTACAGGGAAAGATGAATTCCCTTTCAAAAACGGATATATAATGTCTGAGAACAGAATTTCAGAGGAAATGAAGGTTATTATGAACCCTGTTACGGCAATAACTGTTAATACTGCTACAGGTTCTGCGGCAACAAGGAGAAGAATGGCAGACAGATATAACCCGGGAATTGAGACAATGGAGGGAGCTGCTTTTTTCTATATCTGTGCAAAAGAGAACATCCCGTTTATATCTGTAAGATCGATTTCAAATATTGTTGAGCAGCGCAACAGGAGCAGGTGGAATATTGCTCTAGCCATTGATAACCTGGCATTTAAGTTTGAAGAGGTCTTTAATATACTTAATAAGTAACATGAAACTTACACTTGGATTTTCTCCGTGCCCAAATGATACCTTCATTTTTGATGCCATGGTGCATGGAAGGATAGATACCGAAGGGATCGAGTTTGATTATTTCCTTGCTGATGTGGAAGAATTGAACCGGAGAGCCTTTTCAGCTGAAGTTGATGTTACCAAGATCAGTTTTCATGCTTATGCCTGGGTAGCAGGTAAATACCTGATTCTGGATTCGGGAAGTGCATTGGGGCGGGGCAACGGACCACTTCTGATAAGTAAATATCCCCTCGATCCATCCAGCCTCCCTGGAAAGAGAATTGCCATTCCGGGTAAATATACAACTGCCAATCTCCTTTTCAGTATAGCCTGGCCTGATGCACTTATTAAGAGTGAATATCTTTTCTCGGATATTGAAGATGCCTTGGTTAAGGAGGATGTGGATGCCGGACTTATTATCCATGAGACCCGTTTCACTTATGAGAAACACGGCCTGTTGAAGATTGCTGATATGGGAGAATACTGGGAAGAGCTGACAGGGTTGCCAATTCCTCTAGGTGCCATTGTTATAAAAAGATCAGTTCCGGAAGAAATTGCTTTTAAGGTAAACAGGATATTGAGAAGAAGTCTTGAATTTGCTATAAATGATTCAACAGCTTCACAGGAATTTGTTTCAGGAAATGCAAAGGAAATGGAACAAGATGTAATGAGCAGTCATATAAAGCTTTATGTGAATGAATATTCTCTTGATCTTGGAGCTGAAGGAAAGGATGCCATACGGAGCCTTTTCAGGATCTCTACTGAAAAAAGGATCATTCCCGGAGTACCCGGAAGGATTTTCTTGTCTCAGGATTAACGGTTCTGGCTTGAAAATCGTAAATTTGAACTTTGGTTCTTATCATTTGTTTAAATGTATAGTACTAACTTAATAAATCAATATCATGGCATTTGAACTTCCCCAACTTCCGTACAAGATGAATTCACTTGTTCCGCATATAAGTGAAGAGACTCTTGATTTTCATTATGGCAAGCACCATCAGGCATATGTGAATAATCTGAATGGTCTCATACCAGGTACCGAATTTGAGAAAGCAGATCTCGAGACGATAATCAGGAAAGCAGAAGGAGGTATATATAATAATGCAGCCCAGGTATGGAATCATACTTTTTACTTTGAAGCTTTTAACAAGGATCCGAGAAAGGTGCCTGCCGGGGTACTGGCTGATGCAATAAATGCATCATTTGGATCATTCGACTCATTCAGAGAGCAGTTTAACAAAGCAGCTGCAACCCTTTTTGGTGCAGGTTGGGCCTGGCTTGTCAGAAAAGAGGATGGAACGCTTCAGATTGTTCAGGAATCGAATGCCGGTAATCCTCTTCGTAAGGGACTTAAGCCTCTTATTACCTGTGATGTATGGGAACATGCATATTACATAGATTACAGAAATAAGAGACCAGATTATATTAAGTCATTCTGGGAAATTCTTGATTGGGAAATAGTAGCTGGCAGATATTAAAATTATTTGTGTATGAGCATAAAGGATCTGGTAACAAAAACACGTTCTTACCGTCGTTTTGACGAACAGTACCAAATTGAATACAAAACACTTGAAAGCCTGGTAGCCCTTGCAAGACTATCCGCCTCCGGAGCTAACAGGCAACCACTTAAGTACCTTATTTTTAATACCCATGATAATTGCCAGAAGGTTTTCTCTGGTTTATCGTGGGCAGGGTACCTTACTGAATGGCTTGGTCCTGAAAAGGGTGAAAGACCCTCGGCATATATATTTATTCTTGGAGATAAATCAATAACCGACTCTTTTGGTATTGACCATGGAATAGCAGCACAAAGTATGATGCTCGGCGCAACAGAAGCAGGTCTGGGCGGGTGTATGATATCTTCCGTGAAAAGGGATAATCTTATGGAGGAGTTTGGAATACCTGAGACTTTTGAGATACTGCTTGTCCTGGCACTTGGCAAACCCATTGAAAAGGTGGTTATTGAAGATGTAAATGAGGATGATATTAAATACTGGAGAGACTCAGGTAAGACTCATCATGTACCAAAAAGGAGTCTTAATGAGTTGATAGTTAAATTATAAGTACAAATAAAACAAGTGAAAAGTTTCATTCTGATACTTATTTCACTTCTTGTCCTGATACAGACAACTCTTTCGCAGGAAAGAAGGGAGTCAGGTTCAGGAATTATGTTCAGGGGTCTCGTTATTGATGCCGCTACATTGTCTCCTATTCCAAATTCGCAAATCTATATTAACAATTCAATGACTGGGGTAAGCAGCAGTGATGGATCATTTACATTTTATGTTAACAGGTCCGATACAGTGGTTTTCAATAGTCTTGGTTATAAACAGACCAGATACCTAATCAGTGATACTCTCAGGGGCCGTGAATTCAATGCAGGTATTTTCATGAGTACAGACACAGTTGAAATAGGAGAGGTGATTATTATTCCCA
>Ga0307377_10007006_pt1 | contig 11712 bp, 15 predicted proteins | sample TR3MG_FD_202535 | JGI IMG/M metagenome (GOLD analysis project Ga0307377, IMG submission 202535) | Soil microbial communities from Risofladan, Vaasa, Finland - TR-3 | ecosystem: Environmental > Terrestrial > Soil > Coastal area > Acid sulfate soil | place: Finland: Risofladan, Vaasa | collected...
TTACGACGACCTGATCTTGCGGACCATGTCCGTCGTGTGATAACCGGGAAGCATCTTGACGATGTCGACCCGACCACCCTTCATCTTGACCTCCCTGGCCTCCGGCCCGTCGCCCATGTGCTCCGTCGTGGCCACGTACACGTCCGGGTTGATCGCGTCGACCAGAGCGAGGCAGGTGCTATCCTCGATGGGGACGACGTAATCGACGAAGCGGGTCGACCCGACCATCGCGAGCCTTCCCTCCTCTGGAATGAACGGGCGATCATTGCCCTTCAAGGCCTTGACCGACTTGTCCGTGTTCACCGCCACGAAGAGGACGTCGCACCTGGACCTGGCCTGGCGGAACAGCTCAACGTGCCCAGGATGGAGCAGGTCGAAACACCCATTGATCATCCCGATGATCCGGCGGAGGGCTTTGAACCGTTCCGACAATATCTTGGCGGAGTCGAGGTCGATGACCGGACCCTTGACCTGCAAGGAGACGAACTCCGACAACAACCCGCGGAACTCGGCCTCTTCCAGCTTGCCGCCCTCGGAATGTTTCTCGGCGGACCCCTCGCCCTGCATGAACTCGAAGATGACCGACTCCCGTAGCCCGGTAAACCGGTGCCACGTCATGGATTCCATCACGACCCGGTCCCCGTCCTGCAACCACGAGGTAACGAGCTTGTCCGTATCCGGACCAGCCTCCAGCTTGACCAGGCCGTCCTCGACGTACAGTAGCTCGTCGGTGGACGTGTACCTCATGAGGCTGGACTTGTAGCCCTCCTTGATGGACAGGCGCTTGCCCAGGTTGGCCAGGGACTCCTCCGTCCCCCACGGCTTCAAAGTAATCATGCATCTCCTATCCGCAATGCCTGTCCCCGTAAATAACCTTGGTCTTCATGACCTTCCGGCACCTCTCTACAGCCGCCTCGTCTCCGAGGGCCTCGGCTACCCACCCCGCCTCTGGAGGGAGCAGTACGCTCCCGTCCGCCAGGATGATGACTTCTAAATCTTGATCCTGATCCGCGTCCTGCCGTTCTCCTCCTTGCAGGTCACGGACTTCGCCCTTCTCCGGGTCGCCTCCTTGAGAACGCGGGTCTTGGCGTAGGTCGCCAGGAGCCTCCCGGAGGCGATCTGCTTCCCCAGGCCCTTCAGGGAGTCGTACTCGGATACCCACGTCTTGTACCTCCCGTCCTCCATGCGCTCGAACCCGATGTCGTTGCTCGCGGCCCCGACGGCCCGGCGCCTCACGACCACGTGCGCCTTCTGCTGCCTGACGTCCCCTCGGTACCCGTGGAGGGTTTGGGCGACATCGTGGACCTCGATCTTCTCCCTCTGGACGCCGATCTCGACGAGCGACTCGATGAGGGACTCAAGGTCGTTTATTTCGGTCTCGCATCCCACGTACGCACTCATTTTCGGTGACCCTCCCTAGGGAATAGAGGCCTAACAGTCTGGACCGAAGTCCCCCAGGGAACCATCGTCGTCCGGATGAAAGTCTCGTATGACTGGGCCGCCAATGATGGACCAACTCCTCGGGCGAAAGCCGGTCGCAGGCCAAGGGCGCGCATGGTCGCGACTTTCAACAACGGATCGGCGTCAAGTTTTTCGAACAACCGGATAAACTCGTTTACGTCGGCGGTGATCGGAATCCTCATGCACGCGCTCATGATTCGCTCCAAAACAATGGGACGACGGGCCCCTGTCGTGGCCGGACCGGAAGTCGAACATCGAAGGTCAAATCCAACAAGCCTTGATTGTCATACCGCTGTAGATCACTGGATGCCCCCATCCGGCCGACCCAAAAAGCCGACTTGATACTGCTCACGGTGGCGTCGTCGGCCAACTTCTTGTCCAAGCGCATGAACTCAGAAAGGCCAACTCGTATCCAGGTCCTCATGTCATCCCCCTCAACCTCGCCCGGTGCCTGGTCCTGGTCGTCCTGACGAGCCTGTAGAACTCGGTCTTCTTCCGGACTTGGGTGGACTTGCCCAGGGCTTGGACGAACGCCATGACCTCCTCCATGCACCCCTTGCCGTGGTAGCCGATCGCCTCGACGGTTACGTCCTTGCCGTCCTCGCTGATCTCGATGACTATTTCCTTTGACATGTCAGCTTCTCCACGAACGAATGCATGAGGCTCGTCGTCGCCAACGGCGACTTTAGCGTCCTGGCCTTGAGTTGGACATCGCGGGACTCGAGCATGAGGTCATGCGCCCACCACTTGGGCTTGCCCTTGGCCTCCTTGCACGAATAATACAGGGCGCGCGGGTTTGAGAAGAACGTGGTCGTCGCGATCTTCCCGTCCTTGCCCCGCTTGAAGTCACCGTCCTCCCTGACCGGCTTCCTCATGGCCGCGATCTTGTCCCTGGTCGCGTCGTCCAGATTGCAATCGCAAGACTCGGCCAAGGCCATCTTCCGGAGCCAGTCGCAAATGGCCCCTATCGGCCAATCCCCCTTGGCGACCATCCGGTCCAGCATCTCGTGGGACAAGGCGCTGTCCCCCTTTGCGATGGCGTTCAGAAAGTCCCTGATGTCCCCCTCGCCGCTCCCGAAAGCGACCTGCTCGACGGCCCAGGCCGTGATCGGGTTCGCGATGATGGACAACTTCCTCAGTTCCATGGTGAGCTGGTTCATGTCCGGCCCGACCTTGTCCACGATCATCCTGACCGCGACGTCCTCGATCGACGTCCCGAGTTTCTCCGCCCTGGACTTGACCCAGTCCCCGGCGTCGCCCCTCGCCAGGGGCTTGCATTCCTCTAGGAACGCCCACTTGTTCTTGGCCAGGCCGTAGATGGCGTTCTTCTTATCGGGTGGGGATACGATGACGAGGACGTTGTTCCCCGAGTACTCCGGCAACATACCGGCGACCCAACCTGAGAACGACGGGGATTCCCGCATGATGACGACGCGCCCGTCGCCAAACAGCGCACCTCCCTCGAAATACCTCTGGAAATCGGCCTGGGCCTCGGACTTGGAGTCATAGGACGACTCCTCGAACCGTATCCACTCGTGGTCCGGGCAGCTCTCCCGTATCTTTGACAGTATCTCGTCGACCTCGAACATGTCCGCCGGGTCGAGCCAGACAAGGCGCTTCATCTCATGCCTCGGTGTACGGTGCGAAGTATTGCTCGAACTCTCCGAACTTGATCTTGCAAAGGGAGTTTCGTCCCGAGAATACCAAGTCCACCTGTTCCTGGTCGGCCTTCGCGACGACCACTTCCAGGTGTCTGGCGGAGATGCTTACCTCGATATCCTTGCCGGACGCCTTGACGAGCGGCATCGAGACCTCATCGAGGCTTCCCGTAGCGGACGTCTTCTGGAACGTGATTCTGTTGGCGGACGGCTCGACGCGCAGCCGCGTCTTGGTCATGTCCACGATGGAGAGGATGGAGCAGGCGTTCTTAAGCTCCTCGGTCAGGACCGTGCATTCGCAAACCGTGCTGATGTTCTCGATCCGCTTCTCGTACTTGGGGAACTTGTCGAAGCTGGGCAACTGGTACTCGACCGTACCAACGTCGGTGCCCCCGTACGTCAAGGGGTACTGGATCATGATGGCCTTGTCATCCTTGGACGTGGCGATGATGACGTCCTTCTCCAGGTTGGCCGACTTGATCGCCATGCTCAGGATGGAGAACGGCGCGATGCACGTGAACTCACCGTCGCAATTCACCTTCACGATGGCGAGCTGTTGGCCGTTCGTCGTAGCGATCCTGGCCGTTCCAGCGGAGACGTCGATCTTGACGTTGGTAAAATCCTGGTTCATGGTCGCTTCCCCGGCGGCGACCGCAACCTCGAAGAGGGCGCGGGCCAGGACGGAAGCCTTGAACATGATGGACTTCTTGACCGCGAATTTCTTGACGGCCGGGACCCTGTCCTCGACGCATCCGATCGTCGCCTTGAACTCCGAGGAGGAGAGTTTCGCTGTCCCGATGGGTTCCAGGACGCTCTCTTCCTCGCCTTCGTCCTTCTTCTTGGTCAGGGCTGGCTTGGGCTCGAACTCGACCTCGAAATCAGAGTCCATCTTTCCCTTCGACAGGAGGCCGAAGAAGAACGAGCCGTCGGTGACGAACCGCCCCTCCTTACCTATCTCCAGCAAGGACTTCCCGTCACCAGACGACGGGACGGATTTCGAGTTGATCGTGGCCTTTCCGACGATGTCGGATCGGTATACCGTGTAGGAGAGGCCTTCCTTGTCGGCCTCTACCACCATGTACTTGCCGGACTCGGACAGCCCGGAGTCCTTCCCCATGATGGCGGCGACCGGCTTGCATCCCTCGAGGGCGAGCTTCTTGCGGACCTTCAGTTTCATCTTCGTCTCCTTGGTTTGTTTCCGTTCAATCCCAAATGGGATGATACAAGGAGACGAATGGCATACAAGGAGACGAATGGCTTAATCTTCCGTTTCTTCCTCTTCTTCATCTTCCATGGAAAAGAAGGGTATCTGGAACTGCTCCCCCTTCTTGATCGCCTGCTCCAGCTCCATCGCCTTCTTCTTCGCCCGGCACAGGGCGTTGTCGATCACCTTGCAGTCCACCCGCAACTTGCCGCGTACGCCCTTGTTCATGGCCTCGACAATCTCCATGTAGGACATGTTATGCAGGTAGCAGTACAGGACGCGGGTCTCTAGCGGGGTCAACTGGCTAATCAACAGGTCGCGCAGCCTGCGATAGGACTCCTTCCGGATGACCCTGTCGCCGATCCCCTCCTGGTCGGACGACAGGAACCCGGACACGGAGACCGGCCCGTCGTCGTCCTCGCAGACAGTGGCGTCCATCGACACGCTGGAGTTCAAGGCCTTGTTCTTGTGGTTGTTGGCCGACTTCAGGATCGTGATGATGTGCCTCCTGATACACAACTTGGCGAACCCCAGGAACGGGCCCTTCGCCTCGTCGTAGTCAGGGATCGCCTTGGTCGCCAAGGCGAGCAGAGCCTCCTGGTATACGTCGTCAGGGCCGCAGCCTGGCACGAAAAAGAATTTCTTGTACGCCAGGTGCTGGAGGAAGCCCTCCAGCGCGTCGACGACTACATCGAACGCCGCCGAGTCCTGCGTTTCCTTGTACATCTTGACGTAGGCGACGATCTTGGAATTGTCGTCCTTGGCGTCCCTGGACATTCGACCCATGAGTTTAAATGCCACGCCAGCGATATAGGTTACTTCAGCGTTTCGATAATTGATTCTTTCGACGGTTACTGACGACCCGGCATCCTCCCTTAACCTTGTTTGGCGGACTTCGTAACGTGAGTCCGCAAGATACTATGCATTTTTACGAAGGCCGTGTCGGCCATGAATTGGGGATTCATGTTGAATACCGTCAAGGATGACGACTCCTGCAACGCGGATATCCACAATAGTATGACGTCTATCGCGACGCCTCCATTGCACAACTTTACGATATCGTCCTTGCTCCTTCGAACGTCCTCGATCTCCGTTGAAGTATACCCCATGTTCTCCATGCTGAATCCGGCCGCCGAAACCAACATCATGTCGTGGCAGTAATTGGCGCATTCCGAGAGGAACTCGGAAGGCGGGCAACCCTCGGCCAAGGACGACGACGACGCAGTCATGGAATCCACAAATTTCTTGTTTATTACGGAGTTAATGAAATCCCTGGCCCGCGACCTGTTGACCAGGCCGATCTGTCCGGACAGCTTGTCCGCCGTTATCCGCTCCCCGCTGCTGCCCTGTAGGCAAGTCTCGAGCCAGTTGAGGGCCTGGCGCATGGAGCCCTTGGCGGCTATGGAAAGCATCCGCAACGCGTCGTCGTCTATGGTGATCTTCTCGGCCGACGAGACACGCCTAAGCTCGGCCATAACCTCTTGCGCCAACAATGGCTTGAACTCCAGGACCATGGCCCTGGTCAGGATCGTCTGCTTGATTTTCGACGGGTCGGTGGTGCAAAGGATGAACAGGACGGACTTCGGAGGCTCCTCCATGATCTTCAGGAGGGCTTCCCACGCCTCGGGGGAAAGCCTGTGACACTCGTCGATTATGTATATCTTGCGGGCCATCACGAGGGGGGCCATGAAGGCTTCCTCTCGCAGCTTGCGGGCGTTCTCCACGCGGCCATAGCTCGCGGCGTCGATCTCGTAGACGTCCTGCTGGCATCGTCCCGTCAGGATGTCCGAAACGAACCTGTCGTTGGGATCAGGCTTCATCGACACGCCCGTCGAGCAGTTCAGCATGGACGACAGGATGCGGGCGCACGTCGTCTTCCCGGTCCCGGCCGGGCCTACGAACAGGTACGCGTTCGGTATCTGCCCGGACTCGACCTGCCGCGACAGAACCCGCTTGACGTACTCCTGGCCCCGTACCTCGTCCAGGTTCCTGGGCCTGTATTTGTTGTAGATCATTCCCACTTTAGGATTTTCCTCGCCTGAGCCTCGATCCCCTCGCGGGTCATCCCCGGTCCGTTGTCTATTATGGCGTCTACTTCCAAGGAGTCAACTTTTGTTTCTGTCTCATGGGTATCGACGGAGCCATCCCCCCCACGAGGGGCTCCATCGACCCTGATCATGATCCCGCCCCATCTGTGTACCGCTTGCGCCTCATTGATCATGCGAACGTCCGTAATGATCCACGAGTCCACCACGGAGTCCACGTGCTCGAGCTGGTGGTGCATGGCGTTGATCCAGATGTCCTTGCCCCAGAGGTTCCTGCCCAGCTCGGTCCCGACGACCTGCATGATCTCGCGTACGGTCATGGGGCCATTCCTGATGACCACTGGGGGACAACCAGGAGGATGGCTCATGTTCATCCCGGAACGACCGATCGTCCCCATCTCGAACGATTCCCACAAGTACTGGGTTTTCGAGTTCTTGTCTCCGTCCCCCCACAGGTACACCTTGTCGATCCCCAACACCTCGTGGCAATACCGCTTGATAGGGTCGGCGAACGCCACGAGCTTCACGTCCTGGTATTGCTTCATGAAGCCGGCGATGACCTCGGCCACGAAGTTCTTCCCTACCCGCTTGCGCCCGGCGATCCCGATGATCATCTCTTCCCCCAATCGTAACGGTAAGTCAGGTGACGCATCGTGTCCCAATTACCCGGGAACAGTCGCTCGACGAAGAACGGATGCCATTCTCGTTCGTCGTCCCTCGGACGACGCCCGGTAATGTCCTTTGACAGGACTGAGTATACGCCATCGTCGGCCCGGTTCCTCAGGCTCGAACGGATGGGGAGGCAGGCTAAGATATTTGTCCTCCATGTAAGCGGGGTAAATTCGGGTTGCATTGCCATGAATGAAATCGAGTTCCTTCTGTGGTACCGGGCGCACTTCCACAACAACGCGGCCCCTGACTCGCCGACCGACAACCGCATGCGATGGTTGACGCAATTTTTTAGGTAGCTATGGTAATCGACGAGACGCTTCAAGCCTGCCTTCCTTCCTTACTTGTCCTCGTTATGCGCACTTCATCAACGTGGCCGGAGCGATCTGATCACGGCTCACGATGTAGAAGCGGCGAGCCTTAATGTCGGATAGCCTTATCGTCGGGCACGAGGCGATCTCAAACACCGGGACTAGGACTTCTCCGTACGCGGGCTTCGGCTTCGGGCGCGACAACCACGACGTGATCTTGGACCATGCCCACGACAAGAGTCCGACGGACTCGTCAGCGACGAGCGGTGTCGACGAAACGCCAAGACATAGCCTCAGGAACGACCTTCTGTTCACGACTTTTCCCTCAGGAGTTCGGGATGGGCCAAGGCGTAATCCACCATCTCCTCGACCAGTTGACGGAAGGTTGTGCGAGGTTTCCATCCAAGGACGCGCTGCGCCTTGCTGCTGTCCCCGAGGAGGTAATCGACCTCGGACGGGCGCATGTAAACGGCGTCCGTCTCCACGTGCTCCATGTAGTTCAGGCCGACGTGGGAGAACGCGGCCTCGGCGAACTCCCTTACGGTATGAGCCTCGCCGGTCGCGATCACGTAATCGTCCGGCTTCTCCTGCTGCAACATCAGCCACATCGCCTCGACGAAGTCACGGGCGTGGCCCCAGTCGCGCTTGGCCTCGATGTTCCCGAGGGTTATGTTCTTCACGATTCCGAGCTTGATGGCCGCGGCCCCGCGAGCGATCTTCTGAGTAACGAACTCCGGACCGCGACGAGGGGAGTTGTGAATCCATCCATTCCCTATCCCAGCATGGAATGTACCGCTCTCAGTAGCCAAGTCGAACAACCACCCAACGTATGGCCTGTCAATCGACTTCGTGACTTGTTGCAGGGGACGAACGAGGTGCTTCCCTTTGTTGTTCTTGTCGGGCGAGTTAAGGTTGATGACATAATAGAACATGCCATCCCTTTGCTCAACCCCCAAGATACAACGCTGGTTGAGAGCATTGGACGCCAGCCACCAGAGCCCGGCTGCCAAGGTAGCCGATACGGTCTTGAATGATTTGAACTCGTATGAGCAATGGCCCGCCTTCAGGCCATCAGCCTCGTTGTAGCCACACAGGAACGCGACCTGGATTTCCTTAGAGGCATTCAGGACTCGGTACGGAACCCTCTTCTCGTTCTTTTCCGAGTACAACTGGCCATGGATGTATCTGCCATAGTCTCGGTCGCCTTTCATGTTTATGGCACAAACCCAATTCTCCGGATTAAAGCCAGAACGACCGCTCCATCCAGTCGCCTCCTGGCCCGTAATCTTCTTCCAGGCTTCCTGCGCCTTGGAAATCAAATCCTTGTCCGTGTTGGTAAACCTGGGAGATCCATCCTTCGTTATGCAACCATCCCCAGCCATGAGACCGAGGAAGTAAGCCTCGTCCTTGGTCATCTCGATCTGGCATGCCGACCTAGGGTTATTCCCAAGGGCAAGCAATGCCCCCACAGAAAGGTCTCCGGACTTGCATTCCCGACCGTCGTCAAGAATAGCGACATGGTCAGAAGTACAGCTAAAGATGGCCCCTCTTGAACAGGTAGTCTTGACCTGCTTGCTCCCATCGTTCCATGTCGCCGTCATACACGTCACCTTCGTCCAGTCATCTCTGTCCCAGACGTACAAGTCCTCCGACGGAATGGTGGTATACTTTGTACCGCGTTTTGGGTCTGTCCGATGGGGGATAACCTCACCAATCGAGAGGATGTCTATCGTATCCCCTCTCTTTACGATGACCGGGGTTTCTTCGGTTACGCACTCGTGGTTAAACAGGAGCCCAGAGCAGGCGTACATCCCGTAGGACTCGCGATAGTTCCTGGTCATCCAATGCGCGTACAGCTTGGCTACCCCGTACGGGCTACGAGGATAGAATGGCGTGTCATCCCCCTGTGGCGGCGGATGCCCCCCGAACATCTCGGACGTCCCGGCCTGGTAATACCGGGCGCCTGGGGCGTTTTGCCTGATGGCCTCCAGGAGCCTGGTAACGCCGAGTCCCGTAACCTCGCCGGTAAGCTCGGGCTGGTCGAAGCTCGTCTTGACAAAGCTCTGGGCGGCCAGGTTGTAAACCTCGTCCGGCTTGGCCATTTTGACGGCCCTGACGAGCGAACCGGAATCGATCAGGTCGCCATCTACAAGAACGATGTCCTTCATGATGGACGAAATCCGTTCCGTTATGGGGATGGACGTCCGGCGCTTGAGCCCGTAGACGTGGTATCCCTTGGCCAACAGGAACTCGGCCAAAAAACTACCATCTTGGCCGGATATTCCGGTTATCAAAACGCGTTTCGTACTCATGGATGTTGATCCCCTTAAAATCCCGAGCATGTTGGGGCGACGGTATCGCCCCAACATGCCGCCCTCATTACTCGGGCCACCATGCGGGGAGACCCGAGGTTTTTGCATCCAACTCGCTCGCCCTGATCGACCTAATCGCATTGGCCGCGTTTACGACCGCTTGGGTATACTTCAACGCATCGTCGGCCTTGCAATCCTTGCTTGCAGCCTTCTCCGCGTTGACCTTGACCGCCAGCCCCAGTACTTCCTTCAGTTCCTTCATGTCCTTCATGGGGTTCTACCTCCCATTACTTGCCCGTGTTTAGTTGGCTCTAGTCGGGGGACGGGCAGCACCTCAACAAGAGCGTGGAAACTACGTCAGTAACCCCGAGGTAAGGTCTCTCACCAGCCCATCTCCTTCCTGGTGTTCTCGAGGATGGCGGCCAGTTGGTCGCTCATCCCGAACCGGTCCTTGTTGATCTTGATGCTGTTCTCGATGCTCCCGTCGGCGTGCCTCTCGGTCGCGGCCTTCCAGTCGCAGAACATCTCGACGAGATCGAACAAGGTCATTCCCGATATACCTTCGGGGTAATGCTCGGGGTGATGGCTGTTGTGCGCGTAATGATGATCGAGGGCGGGTGCCATGGACTTCAGGAACCCCTTGTATTCCTCGCTCCCGTACGTGGAGCCCTTCAACCGGGGCGTGAACTCGTCGAAGACCGCCTTCTCCTCGGTGGAGAGCTTCGTCTTGTCATGCCCGATGGACTTGGAATGCAACTTGTGCTGGAACACGCCGACGTTCGCCTGGACGCGCCGGATGTGCTCGAGGGTTTCCTGCATCGAATCGTAGCTCATCAGAAGGTCACCCTGTCATCGGTCATGTCGGGCAGGGTCGGGCTCTCCAGGTAGTCCACCCCGAACGTCTTGACCAGGCACTTGACGTCCTTCAAGTCCTCGCCCAGGAGTGACCCGTCCGGATCCTCGGGGATGCGCAGGAGCTTGCCCATGATGAGAACGGACTTCTGCGCCTTGTTGAGCGTATCCCATTTGTTCTTGAAGAAGACGATGATGTACCGCTTGGTGCAGTACAGCGTGACGGGTTCCTTGATGCCGATCAGCTTGGCGATCCAGTCCTGGTTCTCCGGCTGGTCCTTGTTCGTGATCGCGCAAGCCCCGATCGTGTCAGGGCTGACGTGGCCGACCTTCTCAGGGTACAGCTCGCAGAGCCTCTCCACGATCTTCTCGGCTTCCTTGCATACTTCCCATTCCGGCTTGATCTTCATGCTTCGATCCTCCTTGGCCTGATGATACGGCATCAAGTCCGGTTTTTTGATCGAAGGAGGAAGCCTTGTCTTACCAGAATTGACCAAGGGAGGATTTCTCGTGCTGATCAAGGCCTTCACGTGGATAGAGGATAACTGCCGGATGGCGGCTTTCTGGCGTGACCCCGCGAAGAAGAAAAACCTTCGGAGGAAGACCGTCCCGCAGAACGAGCCTCAAACCCCGAACGATCCTCCCCCTCCTCAAGCCGTACAGGAAACTCCCAAATCAACTCCCAAATCACCAACGCGCAGGCTGCGCCGCATGGCTCCCATGGGCGAGAACTATATCCCCCCACGGTACAGGATTCCCGCTGGAAAGGTTTGGGACCCGATCAAGTTGAAATACGTGAACCCGAGCGAAAACCAGAATCCGGCCCCCAAACGGACGCCGGGGACACTGGCCCCAAAACTGGCCCCTAAACCACCGGTCCCTAAACCCCCGGCCAAACCTCAGACCAAATGGCCCTCTTCGAGCCCTCTTTTCTCCGGGTTGAACCCTGCGGAGATAAAACGCATCAAGGTGGAGACGGCTAGGCGGATCATGAGGATGCGTGGACTTCCTCATGGGACCAGGGTAATCGGAGACCCCAAGTACGACGAGGTGCTCGCCCAAACGACGGAAGACTTCAGGAAGACCAAGGAAAGGATGAAGAAGTTCAGGTCGGGAGAGGGAGCGTGGCATGCCCTCCCGGGAGTTAGCCAAGAATCATTCCCGTCGCTATATGCTCCGCCCGCGTCAAAACAGGAGGCG
>Ga0307377_10007008_pt1 | contig 11711 bp, 18 predicted proteins | sample TR3MG_FD_202535 | JGI IMG/M metagenome (GOLD analysis project Ga0307377, IMG submission 202535) | Soil microbial communities from Risofladan, Vaasa, Finland - TR-3 | ecosystem: Environmental > Terrestrial > Soil > Coastal area > Acid sulfate soil | place: Finland: Risofladan, Vaasa | collected...
AAAGCGTGGGTTGACACGCACCTTTAAATTCCGAATCGAAGAACATATGAATAAGAGGAGTAAATATGCCAAAATATATGTGGTACATAGTGGCTATACTGATAGTAGGCGCTGCATACTTTAGTTTTGAAGCTGGTTTAATAATGTTTTTATGGAATGCGGATGTCTCTAAATTATCTTTTTTAATTATAGCTTTATTTATTAAAAGCTTTACTAAATTAGGAGTTTTACTTCATTCAAATAAAAAGGTAACCTTTGATGATCTAGATTCTGGTTATGAGGACTCAGAATTAAGTATGGCTATAGGTATGTTAGGTACTGTTATTGGTTTTATTGTTATGACAACAGCTTTTGCCGGTGTTGATCTCTCCGTTGTAGAGAATATAAAAGAGTTGTTTGGTATAGCAACTAGCGGTATGTCAACAGCCTTGCTGACTACAGCAGCAGGTTTAGTATCTTCAATAATACTGCGAACATCTTATTATTTAACAGGTAGACACCAATGAGAAGATCTTACAATACTACTAGTAGTTTCTTAGATTTACTATATAATTCACTAATGGTATTTTTTGTATTATTAGTGATGGCTATATTAATGGTTAATCCACCAACTAAAAAAGGTGATATAGAGTTAAAAGCAGAGTTTTTAATTTCCATGAAATGGCCTGATGCATCTAAAGATGATGTTGATTTAATGGTCCTAACCCCCATGTCTAAGAGACCAGTATTTTATGGTAATCGAGATGTAAAGGGTGCTTCTTTAGATAGAGATGATTTAGGTTTACGTAGCGATACTCTACAAATGAGTGATGGAACTGTACACTATGTATATCAAAATTGGGAAAATGTGGCTATACGCAAAATGGTACCTGGTGAATATGTTATAAATGTCTTAATGTATACTAAAGTTGATAAGATGATTACTCCAGTAGATATTAAGGTAGAAAGATTAAACCCTTATCAGCTTATATATTCTGGAGTTCTATTATTAGAAAAGGCTAGACAAGAAAAAACCGCAGTTAGATTTAAGATAGATAATAAAGGAAAACTCTTAGAAAGAACAACTATACATAAGAGTTTAATTAATACAATGAGGAGTGGAATGTGAACCAGTTCTATATAAGTATGACAGTATTCTTATTATTAAGTTCATGTGGTTTCTTAATGTTAACTAGTAACGTTCACTGGTTTAAAAAAGTATTTGTCATATGCTCATTAATGATAGCTGGAATGCTCTCTTTTAGAGCATACAATACAGCATTTGGTTATCCACAATTGCTTCAAAATAACTATGAAGATACTTTAGTTATAAGTTTCTTTCCAGATAAATCTAATAACATTATGTATCTTTGGTTAAAACACAGTGATATGTCACAACCGATAGCATACCGTATGCCATATTCAATAAAATTACACAAAGTATTAGAGAAAACTAGAGAAGAATACTGTGGGCAGCCATATCGGTCTACTGTTAATAGTGAAAATTATCCATTAGAAAGAATGGAAGAATCTGTAGACGAGGTAGAAGTTATTCCTCTCCCTATGATTCCCCCAAAGACATTAGCACCATGAAAAAACAGCAGTATCAGACTGATCATTGGTATGATCACTGGGATCGTAAGAGTTTAAATAAGTTTTTCGATATACTGCGCATATTTGATATGTTAACTTTAGAAGAACAGGTAGTCATAAATGAGTCCTTTTAAATGGCAAGAGGGTAGACAAGATGGTGGGTACCTAAAGTTTACCTTAATCCAAAAGAGCTGGATACCGTTTGACTTATATATTCTAAAATTTCCAGACGAATCTTATATTGACTCTCATTCTGACCCAGTTCCTAAATATAAGCATATACGTTTAAATATAGAGTTAAAGAAAGCAAATTTCGGGGGTTTCTTTCTATGCGATACTAGCAAAGGGGGATTTTGTAAGAGATTTTGGAGATTTACGCTATTCAGACCTGATATATGTTATCACTCTGTTAGTAGGGTAGAGGGAACTAGATACGTATTAAGTATCGGTTGGTTATGGCCATTCTAGAAATAATAGTTAAATAGATATAACCTGGTATAATATAATCGTCTGCAGTGAGCGGACGCAATACTAAAGCGAGGAGATCGTTACTATGAAGTATGACTATGCAGTCTTTATTGGCCGCCTACAGCCACCTCACAAAGAACACATCAATCAAATTAAGCGCGGATTGGAGTTAGCAAATAATGTTATTATTTGCCTTGGTTCCCATCGCGCCGCTCCAAATATTAAGAATCCATGGACAACAATAGAACGTGAGGAAATGATTCGCATTGCTCTAAATGATCTTTCTCCTAAAGATCAGGGTAGAATATTATTTACTAAAGTCCGCGATTATTACTACAATAATACAACTTGGTTCACTAATCTGCACACTGCAGTTAACTCCCTCATTAATAAAGAAAATCCTAAAATTTGTTTAATCGGTGCTAAGAAAGACGACTCATCTTGGTATCTAGATGCTCTTCCTGAAAATTGGAAGCGTGAACTAAACATCACTAAAAACATTATGCATGCAACTGAGATAAGGGATTTACTCTTTCAGAAAGATCTAAAATTTACAGCCGATCTTCCTGACGGTGTAACCTTATATTTACAGAATTGGATGAATAAAGAAGTGTTTGAGAACTTAACTAATGAATGGGATTTCATTAAGAAATATAAAGAAAGTTGGAATACCGCACCTTATCCGGTCACATTTGTTACAACTGATATTGCTGTCGTAAAGAACGGTCATGTGCTTGTTGTTAGACGTAAGTTCAATCCAGGCAAAGGCTTACTAGCATTACCTGGTGGATTTGTTAATCGTAATGAAACTATTATTGATAGTGCATTTAGGGAGCTTAAAGAAGAAACAAGAATCTTGATGCCTAAAAATAAACTAATGGAACATATTGTGGATGAAAGAGCATTTGACCATCCACATCGGTCTCTCCGTGGGAGAACGATAACCCATGCATATTGTGTGAAACTTCCCGATGGAGGAGAGTTGCCTGGGGTTAAGGGTTCCGATGATGCTGAGCATGCGCTATGGGTTCCATTGGCAGATTTATATGTTAGAGAAACCGAGTTTTACGAAGATCATTTACATATTATCTCGTATTTCACTAGTAAGCTATGAGGTATACATGACGCGTATTAATTGCATACCAGTTGAAGAACTAGCAGACCAACATCTCCTTATAGAGTATAGAGAGATTACGCGTGTTTCTAAATTAGCTAGAGAGCTGAGTGCATCAGAGTTAATCTTATCTTATAGATTGGGCACTGGACACGTGAAGTTCTTTTATGATAAAGGTTTATATCTAGCTAAGCGCACTGATGAGTTATATGCTGAGTGTTTAAACAGAGGATTCAATCCACAGCGTAAAAAGTATATCATGCATGGCGGTAACTTAGACAATGATTGGATGCCAACGGAAAACGATATAGTAATAAACACAACAAGACTAGAAGAAAAAATGGAAATGAGACCAGATTTCTACAGATTTCGAGGTATCAAAGTAAATTCATATAAGCAGATAAACACGCTTGCAGAGAGCAAGCAGTAATAGCAAGGAGATTGCAATGTTAAATGAGAACCTTTTATTATTAACGGATAGCTATAAAGCATCCCATTACAAACAGTATCCTAAAGGAACTACTACAGTTTACTCGTACCTTGAGTCACGCGGTGGTAAATTCGATAAGACACTCTTCTTTGGATTACAATATCTATTGAAAAAGTATCTTGAAGGACAAGTAGTTACCAAACAAAAGATAGATGAAGCAGAAACATTCTTTAACCAACACATGGGGCCTGGAATGTTTAATCGTGAGGGATGGGAAATAATTCTACAAAAGCATGGTGGTAAGCTACCCGTTCGTATCAAAGCGGTCCCTGAAGGAACTGTAGTTGATAACAAGAATGTTTTAATGACTATTGAAAATACAGATTCAGAGTGTTTTTGGCTTACAAATTATTTAGAAACACTATTAGTCCAAGTGTGGTACCCTATAACTGTAGCTACTCAATCCTATTTTTGTAAGGAAATCATTAATGGTTATCTTGAGAAAACCGGTGATCCAGCTGGTCTCCCTTTTAAACTACACGATTTCGGCTTTCGCGGTGTTAGTTCTGTTGAGTCTGCTGCTATTGGTAGTGCTGCCCATTTGGTTAATTTCATGGGGACAGATACATTGGCTGGAATTGGTATGCTCCAAAATTACTATGGTGCTGTTGAGATGCCTGGCTTTTCCATACCTGCATCCGAGCATTCGACGATTACTTCGTGGGGTCGGGAAAATGAGTTAGCTGCTATGGAGAACATGCTTGATCAATACCCAACAGGGTTAGTTGCGTGTGTATCTGATAGTTTCGATATCTTTAAAGCATGTTCTGAATACTGGGGTGAAGCTCTTAAGGAGAAGGTATTAGCTCGAGACGGAACTCTTGTAATTCGTCCAGACTCAGGTGAACCTGTAGAAGTAGTATTGAAATGCCTTGATATACTCGGTAAGAAGTTTGGTTTCGACGTCAATAATAAAGGTTATAAAATACTTCCTCCTCAAGTTCGTATGATTCAAGGAGATGGAATAGATATTGAGATGATTGGATCAATACTCTCTGCAATGGAAAAGAAACGCTGGTCTGCTGATAATATTGCTTTTGGATCTGGCGGAGCACTTCTTCAGAAGTTAGATAGAGATACAAATAAGTTCGCCTTTAAATGTTCAAGTGTAGCAGTGTCAGGTGTAGAAATAGATGTATACAAGCAACCAATTACTGCACCATTTAAAGTTTCTAAAAAGGGACGATTAGCTTTGAATGCTATTACAGGATGGCATGATTATGGACATAAATTTGAAACAGTATCTGAAGGTGTTGGTAAAGATGTGTTGCGTACTGTATTTGAAAATGGTAAATTAATAATTAATGACAACCTTAATACAATTAGGGAAAGAAGCAATGGGCGCTCTTAGAATAGAAGAATGCTTTGTTAGTCAACATGGCCTACGTAATGTGGGTCAGCTATCTAGCATGATTGAGTTTGTTAAACAGGGAGGGAGATTCAATGCGGAATCTCTCAATCCTCCTGGTCCACTTATCCATATCACGCGATTCGAAGATGGACAATTCTATGTTCAAGATGGACACCATAGAATGTGCGCCATTGTTTTGGCAGGAAGACCATTCCTATTTGAAGATGAATATTGGATTGAGGATTGGAAGTATAAGCAATTCTTAGAAATAAATTTTGATTGTAATTGGTTGACTCCATACAATCCGCAAACCGAAGCAAGACTTCCTGACTATAAAACATATAAAGATACAGTGATTAATTATAAGAAGGTTTCAAATAGTAATGCAATAGAGTTTATTACTAGAAATCGTCATCTGTATTCTTGCCAACGACAATACTATCACATACAAGCAATGATTGATCGTATGGATCTTGAGTCTCTTCCATGATTGAATGGATTGCAGAAGAGGTTTTTGAACAGGCAGTTTTGGGGAAACCTAAAGCTGCCGAAAAATGTGAGCAGTGTAACTATTCTAAAATAGTAATTAAAGTTAGTGCTATGACTGCATATGCATCGATAAATAAAGAAGAGAATGAAAATCTTAATCCAGATCTCTATCTGTGTCCTGATTGTGCTGAACAGTATGTTGAGCATTGGTCGGAGATGTTTGGAAGTTATTATGATGACCGACTTTAATCAATAATTCATCAACCTCAACAACATCTAACTTAGTATCATCTACAAAAATATCTTTATCAAACTCTTCTTCAGGAATGTGAAGTTCTATTTTTAAATTCTTCCCACGTTGAATTCGCTTATTAATATCACTAACCAATCTACGAAGTTCTCTACTATCTATAGTTTTCTTTAATTGTGCAATTCTTTTATGCCGTAAATTACCACGTTTTTTAGGTTGAATAATGGCATCTGCTAACCCTAATTGAACGGTTTCTTCAGGAGTAAGGTAGAGATTTCTTTTAGTTACTTCTTCCCAAAATTCAAAAGGCATACGTGAATTATCTGCATATATTTGATTTAATTTTTCAGGCAACCATTCACCAGCATGTTGCATTTCTACCTTTATATCTGTTTCTGTATCAGCCCCTACGCCACCACGCCACTTATGGACCATTACTTGAGTGTGTGGTGTAATATACCTTTCATCACATCCAGCCATTATAAATGAAGCAGAACTCATTATTTTACCAGATCCATAAAACTTTATTTGACATGGACAATTTTGTATAGCATCATATAAGCGAAGCATTTCATCAGTCTCTCCACCATAAGAGCTCATGTGTAATTCTATAGGCTTATTAGCCGAATCAGTAGACATTTTATGAATAGCACGTATGGTAGCTTCTACTGATTCCCACGTAAAGTCTCCACCACTAGCATCTTCACCATCACCGTCTACACCAAAGTAAATACGACGATTTTTAAAATCGACACCATGACTCAATATTTCTTCGAATTCTGGTTTGGTTTTTGATGACACAAGCTCTCCTGTATAATCTATCTATGGTGCGATTTTATTCTACCTATAGATGTTCATTTTTAGCACCAATAGAGGTTATATGATAGACGAAGACATCAAAATACTCAATCTTATCATCAGTAAATTAACTGAAAAATATGATGAGGATGTAAGTGGATTTAGAGTGGAATCTTGTGACGGTTATGACGAATTCGAATACGATGATGATAGATCTAGTCGTCACCGTAGTAAGTATTTAACTATAAGATGGAAACCTAAAAACTACTCATGGAAAGCCTCAACATATGATTATGATTACGACGTACAATTACGATATAACATATCGGAACAAACCGTTTCGATAACAATTGGAATTGATAGTAGACATATCTTTATTGGTGGTGGATCAGAGAATAAAGATATTAAAATCAAATTTGTTAAGCTTTATAAAGGGGTTAAGGCTTGGCAAGAAGTCGATATACCACGTAAAGAAAGAGAAAAGTTTATAAATGCTACTACGAAAACATTTCCAGACATCTTAGACCACTTAATTATGGAGGATAGCGATGAAGAAGAGTGAGACTATTGAAGAGTTCCTGGCTCGAGGTGGTAAGATTGAGAAAATCCCATATGTTGAACCTGAAAACAAAACAGAACCTGTAAGAACAAATCCAACTGGGGGACTCCCTTCGATAATGAGTTTATCTGATGGTGCTCATTTTTTTGGTGAAACACGTAAGAAAAAACCAACTAAAGATGATTTTGTTAATAAAGTTAAAAAGACTAGCTTGCCGCAAGCTGTGATCGATAGCTTAACACAGTCTTTTAAGGATATCAAGTGAGTAATAATAAAATATCACAATTATTTCATGTTCCAATGATGACAAATGATATAGAGGTATTAATAGAGTTATTGAGTTTTGCAGATAGAGCCGCTTTAACACTAGCAACTCAAGAAATTAAAAATGGCTCTGGTATTGCTTCTGCTGCACGTTTTAACCGTATGTCTCGAGATGCTCAAGACTTTATGGCTGTCTTAACTAAACACATCGATGTTGGTGAGCCAACTGATGGACAAGTACACTAAACAGATTCCGATTCGATATCATAGTGAATATAAACTAGAAATTTAAGGAGTGCACATGCGACCAGATCGAATTCCTGACATTCTAGACCTAGCGTGGCATGCACGAAAAGCAGGTCTAATTTTTAATCCAATGTTTGTTGGAGAAGCTGGACTCGGTAAATCTGAGATTATTCGCCAGTGGGTTAAGATGATGGATGAAAAATATAAAGATGAAGGTGGTTTTGGTTTTATTGATTTGCGTTTAGCATATTATGAAGGACCTGATTTTGTTGGATATCCTTATGAATATCAAGATGAGAATAAGGTCCAGCGAATGGGTCATGCTCTTCCACATTTCTGGCCAACAAAAGGTCGCGGACTAATCTTATTAGAAGAACCAAATCGCGGTAACACAATGGTTATGAATTGTTGTATGCAATTAATGACTGATCGCCAAGTTGGTCCAACATATAAAGTACCAAGTGGAGATGACTTAGGTAATCCAGGTAAAGATGGATGGTTTATCTGTGGTGCAATGAATCCAGAAGGCGCCAAATATGATGTCAATGCAATGGATATTGCTCTTGCTGACAGATTTGAATTTTTTAATATTGAGTATGATTTCAATACTTTTATTCACCATGTTGAAACATCAGTTTGGGATAAAAAGATTGCAACTTTCTTAAAGTCTGGTCAATGGGTTTATAAAACTCCAGATGCAGTTGGAAAAGATGGTAAATATATCTCTCCACGTACTTGGTCTAAGCTTAATGCAGCTGAACTTGCAGGTGCAAGTGGTGGACCAAGTAAACAACAAACACACCGGATTGTATGTCAATCTGTTCTAGGTAAACACATAGGCAATGAATATTGGAAGTCCTGTTGGGATGATGCTCCAGTTGTTGCTGGTGATTTGCTTAATAATAAGGCATCTGCTCTTAAAAAGCTTAAAAAACAATCATCATCCGGTGATGCATATGCTGGTGATAAAATTGCAGTCACAGTTGATTCAATTACTGAAAACTATGGCGGTTGGTATGAAGGACGTAAACGTCCAGATGGAGCTGATTGGCCTCAAGCTGAAGGAACTATTGACGAAGAAACAATGGTTGCTGTGGCAGTGTTAATCCCATCTGATCAAGCTATCAATTTGATTAAAGGATGTGGTTATAAAGTTCACAAAGGGCAAGTAACGTCTTACTTCCGTGAATTCTATAAGCGTCACCCTGATTGTGTTAAGTTGATGCGAGACAATATTAAAATCGAACGTGCGATAAGTACTAAGAAATAATGCAATAGGTGCTGTACTGGGGTGAGTACAGGTAAATGGTGTTTCCGGCGTAAGAGCAAAACGCAGCCTGTTATTTTTAATTGGATGTATTTTATGAATACTAAATATTTACTTATATTGCCAATGTTTTTAACGAAAAGTGTGTTTGCTGTTTCTCAACAAGATATAGATAACGCTATTATTAAAGCAGCAACTGAAGTTGGAGTACCATCTAAAATACTAGATGCTATATGTTATGCCGAATCTGAACATAATCCTTATGGATACGCTTTTAGTGATGGTGGAAGTGTAACTAATCATGCTATTGGTCTATGTCAAGTTTTGTATAAAACAGCTGTGGATTATGGATTTAAAGATACTAGATGTAAAGAAGATTATAGATTTAGAAAAGAAGAACGGATACAAGAAAATTGTAAATTGTTTGATCCATATGTAAACGCTTTATATGCTGCTAAGTATCTAAAGTATCAGTTAAAGCGTTATGGTAATAGTTGGATAAATAGTATTGCAGCATACAACAGTGGCTCAGTAAAAATTTGTAAAACTGGGTGGGTCTATTCTTACCGAAAAGAAGATAGCGGTGAGTGGAATAAGACTAAACTATATAAGTGTGAGAAAGGCGGTTTGTTAAATCAACGCTATGTTGATCGCGTTCTCCATGCATTTCTTGAAAGGAATATCAGGAATGACAGTGGTGGACTTGCAGAAATACAAACAATCTCAGATCGAGAAGAAAAAACCAAAGCTCTCCGTAGGCACATTATCGAGCTCAGAAAGAGTACAAATAATAAGGAACTCGCTTCAACGGATAGATAAGTTATTAAAAGAACTTCGCGACATGCATCAAAATTCCGAATCGAAAGAATATCAAAAAGAAGAGGTTTAGAATATGTCGACCACTGTAAGAGAAAAGATTACTGCAAAGCTTGTAGAAGAAGAGCAAGTAGATCCACATAAAAAGAAACAATGCTTACAGACTGGTATTTACGATGTTACAAAGAAAGCACCTTTTTTAGGTTCTGTACTTCAATGTCTTGACATTGAATATACACATATCGTTCCGCGAGCAGGTATTATGTTCGATGCGGATGGTAAAAAATGGAAAATGTTAATTAATCCATGGTGGTATTGTGAACTACTTACTCAAAAGAGTAGAAAAGCAGTTTTACTTCATGAGATTTATCATATAACCCATAAGCACCCAATGCGTGCACCTTTTCTTAAAATTAATGAACATAGACGAATGCTGATGAATATAGCCATGGATATGGCAATCAATCAGTATATTAATGATCTTCCAAACGGATGTCAACAATGTCCCCCTAAAGAAGAAATGTTTAAAGGAGCTTCTTGCGAAAATGAGAAGTGTCCAGGTGGTGCAATTGATATCGCTGATTATCATGACTTTGATAGTAAGGGTAATAAAGTTCCATGGGAAACATTTAAACCTATGGAATTCTATTATCATAAACTAATTGAGCGATTTAGTGAAGTTAGTGATGGTAATGGTAAAAGTAAACAACCCGGTGATGGTAACAGTAGTGGCAATGGTGATGGGAAAGGTGAAAAAGGACCTGAGGAATTTGATTCCCATAATTGGGATTCTGGCCCTGAAGAATCAGAGATGATGGATGCAACAGAAGAGTTAGTTAAACGCGCCATGCAGAAGCGTGGATTAACTTATGATAAGTTGCCTAATCATGTAAAAGAATTACTTACTGATATTGAAGCTCGTCGTGCTGAACTAAATTATAGAGCTTTGATTCTATCGGCAATAAAAAAGCACGCTTCTGGTTTCAATAGAGAAAGTTCGTGGTCTCGTAAATCTAGACGCTTTGGTAATAAAGCTCCTGGAACTAGAAACGGTCAATTACCATTTTTAGATAATTATATTGACTCTTCTGGTTCTATATCTGTACAAGAAGCTAACGATTTTCTAGATATAGTTGATAGCTTTTTAAAGGTTGGCTCACGCAAGTGTGATATGAATCTTTGGCACACTAGGGTATATCACTCACAGAAATATAAATTAGGTGATCGCATTTCTACTCAAATGTGGCAATCTGGCGGTACTGATTTAACAGACACATTGAAAATGATTCACCAGAAACAACCCGATTTATCTATTATTCTTACTGATGGTTGTTTCTGTGATGTTAATGTTGAATCTTGGTTAAATCCTAGTGAACATTTTCCACAGATTATATGGATTATAAGTAGAGATGGTAGTGAGAAACACCCACTTACTAGATTGGGAACAACAATTAAGATTCCTAATACTGACCATTACGGTGGTGATAAAAGATTGGAGCAACAATAATGGATAGCGAATTTGATTTATATGATCTCAAAAGAGAAAACTTTAAGCAAAGTATAAAAGGTTCAATTGTAATTGGTCTTTTCGTTATAGGTATTACTATTAGCGTATTTGCTATGAACGCTACTATTGAGTATATACACAATGGTGTACACACTCATTTTGGAACCAATAAGTGAAAATAAACTTAGTACGCTTACAAAGACTTTGTTCAGAAATCTCTGAATTAGAGTCTAAAATATGTTTTGCTGCTCAAGAAGAGCTAAAACCAGCTTTGCAAGAGGTTGCGGATATTATACGGCAGTTCGTGCCGCAAGTAACTATGATTAAGTGGAATAAGAAAGATTGTTCATTTGCTATAGATAAGAGTGATGGTTTCTATAATTGTAAATATCTTAAGTTTCTTTTACATTACTATTACAATGCTGCAGATGAACAGATTGAAACTTTAGAAGAACTATCTACACTCCTTATTGAATTAACATCTGTTACTGAATTAGCCTTTGGACACAATAAGTGTATA
>Ga0307377_10007009_pt1 | contig 11711 bp, 15 predicted proteins | sample TR3MG_FD_202535 | JGI IMG/M metagenome (GOLD analysis project Ga0307377, IMG submission 202535) | Soil microbial communities from Risofladan, Vaasa, Finland - TR-3 | ecosystem: Environmental > Terrestrial > Soil > Coastal area > Acid sulfate soil | place: Finland: Risofladan, Vaasa | collected...
AAAATCTGGGCGACCAAAAGCGGTGGCTTCATAAAGTTAAAGCACTGAATGCTTATATGCCCAGTTAACTAATAATTATCTGGGCATTTTTTTTGCCAAAAAGAGAAAATTCTCTTGAAAGTGAAAAAAGCTTTGATAAGATAAGGGTATTGTGGCATTATTATTTATAGGAGGCACTATGGCTAAGACAGAAACAGAGGATTTACTATTAATGCAGTGCGAGAAAATAGTAAATGAAACATGGTCCAAGGCAGCTATGCATTATGATGTTCTCCAACAGATTATATATCATGGGGGTCCAACTACAGACAATGAAGAAGCGATCCTAATGATAGCAGCCAATGCAGCTCTTCAGAAAATGACACTTGATAAAGCCCTAGATGAGCAATATTTTAATACAGATAGGGAGATGTCCCTTTGTGGTTTTAATGCACATGATGAATGTCCTTGTGACAGGGAGATATGTCGTTTGAAAACATAATATCAATTACAGTTGATATCACTTTCTGGTGCGGAGGTAGGTTCTTGACAGGGATCCTGCCTCCCGTCATTTTACACTCCAGAAGCTTAATTGGAGAAGCGAAGGTTTCCTAAACCTTTGATAGTGTAGGTTCGAATCCTATCTGGAGTATTTCTTTATGCCCTCATAGCTCAGTCCGGACAGAGCACCGCGCTACGAACGCGGGATTTGCGGAGGTTCGAATCCTTCTGGGGGTATTTATAGGTACGTGGTGTAATGGTAGCATGTGACTCTCCAAAAGTTTTGGTGCGGGTTCGAATCCTGCCGTACCTGTTTTTCCTACTTTTTTCACTTGCAAGTGAAAGTTTATAGGGTATAATTGCTCTCATGGTGGAATTGGCAGACACACAGCACTTAAAATGCTGCGCTCGTAATGAGCATCCCGGTTCGAATCCGGGTGGGAGTATTATTTTTAAGGGATTAGATTATGTTAGTATTAAGCAGACAGAAAGATGAGAGTATTGTTATCGGAGATGGAGACGATAAGGTTGTTATCACGATAGTAGATGTAAGAGGGGACAAAGTAAGGCTGGGGATCGTAGCACCGAGAACGACTTCTGTTCATCGCAAAGAAATATACGAAGCGATCCAAAGAGAACGAGCAGCTAAAGAAGAAACTCCATAGAAACAAAATTTCGCTCCTCTGGTGGAATTGGCAGACACGGTAGGTTCAAAACCTATTGCTTAACAGCATCCCGGTTCGAGTCCGGGGAGGAGTATTGAAAAGACATCTCTTATAATATGAGAGTGGATTACAAAATATGATAAATAGGAAGAGATGTATATATAAGCCCACTAAGTACATGGGCTTTTTTGCATTTTACAACATGTCCCTGGTATTAGTGGATTATTGCCTTAAAAATGGCTATGTCCCATGTTTTGACCTCAGCTCATTTGTTTATAGATGTGATCAAAATGCTAATGACCCATGGGCTTCTTTCTTTGAACCTTTAGAAATATATGAAGATCCATATAAAATAGAAGGCGAGTTGGAATTCAGAGTCTCAGAGCATCCTCCATTGGTTTGTCTTTCTGATCCTAGTTACACTCCATTATTCTGTTTATGGAATGGTTTTCCTGAAGATAAGGAAACCAGGGAGCACCTTAATAAATTTAGCGGGCATGTAAAAATACGTCAGGATATCAAAAATGAGGCTGAAGCTTATATAAAAGAGCACTTCAGCGGTAAAATTATAACTGGAGCACATCTCAGGCATACTGATCATTGGACAGATCCAATTCCCTATTTAAAAGATCAGACATCTTATCATCCTTTTGAAGCATATACCAAGGTCCTGAAGGAGCATAAGTCTTCAGATCATATTTATATAGCTACAGATGCTGTTAAAAATATCCATAAACTTAGATTTGTAAAGGAGTTAAGGGATAAGATTATATATAATGACTTCCTTCGAGCTACTACAGAGGCTCCTATTCATTTAGATAAAGACTATTATGGATATGATCCCATTCGACTAGGAAGAGAAGTTTTAATAGATGTGATTATTCTTTCTAGATGTGATTATTTAGTTGGATCCATCAGTAATATAACATTAACAGCATTGTTTTGGAATCCCTCTTTACCTTTTACAAACATTGATCGCTCAAATGGTGGAACGGCAGACACGCTAGTCTGAGAGGCTAGTCCATATTACTTGGGTGAGGGTTCAAATCCCTCTTTGAGCATTCATTTCTTAAATGTGCTGTTATATATACATAGTTTTTTAATATTTTCCAGGCGACAAAAAAAGTACTTCTATGAGAAAAACCACATTCTTTTAAGGAGTTCTGAAATGGGTCAGTATTACAAACCAATTAATCTTGATGACAAACAATGGCTATATTCTCATGATTACGACAATGGACTTAAGCTCCTAGAACATTCATGGGTAGGCAATGATTTCGTGGGTGTTGCTATGAGTCTTATGCAAAAAGGCGGTCTGTGGTTCAAAAAGCGTATTGTATGGGCTGGTGACTATTTTGGTGATCGTGATGGAGAGGTTAACTATTATGATCAATGCATGGACTCTAACAAGATCAAACCCGTCATTTCTATGGACCGGGAAACACAGAAAAAAGCTAAGCTGGTGAATCATACCAAAAAGCTCTATGTAAGGTATGATGAGATGCCATCGGGAGACGGTCGTTTTTCAGGGTGGGTTATGAATCCTCTGCCTCTTCTTACAGCCTGCGGCAATGGTCGTGGTGGTGGAGATTATCATGATCAACACCCTGATTATGATAAAGTGGGTAGTTGGGCTGGTGATGTCCTATCTATAGAGTTCGCAGTTCCAAAAAGTAAATGGTATAAGAAAATGACTGTTAACTTCAAGGAATGACATATTTTCCAGGCGAACAAAAAATTACTTCTCTTGACGGATAGATTATTAATTTTCCGCAAAAGTGAAAAAGTACTTGCACCGAAAAGTGAAAGTGCTATAATAAGCCGTAACATTATTTATAGAGAGGTTAAACCATGGCTGTAAAAACAAGACGGAAATTGGGAATGCACGAAAAGCTTCTGTTTGACACTATCAAACGTCAAGCAGGTACATTGGAAAAAGCCAATGTAGAGGGTATTATGAACAGTATCGAAGCAGGTGGTTCGGCTGTTTATATCACCCTTAAGGCTGACGGTCAGGCTGTAATGAATATTATGGATGATGGTCGTGGCATTCAGAACGAAACAGAGGTCCAAGAATTCTTTGAGACATTTGGCACACCGCACAGTGAGTCAGAATGCACAACTTGGAAACAGTTTAGAATGGGCAGAGGTCAGATGTTTGCCTATGGCAAGAACGTATGGAGAACAGCAACGTTCCGTATGACTGTGGACATTAAGAATTGGGGTTTGGAGTATGAATTCGAAAGTGAATTGCCGTTTGTAGATGGCTGTCATATCGAAATCGAATTGTACAACAATCCCATTGGTTGCTATCCATACTATTCTATGGACACCTACAAAGAGGCTATTCAACAGCAGGTTCGGTTTGTGGAGATACCGACATATTTCAATCAGGAAATAATCAATACTCCACCATCGACCTGCAAATGGGATAGAGAAGATGAAAATGCCTATTACCTATTTAATGTAGGTACTGACCTGCTTATCTACAATCTTGGTGTGTTTGTCCAAAAGATTCCTGCAAGTCGCGCAGGTATGGCAGGTGTAGTTGTTAGCAAAAAACAGCTTATGGTAAACTTTGCCCGAAACGATGTTATCTCTGATTGTGAAGTGATGAAAGCAATCAATGAAGTGGTCAGAGAGAACCGTATTAGAAAAACACGTCAACGTAGACGTGTGCTAAGTCGATGGGAGCGTCAAGCTACAATGACTGACCTCCGTGATGGACAGCAAGATGTTGATGATGTCAAAACCCTTTCTTTGATTCCTACCGCGCAGGGTAAGCATGTTTCTCTTGACTTTATTCGTAAGAATCGTCAACAGTGGTGCTTTGCACCGAATGGCTCTGACCTTGCCGATAGGTTGATGGAACGCGACCAAGCAATCTGTCTTGATGAAGCATTGCTAACAGACCTGAATTACACAGGTCCGAAATCAGCTTTCTTCTCTTGGCTGACAGGTATCGACACTGACAGATATGGCAATGATGATTGGGAAAAGGTTCAGAGGCTTTATTCTGACTTTGATGCAATCTCTAACAATATCTCTGATAACTATGCTACATTGCCTGATAAGAAGCTGACGGTAGTGGAACGTAGAATTATCAAGGTTCTCAATAGCTATCCCTGTTGGGGCGGTCGCGTTATCAATCTTGGTTATTCGGAACGTGCGAATGCTTGGACTGATGGTTTCTCTTACATCACCATTGACAGGAGTTTTCTCAAGAGATTGTCGGTGACCTATTCTACCCATTGCAACAGGCTTATGACCCTGATGGCTCACGAAATGGCTCACGATTGTGACACAAGAGGTACTCACGTTCATGGACCCGAATTCTACGAAAATATGTGTAGGATTCTTCGGAGTGATAATTCTCCAACCATCCACAACTGTGATTTCCGTGAGAGAATGGAAAAGAGCAAAATGGATGAAAAAAAGGCACAAATTCTTGCTAAAGAGCAAAAAGCCAATGAGAGGGTGGAAAAGAAGCTTGGTATCGCGGCATCTAATAAGTAGCACCGAAATAGGGAGTTATAAAAATATTCTATAATTCCCTATTTTTCTCTTGCAAGTGAAAGTGAAAGTTAGTATAATGCTTCGATAGTGGAATTTTTCCAGGCGACAAAAAAACTATAACTACATATATGAAGCACCGAATTAATAATTAAATATTGGAGGTTAAACACATGTATCCTATAATCGCATTGTTGGTAGTAGTAGCAGTATTGGCAGTATCCATGATTGTCATTACTCTTAAGAAGAGTACAAAGTTCGATCACTTCGTTAAAGACCTTACAGAGCCTGTGGATATTACTCCAAAGACTCCTGATGGGGTTATTAAAGATATTAGTGCAGCAGAAAAAGCACTCCAAAAAGAAGCTAAAGCTAAAGAAGTTGAGGCTGAAAAACTGCGAAAAGAGAGTGCTAAAATTGGGGATTACTTGGCAGAAAAAGGTGTCGTCAAGCCAGCAGATGTAGGAAAGGAGGCGGATGGCGGAAGTAAATAGTGGAGGTTAAGCAACTGTTGTAATTTTGAAGTAACGTGTAGTAACTAACAAAAATGATGTATAAATTATGGAGATTCAAATTATGAGTAAGAAAAGTATATTCACAATCATAGCGGGTGTAATTGCCCTAATCGTTGTCATTGCTCTGTTGGCAGGTGGCATTGGCAAAAATGATGCTCAGAACTGGCAGGTTATTCAGTCTGTTGGTGGTAAGATCACAATTCGTGACAAGGCAGGTTGGTATCCGAAGATGTTTGCAACCGTTTGGACGTATCCACGATATGTTGACAAGACATGGAATGACGTTCTTGATGAGGGCGAAAAGGCTAAGGAATCTATCCGAACTACGTTTAACGATGGCGGTACGGCTCAGGTATCTACTTATGTGAGGTACATGACTCCAACGTCTGAAGACACAAGGTTGGCATTCCATCAGCAGTTTGCAGGTAACATCGAAAATGCGACAGGTGCGGTCAAGGCTCATCAGACTAACTGTGTGAAAGCAACAGGACCACTTATGTCGGCAAGTGAGAACCAATCGGCACGTAAGGCAGAGTTCACACAGCTTATTTGGGACCAACTTACTGACGGTCTGTATGCTATGCGAAGTGTTGAAAAGGAAATTCGTATTGAAGTTGACCCTCTTGAAGCAGGTCTTGTCGCAGCCGATACTACAGGCAAGCTAAGAACCCCTAAGCCTGTGGTTGAGTTCAAGAAGACTACCGAACTGATTCTTGATGCAAATGGCAAACCTACTATTGCAAAGTCATCACCTCTTGAGAACTATGACATTAAGATTATGCAGTTCTCTGTTACAGGTATCGAATATGACGATCAGACTCTTGAGCAGTTTGCAACTAAGAAGCAATCCTACTTGGCGGCAGAGCAGTCAAAGGCTGACAGGGAAATGGAGAAGCAGGAACGTTTGAATGTTATCGAAAAGGGACTTCGTGAAGTTGCTACAGCACAGGCTGAGGGTAACGTAGCTAAGGAAACAGCAGTTGTCGCGGCACAGCTTAAGGCTGAGGTTGCTGAGCAGGCTAAAATTGAAGCCTTGACTGTTGCAAGTATGGCTAAAGAAGTTGCTGAGATTGAAAAAGCACAGGCTCAAATTAAACTTGATACTGCCCAACTTGATGCGGAGGCAATTGTTGTTCTTGCCAAAGCTGAGCAGGAAAAGATTGAGCTTGCAGGTGCTTTGACTGAACTTGAGCAGGCTATGATTGACGCACAGGTCCAGATGGCCAATGACGTTTCAATGAACCTTGCTAAAGTGAACGTTCCAATGATTACTATGGGTGGCGGTGCAGGTGCTGGCGGCGCAGGTCAGGCATCAGGCGGTCTTGATATGAACCTTGTCAATCTCAAAATGATGGTTGACAGTGGTATTCTTGAAAAGCTCGGCATTGATAAGAGTGTTATCACTCGTCAGATCGACCGTAGTAAGAATGCACAATAATCCCCGAATGGTTTAACCTCCTGTAAGGGTAAAGCCTCCTGTTTCGGCAGGGGGCTTTTTTTATGTCATATTTTCCAGGCGATAAAAAAAACACTTCTATGAGTGAGGTTAAACTATTATAATAACAGAAAAACGGAGTTTGCACTATGGCAAAACAAAATGAACCAAAGGGGATTGTACTATGGCAAGGTAAAAGCCTGATAGATGGCAATCGCATAATGGTAGTTGCTACAGGGGTTTATGGCAAGTCTGAAAACCGTAAAACAGGCGAAATGATTCAGACATGGATATTAAGACGTGACGTTCACCCTATGACAGCTCGTAGAATGGGCGACGATTTCAGCGTTTGCGGTGATTGTATGCACCGTGAAAATTCTACCTGCTATGTCAATCTTTGTCATGGGCCTATCAATATCTTTTATGCCTATCTTGATCAGAGCTATAAACATTTTGAGCCTGCTGATATTGAGTTGTTTAGAGGTCGTAATATAAGAGTTGGTTCTTATGGCGACCCTGCGGCAGTCCCTTTTGAAGTATGGGATAATATCACAAAAGTAGCAAATGGCTATACAGGTTATACTCACCAATGGCATAATCCTATTACTGACCCTCGTTTGAAAAACATATGTATGGCAAGTGTCGATACTATCAAGGGTTATGCTAAAGAGTATAAGCTTGCCCAAAAAGCGGGGTGGCGTACTTTCAGAGTTCGTGAAAGTCTTGAAAATGAGCTATTTGAAAATGAGTTTGTTTGCCCTGCAAGTAAAGAGGGCGGCGAAAAAGTTCAATGTGAGCTATGCAGGGCGTGCGGCGGCTGGAGTTCTAAAACAAAAAAGAGTGTGGTTATTATGCTTCATGCAGATGCTCCAGCACTCGGTAATTGGAGACTTGACAGGTTTATGCGGATAATGAAACTCCGTAAATGGAAAAAATCTTGGAGACGTGATTATGCAGCAGAGCGAAAAATCTATAGACAAACCTGTAAATTCTAAATACAGGGGTTTTTCAATATGTCAAAATTCTAAGAAAAAGTGGTTCAAGAGTAAACTATCAGGGCATGAATGGAGTGAGGATATTCTTTTGAATACCTTCTCTATTCATGGACCTTTTACTCTTCAAGCTTTGCATAGTAACTTTAGAAGTATAAAAGGGGCTATGAAAGAGATTGATTTCTTGATTAAATTTGGTTTACATCTTCCCGAAAATAATGGTTGTTGAAGATTTTCCAGGCGAATAAAAAAATACATCTATGGGAAAGAGATAACTAACTAAATAGGAGCAAAACAATGATAAGAGCAATAATAATTTTTCTCAAAATAACAATTTTTCTCTTGTATAAGAAAGTGAAAGTGATATAATGTGAATATTGTGATAAGAGTTAATATTTATTAAGAGGATTAAGCTATGGCAACACAAACAATTGTAGAGCATAAGAAATGTATCTGCGTAGAGTTTGGAGATACTAACAATAACAAGGTATGGCAATATACTTTGTATGATGATGGAACGGCTCTTACAGAGTGGGGCAGAGTAGGTAAGGGGTTGCAGAGTAAAGTTGTTTCTCATTCCGCAGCTCTTAAAAAATGGGCGGAGAAAACAAGAGATTCAAATAAACCCGATAAGAGATATACAGAAGTTAAAGCTGTTGATACAGGCAGCTCTGTAACAGTATCGGGTTCAGTCAAAGACGCGCAGCTCAAAGATGTTGCAAGAAAGCAAATCAAAAGCTCAAATCCTTTGGTAGCAAATCTTATTGACTATCTTGTTAAAGTCAATGCTCACCAAATTATGAAACAATCGGGTGGTAAGATTACATTCGATGCAAGTTCAGCACAATTCAAAACTCCACTTGGAGTTATAGCACCCGATCAGGTAGCTGATGCAAGAGACTTGCTTGTTGATATTGCTGATTTTGTTGCAGCTAACGATTTCACTAACAAGAGATTCAACAGCACTCTCAATGCTTATCTTAGACTTATCCCTCACGATGTTGGTATGACTAAGATTACTCCCCAGCGTATCTTTCCTAACACCCAAACCATCATTGCAGAAAATGACTTGCTTGATGGCTTGGAGACTTCTTTCATTGATGTTACTACAAAGCCAAAGCCAAAGGCAAAGAAAAAAGATGATGCACCGCAAATCTTCAATGTAGAACTGGAAATCGTTGCTGATAAAAAGGTTATATCTCATATTCGTAATCTTTATCAGTCAACACGAAAGAGTATGCACCAAAGCAACAGTTTGTCAGTTCATGAAATCTATACTGTTAAGATTGCTACAATGGCAGCGGCTTTTGAAAAGTATGGAGCTACATTGCCTGATATTAGGCAGTTGTGGCATGGCACAAAAGCAAGTAATCTCCTGTCTATATTAAGACAAGGGCTTATTATTCCATCGTCAAGCAGTGGACATGTTACAGGTCGTATGTATGGCAATGGTATCTATGCAAGCTCTGTTAGTACAAAGGCTTTGAATTATGCTACTAACTTTTGGGGCTATGGTGGCAGCACCGATCGGACTTTTATGTTCCTTGTTGATATGGCTATGGGTAAATGGCATGATGCACAATCGACAAGTGGACCTTGGCCAAAGGCAGGAACAAACAGCACTTGGGCTAAAGCAGGTAGAGCATTGAGAAATGACGAAATGATTGTCTATCGTCTTGACCAATGTAACCTGACCCATTTGGTAGAGTTTAGGGAAAGACGCTAATTTCCAGGCGATTAAAAAAATGTTTCTATGCTTGTGAAGTATAAACTAAAATAATGTAAATAATTTTGTAGGAGATTTAATTATGTGTACAGCGACGGTAGCACAGTATATTCTTGATGCGTTGGCAGCAAGAATCAAAAACCTAAGTGTCTTTACTGCATACGATGTTACGACCGATGCAAGAGACATTACAGACGAGAATGTCAGACATACGGACGTTCGCAGAATTGTCCATGAGGAATTTCAGACAGGTCAGTTTCCTGCTGAATACAACATGGAAGAGTTCCTTGAACTCGTGAACGGTCGCACTGCTATTTGCTATTATCCTGATGGCAAGTCAGCACTCGATCATCCTTTGGCATTGCAGCCAGCTTCTGCTCCTGCTCCTGTTGCAGCACCGAATAGTGTTGTTACAAGCGCAGCCCCGACAACCCATCGACAGGGTGGGCACACAAAAGACGGTGACGGTTATATTTGTGAAGCCACAAAAGAAAACCGTATTAACATTCCTAAAGACCTTTGTCAAAAGATAACACCGAATGGCAATTCGTATGACATTACCTGCAACGGTTCTGTCCTCTATAAAACCCCTAACAAAGATGGTCGTGTTCGTATTGCTAAAGCAGAGCTTGGCGGTGGCGACAAGTTCCGTGTCACAGTTGACACAACAGCAAACACGATCGTAGTTGAACAGATATAGTTCTGCTCCTACAGAATGAGGGAGGGCAAGTCAAATTGGCTTGCCTTTCTTTTCTCATCTAACCCAAAAATAACTTCTATGGATAATTTTCCAGGCGATTAAAAAAATGTTTCTATGGGAGGTAATGATAACTTAATCAGGAGCAAAATTATGGGACAATGGGGTTTAGAATCCAGCGCAGGTGATTCAGTGCATGACTACTTGCAAGAAATTCAGGTTGACACTGAAAAGTTCACACAAAAAGATGTACAGCCTGTCCTTGATGCTGTATGGAAAGATGGCACAACTCTTGATAAACTTGGTGTAGTAATGCACCTCCTGACTCATGAACTGACAGTGCCAAGAGACATCCTTGTATCAGCATTGAAGTTTGCTAACACCGAATTGCACCCTGACGTTCTAAGCAATTGGAGCAAGGGACGTAAAGAAGTTGTGCAAATCGAACTCAATGACATCAACTATGCTCTTGAAAATGGTGGTAAGGGTAGAGCAAGACATACCAACGGCTTGTTTGAGAACATGGCTGAAAAGATGTCGGGACTACCGCATACAACAGTTGAGAACGATGTTAAGACTGTCAAACTGCCTTGCTATGGCATAGTTGTAACGCTGTCTGACCCTAAGCATATTGGTCCTCATGGGTTGCAGACACATTGGGATGCAGGAGCTATCACTTCTGACCTACAAGAAACCTGCCCATACTGCAAAGACCCTGACTGTGATATGGGTTGTACTGACTTCTTTGAGCATTGTTCCGACAGAGATTTTGGAATACAACAGAGCAAAAAGGCAGAACGGTATGAGTTCCTTTGCCACAGAGCAGCCGTAGATGCCCTTGAATCCATTATCGTGGCTCATGGGTGTGCTGACATTAGTCTTGACACTCCTGCTTATATAGAGGGCATAGAGACCGCTGTGCAAGCTCTTATGAATGCAGATTATTCAGTGGAGACTGGCTAATGGCTAAAATGACTTACACAAAGCAGAACATTAGGTTCAAAAAGAACACAGTTGTTGAATATGCTGTAGGTTGTGGCAATATTCATGAGTGGAAAGAAGAAGCTCTTAAGGGTGAAGTATGGAATGGAGTTAGTGTAGGAGATTTTCCTATTGATGGCACTATCCCCATTGTCCCTGAAAATTTTAAGTATGCTTCGGTTCCTATTGATAGTTTTGAAATTATTGGAGATTAATCATGAAGAAACTTGGTGTAAGAAACTATACCCTCATATCACAGGCGGTTAAATCGGTTGGCACTTTCAACCCTGATGAAATCCTGTTTATCTTTGAGGAAGAGCTTTATATAAATGAAGCTGAAGAGGTTGAAGCATTCCTACAGTGGTGTCATGACAATGGCAAGATGTTTGGTAGTGGAAATTATGAAGAAAGATTTGCAGAGTTCAAAGCTTGCACCGTATAATTTCCAGGCGATTAAAAAATTACTTCTATGAGAAAGATAACACCGAATAGGAGATAAAACAATGGCTAAAGAACGAAAACGATGTACCTATCCAATGAGTGAGTTCTATATCTATGAGGATGAAGTTCCTGCTAACACAAGAGTTAGCACCACTTCTGACTGTGAGAGTTGTGACGAAGCGGATTGTGATTTGAGGAACTGTCTAATAACGGAGTAAAAACTATGACATATTTTTATAAATGGCTGTTAAAACACATCTGTAAAA
>Ga0307377_10007010_pt1 | contig 11711 bp, 17 predicted proteins | sample TR3MG_FD_202535 | JGI IMG/M metagenome (GOLD analysis project Ga0307377, IMG submission 202535) | Soil microbial communities from Risofladan, Vaasa, Finland - TR-3 | ecosystem: Environmental > Terrestrial > Soil > Coastal area > Acid sulfate soil | place: Finland: Risofladan, Vaasa | collected...
TTGACGCTTTCCTACCTGAGTCGGCTATTAAAAAGTTGTTGGAGTCAAAGCTCTTTGAGGCAAACCCAAAACGACAACACGCATTTACGTTTATGAGCTGCGCAACTCCAGTAATGTTGATTAACGACTGGCCGCGCATCCGTGATTTGTCCTGGGGCTTAATCCGCAAGGCATACATACTGCCTTTCCGCAGGGTCCTAAACCCTGACGAATACGACTTGGGCCGGGAGCCTTATATTATCGAAAACGAGCTCCCCGGAGTCCTCAACGCTTCATTGGCTGGATATCATCGGTTGCGCAAGCGTGGCAAATTTGCCGAGCCAGCGGAATGCGGGCGAGCAAAAGAAGAGTGGCTCCAAGCTGCCAGCCCACTGATCGACTTTTCGAAGACACAGATCAGGAGAACAGGGAACGGCTCGTGGACGTCGATGCATGATGTCTACCAGCGTTACCTCGTCTGGTGCCACAACGTCGGCGGGGTACGTCAACCGGCGGCCAAACACCGATTCGAGATTTCATTAAAACAAATGGGATTTAAACTTGGGGACCGGGACAACGTCCGGGCCCTGCTGAGCGCGACGTTGGAAGGGAGCGCCGAGGATGTTTTTTGAAGAGGGGACACAATGACCAAAACAGAGTTCTTTAAAGAGTTTGTCACCGAGGGCCGGATAAAACGGCCCAATTGGGGATACTATGGCAGATACACGAAAACGAACCATGCGATATTGGCCAACGGATGGACCCTACCAACCGGGCTATTGTCCCTATTGAAAAAAATAGTCCCAGAAGATGCCGAAGTCATTATCCGCAACCCGGTGATATCTGACTTTGAAAAACTTTTGGAATTTAGATACACCGGCGGCAGCATCACATTTAACGAGGGGTTTTTGACCGGACTAGATTGAAAGGAGACCGATTTGCATGAGTTGGCATTATTTGCGGGGGCAGGAGGGGGAATCCTGGGATCCAAGTTGCTCGGGTGGGATACCAGATGCGCTGTCGAAATTAATCCCTACTGTCAACAAGTCCTCCTCGCCCGACAACGAGATGGAATTTTACCACGTTTCCCTATCTGGGATGACATTGAGACTTTCGATGGCCGACCTTGGCGGGGATCTATTGACATTGTTACGGGCGGGTTTCCTTGTCAAGACATCAGTTGTGCGGGAAAAGGTATGGGAATCACCGGCAAAAGTTCAGGCCTGTTTTTCGAAATGCTCCGAATCATTAAAGAAGTACAACCTACGTTTGTCCTCGCGGAAAACAGTCCGCACCTACGTACCAAGGGCCTCGGTACTGTGGTCGAGGGACTTACCAGCCTGGGGTATGTGGGATGCCACGGGGTGTTGGGAGCTTGGCACGTCGGTGCGCCACACGAACGAAACCGCATGTGGATCGCTGCTACCCACCCTGACCGCCACAAGTTATGGGAGCAATCAAGGAGGGGCAGCGGGGAGAACAGGGAAAAAGAGACCAAATCTGACAACGATATTGAAAACTTATGGAAAAAAGAAGTTGCCAACAATACTACGCCACGATGCCTGGCTGCCTGGGGTATCAGAGATAGATTCGAATTGGAAAAGCCCTTGTTTAAGCGCCATGTTAAAATGGCCGACCAAAGAGCCCACAAAACCACTTATTGGGAGGCTGAACCCAACGTGGGCCGAGTGGTTCCAGGGATGGCCTCTGGATTGGACCGACTTAAGGCCCTTGGCAATGGACAAGTTCCGCTTGTGGCTGCGACAGCATGGACTATCCTGAGCGAAAGTTTAAAAAATTTTACAGAGATTACTTGACACTATGAAATCTACATAATATAAGTGAATTAACAGGAAAAACAACGGGTCGAAAAGCCCTACAAAAACGGAGGAAAAGGATGATAATTACTTGGACACTAAACACTGAAAACGCGGGGGACGTCCGCGTATTAGCAGCAATGAACCGGATTATAACCTTTGTCAAAGAGGACGCAAAGGACCCCGAAAAAACCGAAACGATGGCAAAGCGGGAAGCCCCAGCTAAACCAGCCGAAAAGACACCATTGAAAGCAGTGGATCCCGAGCCAGAGCCAGAGCCAGATCCTAAGCCAGATCCCAAGCCCAAACCAAAGAAATCGAAACAACCGAAAGAAAAATCGCCCGAGCAACTCGGCAAAATGACGCTGGTCGAAATCATCGAACATCTAAAGCCGAGGAAAACGCACAGCCTTCTGGAGGCGCGTTACCTTGCCAAACACTACGCTGTAAATTTTGGCGAAACGGCGTCTTTGATCGAGATCTTGCACACTGTAGGTGCCAATAATTTTGACGATCTAAAAGACGCGTCGCAATTCATCGCCAAAGCCATTGCGATGGCTGAGGAGAAAATGGAGCCCATCGAAACCACTATCGAAGAGGACTTTCTTGATGTCTAGTCATTCGCGATTTGCCCCTTCGTCGGCTAAACGCTGGATGCACTGTCCTGGGTCTATGACCCTGGAGTCACAGTACCCAGATAGCGAGTCCAGCGTTTATGCCCGCGAGGGCTCAGCGGTCCACCTGCTCAACGAAATGCGTCTCAAAAAGGCATTAAGCGCCCAGGCGTTGACGAATTCAAAGGGCAAAAAGATCAAGGAAATTGCGCCGTTATTGCATCAGATGTGGGATGGCGAGCTAGTTGATTTTCTCGACGTCGAAATCACCGAAGAAATGATCGACTGTTGCCAGGATTTTGTCGCGTGGGTGCAAAGTCAACTGCCACCAGGGTGCTCGACAGCAAACCAAAGTGTCATTGAAAGTGAAAAACGACTTGTCACTGACATCGATCCAGAGATCAGCGGGACCTCAGATGTGACAATCCGCGACTGGCCCCTAACCCTGCATGTCATCGACTACAAGCATGGTGTCGGCGATCAGGTCGAAGCGGTCGACGCTCCTCAACTGGCAATCTACGCCCTTGGGGCCCTGGCTGAATATGGTACAGACTTCGGAACGGTCAAGATGACCATCTATCAACCCCGCGGCGCGGGCGAGACGATCCGAACCTGGGAACTGCCACTGCGAAAATTCTATGCGGATTGGAAAACCAAAGTCACCAATGCGCACCGGCGGTGTTTGGTGGAAAAGACAACCTACATCCCTGGGTCTTGGTGCAAGTGGTGCATGGGCGCCCATGTCTGCCCCAAAGCCAAGGGAGGATTTGACAAGATGGTCAAGGTCAACGCCATCGTACCGAGCGCGGCCAGGGAGTTGTCAAAGGTCCTGGGCCTCGAATGTGCAGTGCTCGAGTACCTCAACAAGTGCAAGGCTCAAGCGTTCAAATTGTTAAGCCAAGGCACCTCAGTCCCCGGGTTCAAACTGGTCCAGACTTGGGGACGAGAGAAGTGGTCTGCAGAAAAACTTGTGATAGGGGCAATGGACAATGGTCTATTAGATAAAGTGTCAGAGCGCAAGCTCAAAACCCCGAAACAGATCCGAAAGATTCTGGGAAAAAGATATCCTAAAGAGCTAGACAAGCTCACCACGACGCCAAACAACGGCGCCAAGCTGGTACCTGATACCGACAAACGCAAAGCCATTGTGCCTGCGGCGGAGGTGTTCGATGACCATATCGACTTTTAGGACGTGCCGAGAACACGTCAACTGCATTGTGGTCCACGACTACACGACGTCTGGTAGTTGCCCGGTTTGTGACACGATGCGCGAATCGGACGAGGGGATTAGTCAACTCATGCGAAACGAAAAGAAGATTCAACATAAATTAGATGACATCAAAGCAGAGCTAAAAAGGCTCAACAATGTGACCGAGGACAAGGAGACTAAAGACTATGACTGATTCGAAACAATTGGTGACCCCGAAATTCAGGGTTGCTTTTCCGCATCTTTTTGAGAAAGAAACTTTCGACGAAGGGGAACCGAAATTTTCGGTTACGATGCTATTCCCCAAAGACACCGACTTGGCACCACTCAAAAACGCGGTGAAGGCTGCAATTGACGAGAAATGGGGGGATAAGCGACCTAAGGGATTAAAGCTGCCATTTAAGGACGGCGACGCGGTAGACGAAGAAGGAGAGCTTCTTTATCCTTATTCGGGATACGAGGGACATATCTCGGTCAAGGCAAGCTCAAGATACGATGTCGGAATTGTAGACCTGAAAAAAGTCCCAATTATTGACCCCGAGGAAGTTTACGGGGGGTGCTATGGTCGGGCTTTCGTCCAAGCCGCAGCCTTTGACCTGAAAACGTCGAAAGGTGTCACGCTTTACCTGGTTCATTTTCAAAAGTTGGCCGACGGTGAAAAGTTCCAAAATCGAATTGCAGTCCAAGATGCATTTGACGATGATGTGTCCGAACAAAGTGACGCGGACAAAGCTTTCGCCGACGACCCATTGGACTTCGGTGTTTAAATGATTTTGCGGCCCGACCAGACCCCATTAACCCAAAAGGTGCCCACAAACACCCGGGGCACGGTCGGGCCTTTTTATCGACTGCCGAACCATTACAAAAGGGGCTCACTCCGTCTTTACTATGTTGGTGTCTTTCGTCTCGGTATAGTATTGGATCAGTAACCAAACTAAAACCGTTTCGGCAGTCGATAAAAGGGAGGGAAAAATGATATATGAGAAACAACTATTGATCAATGATACGTACTTGTCGACAGACAAACTTGCTGACAATTTTACCAATTTCGTGGACCCGGACGTAACCAGGCTAGTCGGGTCGCGAAGGGAGAAAAAAGTAACGGAAATCATCCTACATGAAACTGTCACTGTCAACACTGGGATCACGATTGGGGTGCTCAAGAAGAGAAACCTTGGAGTCCATTTTATCGTCGGGCCCCATGGGGACATTACGCAACATGGGGACCCAGTCCTGGACCAATTGGCCCATGCTGGATGGCCACACAACGGCCTGTCCGTGGGGATCGAGATAGTCAACCCATATTACCCGGCGTACAACAGTGATGGGCCCTGGGACACTGTCCTCGATGCCCGATGGGCCCACAAGAAAAAATATGTTGTACCGTTGCCTGACCAGCTCGAAGCAACCTACCAGCTGGTAACTCGTCTGCTCGAGATCAATACGCCGGAATTCCATGTCAAGGACAAATGGGTGGGCTTGGATGCCAAGCGTAAACGGCTGGCCATGGCCCGAGTGACTGGGGCAAAATACCCAATGGGGGGAGTTATGGCGCACGCCGCGTTTGGCCATGCCGACGGGTCGTTTCCCCTGCTCTACTGCATTTTGCGAAAAGAGGCAGAAATGAACCAAGTGACCGCGCATGCGATAGCTCAATGCCTCGCCAATACTGATAAGTGGTGGGCGGATTTATCCAGAGTACTATGACGACCATACGAATAGACTTCGAAACCCGGTCAGAATGCGATCTAAAGACCGCCGGGGCCTGGAAGTATTCCTTGGACCCGACGACCGAGGTACTGATGTATGCCTATCGGCGGGATGCTGGGCGATTGGTAGGATCATTTGTTGAGGGATCCCTAAAACGTGATTTTGGGATCCCAACGTGGACGGGTTGCCCTTTTGTGGTGGGGTTCGACAGCACTGAATTCGAAGCCCACAACGCCGGGTTTGAGTATGCGATCTGGACCAATCAAATGGTGCCCAAATACGGATGGCCTGAGATGGCCCAAGAACAACTGTATTGCTCGGCCGCGGCCACCGCGGCCCATGGACTGCCAAGGAGTCTTGACGGTGCGACGAAAGCAATGGGCCTTCCTTATGAAAAAGATAAAGCTGGGCATGCAATCATGCTCAAGTTGTGCAAACCTCGCCCACAGTGGGTAAAAATTAAAAAAGGCGACAGGTATTTTGGGACGGCTGAAGATTTTGAGCGCTTGCTCGAATATTGTAAAAAAGATGTCATGGCCGAATATGCGCTATCCGAATCGCTTGCCATCCTGTCCCCTATGGAGCGCAAGATCTACCTGGTCGACCAGAAAATCAACTTGCGCGGGGTGCACTGTGACCTCCCCTTAGCGACCAAAGCAATCAGTTTGGAAAAATACGAGAGCACGAAAGGCAACAAGAAAATAAGGGAGTTGACCCATAACGAAGTGCAGACAACGGGACAAATAGCAAAAATACGAGAATACATCAACACAATGTTTTTGCTTGACCTCCCCAACCTACAGGCACCGACCGTTGACAACGCCATTGAAGCGGACATACCAGACAAAGCTAAAGAGATCCTTAAACTGCGCCAAAAACATTCAAAGTCATCTGTCAAAAAATACGCGGCCATGCTGGCCCGGGCCGACAAAAATGGCGTTATCCGAGAAACTCTGCTCTACCATGGGGCCCATACCGGACGCTGGACAGGGAAGGCCATACAGCCCCAGAATTTTCCCGTCCCCCCATCACTAAGCAGGCCAGAAATTGAGGACCTAATTCCTTCGATCATGCAAAGTGATCTCGATACCGTCGAGTTGTATCGCGGGTCCGTGTCTGGTCTGCTTAGTGATACCCTCCGCAGTACTTTGACCGCCAGTCCAGGCAACGACTTAATCGGAGCGGACTATGCGAGCATCGAAAACAGAGTGTTGCTCTGGCTTGCCGACGACCGAGACGCTCTGGCCAAAATCAGATCGGGTGTCGACCTGTACGTCGATATGGCGTCCACGATCTACGGCGTGCCGATGGGGGATGTTACCTCAGCCCAGCGCAAAGTAGGCAAACAGACAGTTCTTGGTTGTGGATACCAGATGGGAGACGAACGTTTTGAGGGGGAGTGTGAAAAAAAGGGCATCTTTTTGCCAGCGGGCATGGCCAAACGGATTATAAAAGCATATCGAGCCAAATACCTCAAGGTCAAGGCGCTGTGGTACGATGTCCACCGTATAGCCATGCGCGCACTGACCTCACCGACGTGGACCACAGTGGGCCGCAAAATCCTGTTCAGCCACGAGCCCCCCTTCTTATTCATCGACTTGCCCAGTGGCCGCAGATTGGCGTACAAGGACCCAGAGATTCGAGTCAATCGGTTCAAAAAGAAGGCGTTATCGCATATGCGCGTTGATCCAAAAACAAAGAAGTGGGTGCGTACAACGACGTACGGTGGGACCCTGGTCGAAAATATCGTTTCGGCCATCGCCAGAGATATTATGGCCGAGGCGATGCTGCGCTGTGAGCAAAGGGGCTACCCCATTGTCATGTCCATTCACGACGAAATCGTGGCCGATGTGCCGAAGGGCTTCGGGTCAATCGAAGATTTCGAAAACATTTTATGCGAACAACCAACATGGGCACCGGGTTGCCCAATCGCCGCCGAGGGTTGGCGGGGTGAGAGGTATAGGAAATGATGGAGTGGGAGGGGGCAATGGGACCTTACTATATCAAGTTAATACGTGGAGATTCGTCCCGAGAAATGCAAAAATTGCCCGACAACTGTATCGATCTAACGGTTACATCGCCTCCATATGACAATATGCGCCGTTATCGAGGGAGCATCGGGCAATATGGGGAGCATGTATGGATGATGGTCCTCGCCGAGCTACAACGAATCACTAAACCCGGTGGGGTCATAGTGTGGGTGGTTGGGGACCAAACGATCAAAGGTAACGAGACGAAAACGGCCTTTAAACAAGCATTGTGGGCGGAAAAATGTGGATTGAATCTACATGACACGATGATTTATGCAAAAAAGACATATATGCCCTTAAATCATAATCGCTATGAACAAGCATCTGAATATATGTTCGCGTTTAGCAAGGGAGCGCCAAAAACATTCCACCCGATCCTGGTCCCCTGCGTCAACCTGGGGAGAAAGATAAACCGCGGACACGTCAAAACACTGGATCCAGGATACGCAGACAGACGTAGAGAGGAAATAACGGTGACGAAAGAAAAAAAAATACATCCCAACATATTTTATTACGCACCAATCACAATAAAAAAATCAATCCATACCGCGCCATTTCCCGAAGCGCTAGTAAATGATCAAATACTGTCATGGAGCAATGAGGGGGATACTATTTTCGATCCATTCATGGGCAGCGGCACTACAGGAAAGATGGCAAAAGCCCTGAGCCGAAATTTTATAGGTATCGAGATCAACGAAGAGTATTTTGCCGAGGCGAAAGACAGAATAAACCGGGCATATTGCCCATTTTTCGGAGTATAGGAAATAATGGATCATTCGTTGAAAGTATGGCCCGAGTTTTACCGGGACCTTGAATCCGGAAAAAAGAATTTCGAAGTGAGACGAGACGACCAGGATTTTGCTGTAGGTGACATGCTCATATTGCACGAGTATAACAACGTGCAGCAATGGTATACAGGCAATTCCGTTCACCGAGAAATCATTTACTTATTGTTCGGCGGAAGGTTCGGCATTGAAAAAGGATTCTGCGTGCTCGGGCTCAAAGAAATAGAGGGAGTAAAATGAACAGCATGGATACTGCGCCAAAAGACGGCCGGATAATAACCATACATCGCAGAGACAAGGAAACGGGTGAAAGAAGCACACACCGAGCAAAATGGATACTGGACCCAACCAGTTTTTTTCGGCCAAGTACGCCAGGATGGCAAACTTTAGACGGCAAATGGATCGAAGTTCCTTTTATTGATCTGATTGGATGGGGGTAAAATGATTAACAATTATACATCGGCCCAAGCGCTACGCATCCATTTCTGCGGCAATTGCGGTTTTCGTTTTATCCGATGCACCACTTCCGAATATTTTAGCTTTGGGTCAATCATATACTACCAATGCCGCTGTGGCAGACCGTTTATCAATAGGCACCAGGAATACTCAACGCTCCACTTCAGCCTTGACGCGGACATCCGCGCAGTAGCTGTGGCGTTGAGAAAGGAAATGGCGGAACGCGGACTACTAGGACTATTAGATACCATCAAAATCAAAGAAACATGGAGCTGCTAACATGATACTCGCGATCCTATTATCTGTGTTCGTCTACGCTGGCACACCAAATCGCCAATATGAGGTTGAATTGATTGATTACGTCGAGGATTTCCTCAAATCCGTGAACAAAACCAAAGGATACTATCGGCGATACAACGAAGCGGTCGAAATGGTGCCTTACATCCTAACCTACTGCGAGAGATACAACGTTGACCCCTTGCGCGTGGCTGTGTTGGCCGACCTCGAAGGCTCGTGGAAACCGGATGTTGTTGGTGCCCTGGGCGAGCTCGGGCCGTTGCAAGTCATGCCCCGGCACTTCAAAAAACGGTTTGGCCTCGATGACCTCGACAGCCAAATACACGCGGGGGTTTGGTGGCTAAGCGTGGCCCTCGAACGCTGCAACCACGACGGGGCCCGAGCCTTCAACTATTACGCAAGCAACCAATGCGGCAAGGTGCCCTCGGGCAAGTCCAGGTACCGCGAGCGCCGCTACAACCGCGCGGTTCGGAAGTACCGCAAACGGAGGATAAGGTGAATACTAAATTATTGAGGAATCGACACAAGAATCGGTTCACTCGTTTCGAACAACAAGAAATTAGAAAAGCGGCCCGGACATGAAACACCACATAGCATCAATGGCCCTTGTAATCGGCGCAGTGGCTTTCCTCGTGGTCCTCATTACAATGAGTTGCGAGGAAAAACCCGAACAACCTGATTGCACCAAATACGAGCCACAAAGACAATGGTGCTCAATCGGCGGTAGGCTCGGTTGCTACTGGCCTTATGAGTGCAACGAAATCAAAGAGGCTGAATAATGGATACCAGCGAGTTAACTACAAGGTATAAAAAAGGCGAAAGAGATTTCAAAAAAGCGAATCTCCGGGGAGCGGATCTCTGGAGAGCAAATCTCCTGGGAGCAAATCTCCAGGGAGCGGATCTCCAGGGAGCAAATCTCCAGGGAGCGGATCTCCAGGAAGCGGATCTCCAGGGAGCGGATCTCCGGGAAGCGGATCTCCGGGGGACGGATCTCGAGGAAGCGGATCTCCAGGAAGCGGATCTCCGGGGAGCGAATCTCCGGGAAGCGGATCTCCGGGGGACGGATCTCGAGGAAGCGGATCTCCAGGAAGCGGATCTCCGGGGAGCGAATCTCCGGGGAGCGAATCTCTGGAGAGCGAATCTCCGGAGAGCGAATCTCTGGAGAGCGGATCTCCGGGGAGCGAATCTCCGGGGAGCGAATCTCTGGAGAGCGAATCTCCGGGGAGCGAATCTCCGGGAAGCGGATCTCCGGGGAGCGAATCTCCGGGGAGCGAATCTCTGGAGAGCGAATCTCCGGGGAGCGAATCTCCGGGGAGCGGATCTCCGGGGAGCGAATCTCTGGAGAGCGAATCTCCGGAGAACATACCTACCCGCGCCAACAATGATGCTACTGGCTAATTGGTGCGAGGTCTCGGACGACCTATGTATTGACCTGATGAGATATGATGCGGAGTGCCACGATTGCTCCACCGATTTTGATAAATGGAAAAAGAACGGAGAATGCCCCTACGACGGAAAAAAATTTGAACGCGCAGCAAATTTCAAGGAAAAAAAGGAACTATGGATACCTGGACCGCCGCCGAGAATATTCGACCTCATGACTAGGGTGATCGTAGAGCAATGCGCAAATAGCGATTGGCACGAAATGGAGAATCAACAACATGGCGATTAATTATCAAGACGATTATGTGCCACTGCCGCAAGCTGCGACTGAGATGGGGATTGCCTATACCACGGCGTACCAGTATTGCACAAAAGGCTTGCTCAAAGGGGCCCTTCGGCACAACGGAACAAAATGGCTGGTACCAAAAAAGACAATTAAACTATTTAACGATGGCAAACTCATTATCAAAGGGGCTTTTAGAAAAAAGAATTGAGCAGGCGGTGATCCGTCTGTGCCCCGAAGCCCTGGTGTTGAAAACGCACCAAAGGGATTGGCCCGACCGGGTGTTTTTTCTCCCCGGCGGCCATTGCTTTTTCATCGAGTTCAAGCGGCCGGGCGAACAGTTACGGCATGGACAACGTGCCGCCAAGGAGCGCCTAGAGGAACAGGGTTTCGCCGTCTATGTAGTGGACGACATTGCAGAGGGAATACGAGCAATCGAAATTGAAAGGAGCGTTGAAAAATGTCAGAGACGAGATTATTAATCAGAGCTAGTTGGGAAGACCTCATGCGTGGCCATTTTGAAATCAATACGAGTCTGGTTTCGATGAATTATCCGATCAGGATCGACTTGTCAGAAATCAAAGAGCAATACGAGATAAAGCTGGCGCAGTTAGGTGAGCTATCGAATGTCGAAATTGAAAGGAGCATTGGAAAATGAAAAAGCACCTAATTGAATCGAATATATCCGGTTGTTTATTAATCAGAGCTAGTTGGGAAGACCTCATGCGTGGCCATTTTGAAATCAATACGAGTCTAGTTTCGATGAATTATCCAATCAGGATCGACTTGTCAGAAATCAAAGAGCAATACGAGATAAAGCTGGCGCAGTTAGGTGAGCCATCGAATGCCGAAATTGAAAGGAGCATTGGAAAATGAAAACCTATCTAATCAAAGCAAATATTACGGGCTGTAAAAAATGGCACTTGGTTGTTGATAAGAACCCGGGCATGTATTTCATCGAAGAGGACTTCGAAGAGGAATATTACGACATTGCTTCCTATCGGGAAGAATTCCCGGACAACGAAGTGATCGATTTGAAAGAAGAATTGGGTCACCTCCTCAGGGAATTATCGAGCATAGGACAAGTTGACGACACCTTAGATGGGATCACTTGTGACATGGTTTTCGTAAGACTAAAAAAAATATTCAA
>Ga0307377_10007011_pt1 | contig 11711 bp, 5 predicted proteins | sample TR3MG_FD_202535 | JGI IMG/M metagenome (GOLD analysis project Ga0307377, IMG submission 202535) | Soil microbial communities from Risofladan, Vaasa, Finland - TR-3 | ecosystem: Environmental > Terrestrial > Soil > Coastal area > Acid sulfate soil | place: Finland: Risofladan, Vaasa | collected...
ACGTAGCAGTGGCTTCACCCGTGATGCAAACCTTTTCGATGGGCGATTCGCTCGAGATTCTGTACGGGATCGACTATGCCAGCTTCAACGCGCTCAAGCCGTTCACGTGGATTGCGGGTGGCCCTTTCCAGGGACCATACGACGTGATTGTGGACGATGTGTGGGCGAAGACGGGCGGTGGGCACCAAGTGGGCGAGACGATCACGATTCAAAGCCTGCACCACAAGTTCCGGATCTGCGGCATCGTGGAGAGCGGCCGGGGCGGGCGCAGGATGGTGCCGATTGAAACGCTGGGCGCGCTGACGGGCTCGGACGGCAAAGCGTCCGTCATTTATATCAAGAGCGATAGCACGGCCGATGACGGCGCGATTCGGCACGAGATTGAATCAACCAAGGGCCTGGAAGGCTATCGTGTGCAGTCGATGGAGGACATCCTCTCGATGTACACTCCGGCGCGGCTCCCGGCCTTCAATCTGGCGCTCAATGTCGTGATTACGATTGCCGTTATTGTGGGTTTTCTGGTGATTTTCCAGTCGATGTACACGGCGGTCCTGGAACGCACGCGGGAGATCGGAATACTGAAGTCGATGGGCGCCTCAAAGGCGACCGTTGTAGGCGTGGTGCTGCGCGAGTGCGCGATGCTTGCTGTTGCCGGCGTTCTGGTGGGGATTGCGGCCACTTACGGAGTCCGCGAGTTTCTGAGTTTCCAGTTTCCGTCCTTTTCTTTCCAACTGACCGGGGGGTGGATCGTCAAGGGAGCAGTGATCGCATTTTCCGGCGCGCTGTGCGGTGCCCTGTATCCGGCCTGGATGGCGGCGCGGAAAGATCCGATCGACGCACTGGCGTACGAATAAGCGCTTCAGATTCTGTCGATAGATGACGTGCCAGGCCCGGTCCAAGCGGGCGTCCCGGAGGGCTTTTCGCAGGGGAGCGGAGGCGTCTCGAAACGATTTACACGACTATGACAATTTATTGAGGAGCGGTTCATCCACGTTCGCTAGAAAATGAGCATGGGCAGGATTTTCTATTCAAGCAACAGGAAAAACTTTCATTTTATGAAACTGTAATCTTGTTCACACCATTGCATTTTCGCGCGCTTTGTGAAAGACAACAAAGAGTCCATAAGTTCTTTTATGTAATGTATTTGCGTGTTACGATTAAAACACTTTCAGACTTTCAGATTACGATGATCTCATTTTTAGGAGAGCCAAATATGAAGAAGCTACAGCGTCTTTGTCCCCAGCGGTTTTTTGCCGTGCTGGTCATGACTGCGTTCTTTCTTGCTATTACAGGCGTTACCGCGTTAGCGCAAACGTCGGGAGCAGGTACGATCAACGGAACCGTTTCTGACGCAGCCGGGGCAGTGATACCCGGTGCAACCGTGACGGTGGCCAACATCGATACGGGCGTCAGCCACAACTACACCTCGAACAGCGCCGGCATTTACAACGCGCCGTTCCTGCAGCCAGGTCACTACAAGGTGAGTGCGACGGCCCCTAACTTTGGCAAGGTCGAAGTGTCGAGCGTGACTCTTGTGGTGGGCCAGACGCTGACTGTTGGCCTCACTCTCAAAGTGAGTTCGGCGACCACGACGGTTGAAGTCCAGGCGGCCCCTGAGATTCTCGACGTGCAAAAGACTGAAGTCTCCCAGGTGATGGACCAGCACATGGTGCAGAACCTTCCGGTCAACGCCCGCAACTGGTCGAGCTTTGTGCTTTTGACCCCGGCTGTAACTCAGGATGGCACCTCGGGCCTGATCAGCTTCCACGGCATCAGCGGCCTCTATAACCAGAACTACGTGGACGGCGCGAACAACAACCAGATGCTGTTTGCCGAGGCGCGCGGACGCGCCAGCGGCGCGCCGTACGTTTACTCGGTGGATTCGATCAAGGAGTTCCAGGCCGAGACCTCGAACTACTCGGTGGAGTTTGGTCAGGCAGCGGGCGGGCAGGTAAACGCGATCACCAAGAGCGGCACCAACAGTCTGCATGGCGACCTGTTCTATTACCTGCGCTATCCGGATCTGAATGCCCTTGATCCGTACAGCAAGTGGAATGCACTTTACGGCAGCGCATCCAGCACTCCTCTGCTGGCGAAAACGCTGCTGACGCAGCCGGTTCACCAGCAGAATCAGTTTGGCGGTTCGGTGGGCGGCCCCCTGATCCAGAACAGGCTGTTCTACTTCTTCACCTATGACGGTTTCCGCAAGGTGGGGCGCGCACTTTACTACAACACGAACACGATCACGCTGACGCCTACGGCTGGCAACAGCGCCGGCACGATCATTTCGCCGACGCAGTGCCCGGCGACGATCACGCCCACGATGTGCACGGCTGGTATTCAGTTCCTGATCAACATGGGTGAGGCAGCGCCGTCGCGCTACGCCAAGCAGGATCTGTTCTTCCCGCGTCTCGATTACCACATCAACTCGAAGAACGACGCCTTTGTGGACTTCAACTTTGCCAACTTCACGTCTACCAATGGCTACTCGGCCACGCCGACGATTTCCAACAGCTCGCCGTCAACGAACGGCCCGACCTACTATCACGAGCGCTTTCTTGTAGGCGGCTTGACGACCACGATCAACAACAGCATGGTGAATCAGGTACACGGGCAGTGGGGCCGCGATCTTGAGACTGCCGGCGCCAACGACGCGGCACCTTCCGTTGCGGTTGGCGTGCTGACCTTCGGCATGCCGAATGCGCTACCGCGTATTGCGGAGCCCGATGAGCATCGCATTCAGGGTTCGGATGTATTCAGCTGGGCCAAGGGCCGGCACACGCTCAAGTTCGGCGGCGACATCAACAACGTCCACGAGGTGATGATCAACCTCTACCAGGGTGGTGGTCTCTACGGCTACAGCGACTCCAACAATGCTACGCAGTTCGCCGACTGGATCTCGGACGCCTTCCAGGGCCAGAGCGGCAATACCGATCCTTACGCCGGGTATCACTACAATTCGTTCGTGCAGACCGTAGACCAGGTGAATAAGGCTGCAGGCACGCAGGGCAAGGACGACTTCTGGATGAACATGTACGACATGTTCGCGCAGGACACGTGGTCGGTGAACCGCAAGCTGACGATCAACGTCGGGGTTCGCTACGACCTCCAGATCACTCCGCCGCCGGGCCTGGTGAACAACAACTACCAGCCGATCTCGAATCTTTACACCCAGACCATCAAGAACGTAGCCAACCGCATCTCTCCGCGCTTCGGCTTCAGCTATCAGGTAATGCCGGGAACGGTGCTTCGCGGCGGATACGGCATTTACACCGCGCTGAACCAGGGTTCCACCTACTATGCGATGCGCGTAGAGAACGGCGTGGTTCAGGTGAACTACAACTACTCAGGTTGCAAATCGAGCTGCGGCTCTTCGTTTGTGCCTTCCACCACTATGCAATATCCCAATGTGCCGTTCCTGCCCACTGGCCCAGCGCTTTCGACGGCGCTCACTCCGGCGGGCGGCACGGTACCCAGCATCCTTGGTCCCAGTGTTCTTGGTTCGCAGAGCTTCCACGGTCTGGATCCTAACTTTGTGCCGCCCTATGCGCACGAAATGAATCTTGCGATCGAGCAGTTGCTGCCGGGCAAGCTTTCGCTGAGCATCGGCTACATTGGCACCCGCGGCATGCGGTTGCCCGTGTTTGTCGACTCGCAGCTGATTGGCCAGAAGCCGAGCGGCATCAAGACCTACAACGTTCTTGACGCCCAGGGGAATCTGGTGAAGCAGATGACGGTTCCCGTCTACCTGCCGACCGACCGCCGCTACGTGGTGGCGAACAAGCCGCAGAACGATCCATCGCAGCTTGCGACGTTCAACACGGGTTTCAGCGTGGCGAACACCTGGTACAACGCGCTTGCTGCCACCGTCCGCAAACCTTTTGCCAACGGTCTGGAGTTTGTGGGCAACTACACCTGGGCTCATGCATCCGATACGGGCCAGGTGGGCGGCGCCAACGGCACGTTCTACGGCGGCGATGTGCCGCTCGATCCGAACAATATCAAGGGCGAAAACGGCCAGTCGGACACCGACATCCGCAATCGCATGACGCTTACGTTCGTTTATCAACCTACCTTCAGCATGCCGAACCAACTGGCGCGCGCGCTGGTCAATGGCTGGTCGATCTCCGGCAGCGAGATCGCGTCCAGCGGCCAGCCGGTTTATCTGGGGTTGTCGGGCTCCACGATCTACTCCGGTTCGACCTCATCCACCAGCTATGCAGCCGATGGCGGCATCTATGGCGGCGCGATCAGTTCTGGTTCCGGTTCGCCCACCAACGGCCGTCCGCCGTACGTCGGTCGCAACAGTATTCCCATGCCGAAGTGGAACGACGCGGATCTTCGCTTGGCGCGCAAATTCGCGATCCGTGAGGCCATGTCGCTTGATCTGACCCTTGATGCGTTCAACTTCCTGAACCAGACCATCGTTCAGGGCGTGAACAGCAGCTATGGCACCTACTCGACGTCAACAAGCTCCATCACCCTGCCCTCGGGCAGCAAGGTGACTTGCTCGGCAACGGGCGCGGCTCCCTCCAACTCCTCGCTGCAGGGCTGCTTTAGCCCGTACGCGGGCACTGGCGCGACGGCGTTCAACGCAAAGAGCACGACGACCAGCAACCTCTACGGACCGCGCCAGCTGCAGGTGGCGGCCAAGTTCACCTTCTAACGGAAAGACGAAAATGATTGAAAGCGCGGCGGCTTCGGCTGCCGCGTTTTTTTGTGGCGGCGAGGGTAGTTCGATAAGGCCACGCCGATGGGAGATACTGTTGAGTTGGATAGCCGCATCCGCGAAACGCAACAGAATAGCGGCGAGGTTTGAAAGTGAGCGCTGAGGCAGGAAAGCTGGTTACGCTAGAGACGATTCGGACGGCGGCGGCGCGGATTGCGCATGTTGCCGTGAGGACGCCGCTGGTGCGGGCTCCGTTTGCGGGAGTGGCGGGATACGGTTTGCCGCGCGAGATACGGCTGAAGGCGGAGAGTCTGCAGCCGATTGGCGCGTTCAAGATGCGTGGGGCGGCCAACAAGATTCTGCAGCTCACCGCGGACGAGATTGCGCGCGGAGTGATTACCTACTCGAGCGGCAACCATGCGCAGGCGGTGGCCTATGCGGCGCGGGAGGTGGGCGCGAAGGCGGTGATTGTGATGCCGTCGAACGCGCCGGCAATCAAGCGGGCGGCGACGCTGGCGCTGGGGGCCGAGGTGGTGGATGTGGGCGTGGCTTCGAGCGAGCGGCTGGCGATGGCCGAGAAGCTGGTGCGGGAACACGGCTATGTGGTCATTCCGCCCTACGACGATGAGCAGATCATTGCCGGGCAGGGGACTTGCGGACTGGAGATTGTGGAGGAGTGGCCGGAGGTGGATCTGGTTCTGTCGCCGGTGAGCGGCGGCGGATTGCTGAGCGGTGTGGCTGCGGCGGTGAAGCAATTGCTTCCCAAAGCGAAGGTGTTTGGCGTTGAGCCGGAGCTTGCCGCGGACACGGCGGAGAGTTTCCGGACTGGGAAGATAGTGACGTGGGGGGCGGAGTTGACGAGCAGGACGATTGCCGACGGACTGCGCACGCAGAGCGTGGGCGAGCGGAATTTTGCGCACATTCAGGCGTTTGTGGATGGAATTATTACGGTGACCGAGGCGGAGATTCGGGCCGCCATGCGGGCGATTGTGGCTACGACGCGGCTGGTTCCCGAGCCGAGCGGTGCTGTGCCGGTGGCGGCGCTGCTGTTTCATGCGGCGGAGCTGCCGGATTATCGAAGGGCTGTGGCGATTGTCAGCGGCGGGAATGTGGACCCGGCAATGCTGGCCGCAGTGCTTACGGAAACCGGACTGTAACGTCGTTCGACTATGATTTCAGCAGCGATGAAGCCTCGAATCCCCGTCCTCCGCGTGCTTGTTTTCGTACTGGCGCTGTTCTGCGTCGCGTTGCCTGTTTTTGGCCAGAAGAAGGGTCCACAACTGGAAAAGCCGTTGGCCGGGCCGCGCGCGACAGCTCTGCGCGTGACGTGGCTCTACGTTGCGCCGGACCTGAACTCGCAAAAGATCGACAAGGTACAGATTGGCCGCGAGATGGTGATGGTTGAGAAGAGCGGGCCGTGGATGCGCGTTTACGCGAACACCGACATTCAGGAATTGCAGAATGACCGGGACACACCGCTGATTGGCAGCGATGATACGCCGCCTCCGATTTCCGGTTGGATACAGGGCAAGGGGATTGTGCTGGAAACTACGCCGAATGGCGACCAGATTTTGATGGGGGCGGCGGCCAACCAGGAGTCGCTGGCGTCGGACCCGCGCGGCCCGCTGAATGCTGCCCAGAGCGCGCGGCTACTTTACCGGCGGCTGTATGAGATGTTCTCCAATTCGCCGCTGGCGCCGGAGGCACAATGGCGGGCGGCCGATATCGAATGGCAGATTGAAAAGGCCGACAACTCGACGCTTCGCTCCTCCCACGATAAGGACCCGAACATGAGGGAGCAGATGGACGATGATGGGCTGAAGAAGGTGATCAAACAGTATCCGCATACGCGCTGGGCGGATCTTGCGGCCTTCGATCTGATCGACAACAAGTTGTGCGGAGACTGGCAGGGATCAACGCAGTGCCCGGAAAGGGAGTCCGAGATTTATGAGAAGTATGCCGATGAACACCCGGATGGGCCGCGCACGGCACGTGCACTGTACGAGGCTGTCTATCGCCAGGCGGTGCTGAAGGACATGTTTGCCGCCACCGGCGATGACAAAAAAAGCGAGAATGCCAAAAATCACGCTCATGAACTGGCAGCGAAGCTAAAAGAACACTTTGCGGCAACAGATTACGCGTGGCGGGCGGGGACACTGGTGTACAAATTGGATGAAGGCATTCCCGTCTATGGCATCGACCTGCAGTGAGGTGTAAATCTCGCTTTCAGGTGTACTGTGACCATCCTTTGGAGGCAGTTTGAATCCGTATATTCAGTCCATATTGTTGGGCATTGTGGAAGGCCTGACCGAGTTTTTGCCGGTCAGTTCGACGGCTCACCTGCGCATTACCGAAGCGCTGATGAGGATTCCGCTGGATGACGCCTATTGGACGATGTACTCGATCGTGATTCAGGCGGGCGCGATTCTGGCGCTGTGCCTTTTGTTTCTGAGCCGGATTGTGGAGTTTATGCGCACGTTTCCGCACGGCGACAATGGCCGCCGTACCTGGCTGAACCATCCGATTTCACTGACGATGGCCGCTTTTGTTTGCACGTCGGTTCCGGCTCTGCTGCTGCGCAAATGGAGCGAGAAGAACCTGGGCAGCCTGACCGCGATGGCGCTTGCTCTGCTGATTGGCGGCATCGTGATGTGGATTGTGGATATCCGTGCCAGCCGCTTTGACGCGGGCACGACTCACGTGGAAGAGATGACGCTGCCTCAGGCTATCTGGATCGGGCTTTGCCAGACTCTTTCGGCGGTTTTTCCTGGGGTTTCGCGTTCGATGTCGACCATTGCCGCCGGGCAGTTGGCGGGCCTGGACCGGCCGACAGCGCTGGAGTTCAGTTTTCTGCTTTCCATTCCGACGATGATCGCCGCGACTGGCTGGGACCTGCTGAAGGAGATTCATCCCAGCAAGTCTGTCCCTGGCGCCGTTGCCGCGGCGAGCGTGGTGATGAATCCTGAGCGCTGGATCGTTCTGGTGATCGGCCTGGTGGTTTCGTTTATTGTGGCGCTGGGCGTGGTGGAGTGGTTTCTCTACTGGGTGCGCAAGCATGGGTTCACCATGTTTGCGATCTACCGCATCCTGTTAGGCGGCGCGCTGCTGATTTGGGGGAGCAAGTTCATGGGCAGTTGAGCACGCTAGGACCGGGTTGCATTTAAGCGGGGGTGGACACGATGGTTCCCCCCGCTTTGTTTTGCCCGGAATCCGTCTTGCGGGCGGGGATAATAAAGGCTGCTCTGGGATTTTTCCCGCCGCTGAAGACCAGTTCGCCGGGACAAACGCGCCGGAAATTGGCACGCGGTGGACTTCGAGCGGAATTGCCTCGTCATGAAGCCGATACGCATTGTTTTGTCGCCGACGCGCAGCCGCCCCGCAAACATATTCCTGGGGCTTGTGCTGGTGCTGGTTTCGCTGCTGGTGCTACTGGCGCTGGCTACCTGGAATGCTTCCGATCCTTCGCTGAATACGGCTACCGATGTGGTGAAGCCGCACAATTGGGTTGGTCTGTTCGGCTCCTATATCAGCGATCTGATGCTGCAATCGCTTGGCTTGACGGCCTTTCTGCTGCCACTTTGGCTGGGGGGGACCGGTTGGACCTGGATGCGCTCGCGCCCCAGCGGCTCGCCGCTGCTGCGCTGGAGCGGCACAGTGCTGGCGCTGGCCTTTCTGCCCGCCGTTTTTGGGCTGATGCCGTGGCACTGGCGTTGGCTGCATGTGTTGCCGGTGGAGGGCGTGGTGGGACGGCTGATGGCTGGCCTGCTGGTGGGTTATCTGAACATCCAGGGGGCGTGGATTGTGGCCGCCGTGCTGGCCGCGACGGGACTCTACTTTGCTTCCGCGATCAGCTTCTGGGCGGTCAAGGAATCGCTGGAAAACTACTGGCTGCACCTGCGCAGCTGGCTTGACCGCTGGCGGAATTGGCGGGAGGAGCGCGCGGAGCAGAGAGAAGAACTGCGGCTGCAGCGCGAAGAAGAGATTGCCGAAGAGAATGCCGCGGCGCCGGCGCTGCAGTTTATCCCCGACGGCCTGGAGGCCGAGGCGGAACACTCCAACCGTCGCACGGGCTTGTTCGCGGCGTTCTTCAAGCGGCGCAAACGCACGGCCGAGGGCGACCCGCTGGACGAGATTCCCGCATTCCGGAGGGCGCCTCTGGAGCAGGCGGATTTGGAGCAGTCGAAAACCGAGCCAACAGGGTTTGGGCCTGGGCGCGGAGAGCGAGCCGGAGAAGAGATTCCTATTACGCAGCAGGTGCGGAGGACAAGCATCTGGGAGCGCGCCGAGGCAGGGACAGCGCCTTCGCCGGTTCCGGCCGCAGTGGCGCAGCCTGCCGCGCAAAATGTTATTCCCATGCAGCCGGCGGCGGCGCGGTTTGCCGAGTCGCGCGTCGTTGAGCCGCAGCCCATCGCACAACGGCCTATGGATTACCAGTCTGCGCCAGCTTCAGCGCCGAGACCGGCGGACGAGATTGCTATTCATGGCCGTGCCGATGCGGACGTGCGCACGGCGACCGTCGCACCGAAGAATGTGAGTGGCTTCAAGCTGCCGCCAAGCACGCTTCTGCATGCGGGCGAGGGTCCGCAGAAGGTCCGCGAGGACGAACTGCGCGAAGAGGCCAAGGTGCTGGTGGAGAAATGCGGGGAGTTCGATGTGCGCGGCCAAGTGGTGCAGATCAATCCCGGTCCAATGGTAACGACCTACGAATTCAAGCCCGAGGCGGGGGTGAAATACTCGCGCGTGACCGGGCTTGCCGACGATCTGTGCCTAGCGATGCGGGCGGAGAGCATTCTGATTGAGCGCATGGCCGGCAAAAGCACGGTGGGCATCCAGGTGCCGAATCACGAGCGCGAGACGATTCATCTGCGCGACGTGCTGGAGAGCGAGACGTTTGCCAAGTCCAAGGCGCGGCTTACGATTGCGATGGGCAAGGACATCAATGGGCGCATTGTTACGGCCGATCTGGCCTCGATGCCGCATGTGTTGATTGCGGGATCGACGGGATCGGGCAAGTCGGTGGCAATCAACGCCATGATCATGAGCCTTCTGTTCCGCACGACGCCAAGCCAGGTACGACTGATCCTGGTTGACCCGAAGCGCGTGGAACTGGGCATGTATGAAGGCATTCCGCATCTGTTTACGCCGATCATTACCGAGCCCAAGCTGGCGGCCAACGCGCTGCGCAACGCGGTGCGCGAGATGGAGCGGAGGCTGAAGCTGCTGGCCTCGCGGAGCGTACGCAACATCGACCAGTACAACAAGCTATTTGAAGGCGTGATGCCTTCGCTGTTCGACGAAGGGGACGACGAAGAGCCGCTGCCGTATATCGTGATCATCATCGACGAACTGGCTGACCTGATGATGCTCGACCGCTCCAACGTGGAAGAGTCGATCACGCGTCTTGCGCAGATGGCGCGCGCTGTCGGCATTCATTTGATTCTTGCCACGCAGCGGCCCAGCGTGGATGTGATTACCGGTCTGATCAAGGCCAACGTGCCGACGCGTATCAGCTTCCGGTTGGCCACCAAGGTGGATTCGCGGACGATTCTTGATACCAATGGGGCGGAGGCTCTGCTTGGGCGCGGCGACATGCTGTTTTTGCCGCCGGGCACGAGCCGGCTGGTGCGCCTGCACGCTCCCTACGTAAGCGAGAAGGAGACCGCGGCCGTGGTGGGCTTCTGGAAGGAACAGGGCCAGGCCGAGTACGTCGAGGGCTTCCTGGAATCACCCAAGGACGAGCGCGCCAGCGTCGACGGTTCCAATCCCGATCCGGATGAGAACGATCCGATGTTCGACGATGCGGTGCGCTTGGTCTTCGAATTCGGCAAAGCCTCGACGTCGCTGCTGCAACGCCGGTTGCGCATCGGCTACGGGAGGGCTGCGCATCTAATCGACCTGATGGAGCGCGACGGCCTGGTAGGCAAGGCGGACGGTTCGCGTCCCCGCGAGCTGCTGAAGGCGCCCGGCTGGCTGCATGAAGTGATGGCCAGCAACGAATAACACGGGCAGCTTTAGTTAAACCACAGGGATCATATATTGCCAAGTTTTCGGATGGTCATGCGCCTCGTGTGATTGACTGGCTCTTGTCTCTGGGCGGCAGATTGGCCATTGAAAAATAGAATCGGCCGGTAGTGTTCCAATGCGGGCCACGTGTGCTACACTTCGTCGAGTAAACGCTTACTTTGTTCCTGGCGCCGTCCTCCTCAACGGCATCCAGCTTGGAAAGCTGGTTCTGGACCAGAGGGCAGATATTGCAGTGCGGCGCCTTTTGACCGCTTGACAGGTGCAGGAGTAAAACCTTTTACTAATGGCGGATGACCAAAGAGTCCACGGCCTCGCTCCGCCTTTCCAGGTGAATTGAATGTTCGGATTTGTCCCAGCTTCCCACGCCGCCGACTCCCTCGGAACACTGCCGGCCCTCCTGGCTTTCAGCACAGAACCCCTGGCGCACTTGCGCCTGCTCGACCTTTTCATCATCGGCATTTACTTCGCAATGGTGATCTGGATCGGGTTTTACCTGAAGGGCAGGTCGAACACCGGCGAAGAGTTCTTCATGGCCGGGCGCGAAATGACGGCGTGGATCGCCGGTTTGAGCTTCGTGTCGGCTAACCTTGGATCGCTGGAACTGATGGGCTGGGCCGGATCGGCATACCAGTATGGCATCCTGGCCACGCACTGGTACTGGATTGGCGCAATTCCCGCCATGATCTTCCTTGGCCTGGTGATGATGCCGTTCTACTACGTGTGCAAGACCCACTCAGTGCCCGGCTATCTCGATCTCCGCTACGGTGGAGGCGCACGTACCGTTGCCGCCATTTCCTTTGCAACCGAGATGATCCTGATGAGCGGCGTGAACATGTTTGCGATGGCCGTTGTGATGAAGGTCGTACTCGGTTGGGACATCACCTTCAGCATCTTCGTTTCGTCGATCGCGGTCGCAGTGTATGTAGGTTTGGGCGGATTACGTTCGGCCATCTTCAACGAGGTTTTGCAGTTCGTGCTCATCTGGGGTGGAGCGCTGTTGGTTCCCATCCTCGGCATG
>Ga0307377_10007012_pt1 | contig 11709 bp, 9 predicted proteins | sample TR3MG_FD_202535 | JGI IMG/M metagenome (GOLD analysis project Ga0307377, IMG submission 202535) | Soil microbial communities from Risofladan, Vaasa, Finland - TR-3 | ecosystem: Environmental > Terrestrial > Soil > Coastal area > Acid sulfate soil | place: Finland: Risofladan, Vaasa | collected...
GCCTGATGAAGAAGATGCGCGACGAGCTCGGGACGACGTTTCTGTTCTCGACGCACGATCCGAAAATCATGGCCGAAGCGGAGGTGCTGTTCACGCTGGAGGACGGCAGGCTCAACAATGCCACGGTGGCGGCGAAGGCGGAGGCCGCCCATGCTTAACGTCCTCAAGATCGCGCTGCGCAATCTCGCGCGCTACGGCCGGCGCACGCTGCTCACTTCGACCCTGATCACCCTGGGCGTGGTCGCGGTGCTGCTGTTCATCGGAATCGCCGGATCCTTCAAGGCGCTGATGATCGGCCAGTTCACCGACGGCGTGCTGGGGAACCTGGAAGTGCACCGCAAGGGCTACGTGGCCTCGATCGACAACTTGCCGCTCAACCTCAACATGCAGCCGGCCATGGTGCAGAAGGTCGAGCAGGTGCTCGACAAAATGCCCCAGATCGACGCGTACTCGGAGCGCGTGAAGCTCGGCGCCATGTTCAGCAATTTCACGGAAACCACCAGCATCCGCGTCAACGGCGTCGACCCGGCGAAGGAGGCCGCCACCATACCGCTGATGCCGGGCCGGCTGATCGAGGGCAGCAAGCAGCCTCCGCTGCTCAAGCCGGGCGAGATCCTGATTCCGAAACTGCTCGCGCAGGGCCTCAAGGTGAAGCTGGGCGACACCGTGGTGCTGGTCGCGACCAATCTGCAGGGGTCGGTCAACGGCAAGACTTTCGTCGTCAGGGGAGTGCTCGACAGCGCCTCGGGCCCGAGCGGCCGCGACGGCTACATCGACATCAACGACGCGCGCAGCCTGCTGCGCATGACCCAGCCCGAAGTCAACGAGATCGCGATCCGCCTCAAGGATCCGGCGCAGCTCGACAAGGTGGATGCGCAACTGGGCCGGGACTTGGCAGGGGTCACCAACCAGCAGGGCAAGCCGGTGCTGGAAGTGCACACCTGGGCGGAGCTGTCGCCGTTCTCGAGCATCGTGAAAATGATCGACCTGCTCACGCTGTTCATCAAGATCATGCTGGTGTCGATCGTCCTGGTGAGCGTGCTCAACGTGATGATCATGGCGGTCTACGAGCGCATCCGCGAGATCGGCACGATCGCGGCGATCGGCACGCCGCCCGGCAGGATCCTGTCGCTGTTCCTCACCGAGGGATTGCTCCTCGGCCTGGGCGGGACCGCGCTCGGCACCGCCATCAGCCTGGCGGTGATCTATGCACTGCACCTGCGCAAAATCGTATTCAACTTCGGCATGCAGCAGGGCCTGGTACTCGCCCCGTCGGTCAGCGTGCGCGACGTCGTGGTCATCGCTGCCATGGTGGTGCTGATGGCGCTGCTCGCGAGCCTGCAGCCTGCGTGGAAGGCCTCGCGCATGGACCCGGTGCGCGCGCTCAGCCACGTCTAATCGGAAGGTCGCACGATGAAAATACTGCTGTGGTTCGCCCCTTGTCTGTTTGGTCTGTTCGGTCTGTTCGCGCTGCCCGCTGCGGCAGCAAACCTGGACGGCACGAAGATCCTGCAGCAGGTCGACCGCAACCTCGAGCCCGAATCGTACGAGTCGTACCGCAAGCTGATCGATATCCAGCCCGACGGCACGCAGAAGGCGTACGTCCTGTGGACGATCAAGAAGGGCCGCGACAAGATCCTGGCGCTCTTTCTCGAGCCGGCCTCGGACAAGGGGCGCGTCACGCTGCGCATCGGGGACAACATGTGGCTGTACATGCCCGAAGTGGGCAAGCCGATCCGCATAACGAGCCTGCAGTCGGTGACGGGCAGCATTTTCAACAATGCCGACATCCTGCGCGTCGACTACACCTCCGAGTACAACGTGGAGAGCGTCGCGGAGCAGAAGGGCCAGTACGTCCTGTCGCTCAAAGCGAAGACTGGGGACGTCGCCTACGACAAGCTCACGATGACGGTCGACAGCAAGCATCTGCTTCCCGTCACAATCGAGTGCTACGCGGCGAGCGGGATGCTGCTGAAGACGCTGCACTTCAGCAACGTCAAGGATTTCGGCGGCGGCATCAAGCGCCCCGCGCAGCTCGAAACCGACAGCCCGCTATACAAGGGCTACAAGTCGGTGATGCTCTGGTCGGGCCTGAAGAATGCGAGCTACCCCGACGAGGTCTTCACACTGAATTACCTGCCGCGGGTCCAAGAACTACGCAAATGAGCCTAGGAGCAGGGGCCCCGCGCAGCGGGGATGCGACCCGGGCGAGTGCGGCGGGACGCCGACAGCGCGGTCTGTGCTTTGCGCATTACACGTGGAGGCGGCGCAAATGAACGCGTGCAGAACGCGGCCATGGTGGCCGCTCGTTCTGCTCCTGGCCGCAGCCGGTGCCCGGGCGGCGGATCAGTACAGCTTCGACGCCTCGCAGTACGAGAAGAAGCCCTACGAGCTCGGCGGCTACGTGCAGTTCCAGCAGGACGCGTTCGCCCTGAATCGCAGCGGCGCGCAGTACAAGCTCGGCAACCACGGCGGGCCGCAGCGCGCGAGTCTGGATCAGACCACGGGGATCATGGAGCTGACCGGGAAGCTCCGCCAAGGCATCGGCACCTTCGACTTCCGCACGTTTTCGAGTGCGCAGAGCAACGAGCTTTCCAGCGACCAGAGCAACCGCTTCTACGAGGCCGCCTACTCGCTGCGGCCCAATCCCGGCATGACCCTCGAGGCGGGCAAGCGCGCGCTAAGCTGGGGCAAGGGCTACGCCTGGAACCCGATCGGGTTCGTGCAAAGGCCCAAGGACCCGAACGATCCGCAGCTCGCGCGCGAGGGCTACGTCATGGCGGACGGCGATTTCATCTGGAATCCCGGAGGCGCGCTGCAGACGGTCGCCTTCACGCCGGTGCTGATGCCGGTGGGCGACCAGGTGAACAACGATTTCGGCGCGAGCGGGCATCTCAACCCCGCATTCAAGGTCTATGCCCTGTACCGCGACACCGACCTCGATTTCGCCTGGCAGGGTAAGGGCAGCCGGCCGGGGCGCTTCGGCTTCGATTTTGCGCGCAACCTCGAGACCAACTTCGAGATCCACGGGGAGTGGGCGCGCATCCTGCAGTTTCCGCGGGTGGTCACGGACGCGAGCGGCCGCACCAGCACCGAGGTCGCGAACGCGACCAGCTACCTGCTGGGGCTGCGCTACCTCACCCAGGGCAACACGACTTACATTGCCGAGTATTACCATAATGGCACCGGCTACTCGGAGTCCGACGCCGATCAGTTCTACCAGCTCGTCGACGCGGCGTTTGCGCCGACTCAGTCGCCCGGCGGCAATCCGCTGCTGCAGAAGGCGCTCGCGCTCGGCCAGGGGCCCTACGGCCGGCCGTTCGCCGGCGAGAACTACCTCTACTTTCGCGCCCAGGTGCAGGACGCGTTCGGCATTGTCTATTTCCAGCCCGCGGTGTTCGCGCTGGTGAACCGGGACGATGGCAGCTTCCAACTCACTCCCGAGCTCGCCTACACCGGCTACAAGAATGTCGAACTGCGCCTGCGGCTATACATGCTGCACGGCGGAAGCTTCACCGATTTTGGCGAGAAGCAGAATTCCCGTAAGATGGAGTTCTATGCGCGTTATTACTTCTGACCGGGGGACGATGCCATGGCCGCGCTGGCCGATGCGGCGGAGGGATTGAGCTGCATGGATGCGCCGACCGATCAGGAAGTGTTGGACGCCGCGCTCACGCTGATCCATACGCGCCAGCATGCCTCACCCAAGCGCGTCGGCGATCCGGGCCCGGACGCCGCGCAAATCGAGCAGATTCTCGGCGCGGCGGGCGCGGCGCCAGATCACGGAAGGCTGAATCCCTGGCGCCTGATAATAATTCCGCGGGAGCGGCGCCATCTTCTGGGCGAGGCCTTTGCCGAGGCGCTGGCCGAGCGCGACGCCGAGGCGACCGCGGTGCAGTTGCAGGAGGCGCGGGCAAAGGCGTTTCGCAGTCCTTTCCTTCTCTTGGTGGTGGCACGCTTCGATCCCGAACTCGGGCCGACCCATCCGCAGGAACGCATCATTTCCGCCGGCTGCGCGATCCAGAACATGCTGCTCGTGGCCCATGCGCAGGGGTTCGGCGCAGGCCTGTCCAGCGGGCGCGCCCTGTATTCGAAGCAGATACGGTCGCTGTTCAAACTGAGCGCGCACGAGCAGCCGCTTTGCTTCCTGACCGTGGGCACGGTGGTCAATCGCAGATCTTTTCGGCCGCGGCCGAACCTGGCGGATTACACGTCCACTTTTTAGAACCGGTTCCAAAATGAACGGTCTTATCCTGTCATTCCGAGTGAAGCGAGGAATCTGCTGTTGAATCAAACGTCAAGCAGATTCCTCGGCCGAGGGCCTCGGAATGACGGCCCATTTTCCAATGGGTTCTTAGAACAAGTCGCGCACCGGGGCGCGGAGGACCTGCAGTTAAAGTAACATTGCGATTTAGGCGAATATATTTCAATGCGCTCAGTCGACTTACACACGGAACCCGGCCACCGCGTCCGCCTGAAGGCGATCATCGACGCGCTGGAACGCGGCCTGGTGGAACGCCGCCAGAGCGTCCGGCTGTGTCTGCTCTGCGCCCTGGCCGGCGAGCACACGCTGCTGATCGGCCCGCCCGGCACTGCGAAAAGCGAACTGGCGCGGCGGCTGCATACCGCTTTTCGCGATGCGCGCTACTTCGAGCGTCTGCTGACGCGCTTCTCGGTGCCCGAGGAGCTGTTTGGTCCGCTGTCGATCAAGGCGCTCGAAGACGATCGCTACGAGCGGCATACCGACGGATTCCTGCCCGATGCCTCGATTGCGTTCATCGACGAGGTGTTCAAGGCCAACAGCGCCATACTCAACGCCCTGCTTACGCTGCTCAACGAGCGCGAATTCGACAACGGCGCCGGGCGCCAGCACTGCCCGCTGATCAGCGCCGTCGGCGCCACCAACGACGTGCCGGAAGACGAAGTGGCCGATGCCTTCTTCGACCGCTTCCTGCTGCGCCTGCCGGTGGCGGCAGTCAGCGCGGCCGGCTTCGGTGCGCTGCTTCAGCTCGGTCCCGCCGGCGACTGGGCTCCGCCGCCGCCGGGCCTTGCGCTGGACCATGGCGATCTCGCCCTGATTGCGAAAGAGGCGGCAGCGGTGGACGTTTCGGCCACGCTGGTCGCAGTGCTTGCCGAACTGCGCCAGCACTTCGCTGCCGAGACGATCTATGTGTCCGACCGTCGCTGGGTGAGAATCGTCTGGCTGTTGCGCGTCGCCGCGGCGACCGAAGGCAGATCGGCGGTCGCCGTGTGGGACCTGTTGCTGCTTCCCTGGCTTACCGCTCCCGATGCCGCGCGCCAGGCGGCAGTGGCCGATTGGTTCTCCGCCCGGCTCGGGGTGCGCGAGGTCTGTTCGCCTGAGCGCCTGACGCGCGTGGTCGAAGCGTTCGAGGCGCAACTCCAGGCTGAACTGAGCGCCAACGATCTGGATTATGACGAATCCGGTCGTTTGCGCTTCTCCGCCACGGAACTGGCGGAACAGGTCGGCGACGCCAAGCGCGGCGCAGCGGCGCCGCGCATGAGCTACAGCCGTCATCGCCGCTACGGCGAGACGCACATCGGCGCCCGGGTGAAGCAGATCGACGCCTTGCTGCTGCGCATCGCCGGCTATGCCGAAGAAATCGCCAGGCAGGAGAAAAGCCTCGCCGCCTACCGCGCGCAGAGCCTGTGGCTCGACGAGAGCCTGACCGGGCGGGCAGCCGGTGTTCTGGCCGGCACTGCCGCGGCCATCGCGAGCCTGGCCGAACGCACCCGCCTTGCGCGCGATGGATTCCTCAATCTGCCGCGGCTGCCGGAAGATAATGGCGTGATGCCGGAGCCTGTCGCTCACGAGCCGCTCGTCGAAACTTGAGCGCGCCGCATCCAATGTTGTTCGAAGTCGAGGAAAGCCGCCTCGCGGCGCTCGACGGTCTGGCGCGCAAGCTCTGGCTCGGCGGCTTGACCAATTCCCAAGGCCGACTGGAACCGCGGCTGGAGATGCTAAATGCTTTGCGCGCAGGATTGCGCGCGGGACAGCTGCCGCCTGCCGCAAGCTGGCTCTGGCCGCCGCCGGCGGTCGCCGCAGCCTTGAGTGACGCCATCGCCGAGCTTGGGCTCGCACGCTACTGCACGGGCGAGGAGGAGCTCTCGGACACCGTGCTGATGAGCATCCTGTTCCATCTCGACTTCATCGTCGATTACCGCGACCGCGGGGCGAGCGAGGCCGAGGCTGCGCGCATGGCGATAGAGGCATTCGCCGCGGATTGGCAGGAACGCTGCGGACAAATCGACGAGCTGGTCGAAGTGTTCGGCCTGCTGCCCGACGACGCCAACAGCAAGCGCTGGGACCAGATTCGCGGCGTGCTGCGCTCCGAAGGCTGGCAGGAGGTATTGCGCATTCGGCGGCTGCTGGAGCGTCTGCCGGAACTGGAGCGGCTTATCCGCCGGCTCGGGCGGACCCGCCCGAGCGAGGAGCGCGACGCGACGCTCCAGACGACGGTGGAGCTCATCGAGCAAGCTGTTGCCCAGCGCCCGGAACGCCGTACCGTGCGCGTGCCCGACATGCCCGGAGAGACCCGGGGCGTGCATCGTTCGGACCGGATCGCCCGCATGCTTCCGGCCGAAGCCATGCTTTTGGGCCATCCGCTGCTGCGGCTGGTGTGGCACGCGCGCCGGGCCGAACGCACGCTGCTCAGCTACGAGGACGACGATCGAATGCAGGAGCTGCGCCTGCATCGGTCCACGGTGACGCGCCCGCGCATCGGCCCGCAATCAGGGAAGCGGCCGGACATGGGGCCGATTTTGCTGTGCGTCGATACCTCCGGATCCATGCAAGGCGGCGCCGAAGCGGTGGCGAAGGCCGTCGTGCTGGAAGCCATGCGCACCGCACACGCCCAGCATCGTCCCTGCCACGTCTTCGCGTTCGGCGGACCCGACGAGTTGCTCGAAATGGAGCTGGCGCTGGACGGCGAGGGCATCGACCGGCTCACGCGTTTTCTCGGGCAGGCCTTTCACGGCGGCACCGACATCTGCGGTCCCCTGGAAAAGGCAATCGCCAAGCTCGAGGATCAGCGCTGGCAGTTGGCCGATCTGCTCATCGCCTCCGACGGCGAATTCGGCGCCACGCGCGAGACCGTGGCCCGCCTGGATGCGGTCAAGCGCAGGCTCAGTCTGCGCGTGCAGGGCGTGCTGATCGGCGATCGTGAGAGCGTCGGCTTCCTGGAAATTGCGGACGAGATCTACCCTGTGCGCGACTGGCGCCGCTACGGCGGTTCCGACGTCGAGTCGCCGGTGCACTCCCATCGCCTTACTGCCATGTATTTCCCGGGGGCACTGCGCGGCGCGGAAGGCCGGACTGCCGTCTCCGGCGAAACCGCCTCGGCGGCGATCCGCGCCGGCCTGCATGGCGCCGCGCCGGATCCGGAAAACCCGGCCTCCGACAGGGCCGGCGACAAGGAGAAGAGGACCCAATGAGCTTCGCCACCGAATACCTTGCCCAACTTGAAGCGTTTGCGGCACTTGGTCCTTTGCCTCGCGTGCGCGCGCTGCACCTGCCGCCGGGCCGCTGGGCACAGGACAACAGGGGCGAATTCTGCGCGCTGGAACTCGAGGATGGGTCCATCGGCCTGTCCTACGTCCTGCTTGACGACACCCTGGAGCGGCTGCTCGACGGGAGCTACGGCCTCGAGCTGCCAGGCGCCGATACGCTGGAGCTGGCACGCCGCTACGTCAGCGACGGCGGCATCCGCAAGACCCTGGGCTTCGCCGCTGCCAACGCCCTCACGCGCTGCCTGTACGACCGGGCGGGATTCCGCCCCGACGACAGTTCGGACTCGATCGGGCATTTGAATCCGCAGCGGGGCGAGCACATCGGCATGATCGGAAAATTCACGCCGCTGCTGGGACGGATCACCAAGAGCGGAGCACGGCTCACGATCGTCGAACTCAATCCGCAACTGGTCGGCGAGCATGAGGGCTATCGCGTGACCCTCGACGCCGAGGACCTGTCCGACTGCAGCAAAGTGGTGTCCACGAGCACGCTGCTGCTGAACGACACGCTGGACCGCATGATCGCCTGCTGCCGCAACGCGCACTGGTTCGCCATGGTCGGCCCGAGTGCCGGTTGTCTGCCCGACGCGCTGTTCGCGCGCGGCGTGACCCTGGTCGGAGGGACCTGGATCAACGACCCGGCCGGGTACACCGCCGCGCTCAGGGCAGGCGCTTCCCTTAGCGCCTTCGCCGCCAAATCCTCGCTGACTGCAGTCAATTATCCGGGATTCGACGCGCTGCTCGCGCGCGCTGGCGGCACGCGCGCAGGCGTTTAGCGCCGTTGCGGCGCGTCGTTCGGGCGCGGCCGCAGTGGGCGAGCCGATGCGCGGCTGTGGCATACTCTTTGAGGTCCTCGATACTTCGGTCTTTATCTTCTGGGTGAGCTCATGGCGAACGATGCTGGAATTCTTTCTTACGGCGCGTATCTACCCCGGCGGCGGCTGCAGCGAAGCAGCATTCTCGCCGCCAACAGCTGGGTCGCGCCGGGGCTGCGCGGACTGGCGAAGGGCGAGCGCACGATGGCGAACTGGGACGAGGACAGCGTGACCATGGCGGTCGAGGCGGCGCGCGACTGCCTTGCCGGCCTCGCGTCGGCGAACCTGGGGCAGTTGATGTTCGCCTCGACCACGCATCCCTACGACGACCGGCAGAACGCGGCGATCGTCGCCAACGCCTTGCACCTCGGCTCGGCGCTGCGCGTGCTCGATGTCACCGGCAGCCAGCGCGCCGGGACCTCGGCGCTGATCAGCGCCCTGAGCTCTGGCGGAAATTCGCTGGTCGCGGCGGCCGAACATCGGCTCGCTAAGGCCGCAAGCCCGCAGGAGATGCATTACGGCGACGGCGGCGCTGCGCTGCTGCTCGGAACTGGCGCGCCGGTCGCGCGCTTCATAGGCTCGCATAGCGAGACCGTGGACTTCGTGCACCAATTCCGCGCGGGCGAGCGCGCCCACGACTACGCTTGGGAAGAGCGCTGGATCCGTGACGAGGGTTATATGAAGATCGTGCCGGCGGCGCTTTCGGCGCTGTTCAAGGCGACGGGCGTCGCGCCGTCCGCGGTCACGCATTTCTGCCTGCCGTGCACCTTGCCGCGCGTGGTGCCCGGTGTGGCCAAGCGTGCAGGCATTGCGGAGGGCGCGGTGCGCGACAATCTCGCCGCTGTTTGCGGCGACACCGGCGCCGCGCATCCGCTGGCGATGCTGGCGCATGCGCTGGCGCAGGCGAAGCCGGGCGATCTGATTCTGGTCGCCGCGTTCGGGCAGGGCTGCGATGCGCTGCTGTTCGAGGTTACCGACGCCATCGGCGCGCTGCCGCAGCGCGGCGGGGTAGAGGGGGCGCTCGCGCGGCGCAAGGAGGAGACCAACTACCCGCGCTTTCTCGCGTTCAACGACCATATCGCACTCGAGCGCGGCATGCGCGCCGAGGCCGACAAGGGCACGCCGCTGACCACGCTTTACAGAAACCGCGACATGATCACCGGTCTGGTCGGCGGTCGCTGCCGCAACTGCGGCACCCTGCAGTTTCCGCGCGGGCGCTATTGCGTGAATCCGCAGTGCAACGCGCTCGACAGCCAGGACGCGCATCCGTTTACGGACACGACCGCGAAGGTGATGTCCTACACCGCGGACGCGCTGACTTACAGCGCCGATCCGCCCGCCTATTACGGCATGATAGCGTTCGACGCGGGCGGTCGCATGATGGCCGATTTCACCGACGTCGACGAAGGCAAGGTGGAGGTAGGCATGCCGGTGCGCATGATGTTCCGCATCAAGGAGCACGACGCCGCGCGCGGTTTCGTGCGCTATTTCTGGAAGGCCGCGCCCAGCATCTAAGCAACTGTCGCAACATGGCTACGGTTATTCATGTCATCCCGAGCGAAGCGAGGGATCTGCTTTTCGAGCAGGAAAGAAGCAGATTTCTCGGGCAGAGCCCTCGAAATGACATTTCATGCTGCAGCTGGGTGTAGCTCGCACAGCGACCCAAAAGGAGATCGACATGGCAAGCGGAATTCGCGACAAGGTGGTCATCCTCGGCATGGGCTGCTCGAAATTCGGCGAGCGCTGGGACAGCAACGCCGAAGACCTGATGGTCGAGGCGTTCGAGGAGGGCATGCAGGACGCCGGCATCGAGCGCAAGCAGATCGAGGCCGCATGGTTCGGCACTGCGATCGAGGAGCAGCACGTGGGCAAGTCCGGCGTGCCCCTGGCGATGACATTGCGCCTGCCCTACATTCCGGTGACCCGGGTAGAGAACTACTGCGCCACGGGAACCGAAGCGTTCCGCGGCGCGGTCTACGCAGTGGCCTCCGGCGCCGTCGATATTGCGCTCGCGCTCGGTGTGGAGAAATTGAAGGACACCGGCTACGGCGGGCTGCCGCAGCGCGGCCGTGGCGGACTGAACAATATGTACTGGGCGAATATCTCGGCGCCGGGTTCCTTCGCGCAGCTTGCCGCCGCCTATCGCGCCAAGCACCGCGTCGATCCCAAGGATCTGAAGCGCGCCATGGCGCACATCTCGGTCAAGAGCCACGACAACGGCGCCATCAATCCGAAGGCACACCTGAGGAACAGGATCACCGAGGACACCGTGATCAACGCGCCGATGATCGCCGACCCGCTCGGGCTGTACGACTGCTGCGGCGTCTCCGACGGCTCGGCCTGCGCCATCGTGACCACGCCCGACATCGCGCGCGGGCTGGGCAAGAAGGATTTGATCGGCGTGAAGGCGGTGCAGCTTGCGGTGTCGAACGGGCAGGAGGTGCAGTTCGGGGAATGGGACGGCTCGTATTTCGCCACCACGCGCGTGGCGGCCAAGCGCGCTTACCAGGAAGCCGGCATCGACGATCCGCGCAAACGCATTTCCATGTTCGACGTGCACGATTGCTTTTCGGTTACCGAGCTCGTGACCATGGAGGATCTGGGCATCTCGCAGGAGGGCAAGGCGATAGGTGATGTGCTCGACGGCTTCTACGACGCTTCGGGCAAGATTCCCTGCCAGATCGATGGCGGCTTGAAGTGCTTCGGTCATCCGATCGGCGCCTCCGGGCTGCGCATGATCTACGAGATGTATCTGCAGTTGGGCGGCCGCGCGGGCGAGCGCCAGAGGCCGGACCCGGTACTCGGCATGACGCACAACCTCGGCGGTTTCCCCAGTCAGAACGTTTCCGCCATCACCATCGTCGGCCGCTACGGCGCCTGAGTGCGGGCCGGCGTCGGGCGCGCAGCCGAATTGGCGGCGTGCCGGGGCCGGCTGACCGGCCGTTCCGCGTATCGACGTACGCGCAAATCGCGGCCGCTATCGATCGCGTGCTGTGGCTATAATCGGGACAACAACAACAGCGCAGGGAAAACAACATGAAAACCCGCATCACGGAATTGCTGGGCATCGAGCACCCGATCATCCAGGGGGGCATGCACTACGTCGGTTTGGCCGAATTGGCGGCGGCCGTCTCGAACGCCGGCGGGCTGGGCATCATCACCGCGCTGACGCAGCCCACGCCCGAGCTTCTCGCAAAAGAAATCGCGCGCTGCCGCAAGATGACCGACAAGCCTTTCGGCGTGAACCTGACCTTCCTGCCGGCGTTTTCCAAGCCGCCCTATCCGGAATACATCCGCGCGATCATCGAAGGCGGGGTCAAAGTCGTCGAGACCGCAGGGCGGAACCCGGAGTCTGTCATGCCCTATC
>Ga0307377_10007013_pt1 | contig 11708 bp, 5 predicted proteins | sample TR3MG_FD_202535 | JGI IMG/M metagenome (GOLD analysis project Ga0307377, IMG submission 202535) | Soil microbial communities from Risofladan, Vaasa, Finland - TR-3 | ecosystem: Environmental > Terrestrial > Soil > Coastal area > Acid sulfate soil | place: Finland: Risofladan, Vaasa | collected...
CCCCAACCCGGTCTTCGACCTGGGAGGGATGGCCGCCGGCACGTTGCGCTTCCCGCTGTGGAAGTTCCTGGCGAGTTCCATCGCTGGCAAGGTGATCAAGAACATCGGCTTTGCCCTGGCCGGATATTATGGGATCGAGGCGGTGTTCGAACTGCTGGGGTGAATTTCCTGTTTGGGATGGGCAAAGTCGAGCATAGCGCGAGCGCCACCGGCGATACAACCGGTGGCGCTCGTTCTGTAATGGCGGCCTGGCCGGGAGCGATGCGCACCAACGTGGCACTGGTCAGCGCTGGTGCATCACGAGTGGAAGATAGACATAGTGCGGCAGGGTGAAGGTCGCCACGATGGGATCGTGGTCGCTGGGCCGCATGCTCGAGTAGGCGAACTCGGCGTTGGTGTGGACGATATCAAACCTAGCGTATTCGTTCTCGAACAGGTTGTCGCTGACCAGTACGTGATCCAGCACCTGTGAGTTGCCATCGTAGATGTAGGTGTACTGCTCGGTGATAGGCAACGTGCTCACCAGGTTGATCAGTACGTCAGCCGCCAGGACATCTGAGATGGGCTCTGAGAATTGGAAGTCGTTCAGGTCGCCCAACACAACCACGTTGGCGTGGGGGTCCAGGGCCAAAATGCCCTCCACAAAGTCGTTAATCACCTGCGCCTGGAGCATGCGGGTGACGGCAGAGCCCAGGACGGGGGGCTGCATCCGCCCGAAGAGCGGGGTGTCGCCACCCTTGGATCTAAAGTGGTTGGCGATGACAAAAATCTTGTGGTCGTCGAAGAGGAACTCGCCCGCCAGCGATTTGCGGCTGGCGTTGAAGGCGATGTTGCTTGGGTCGATACAGCCAGGGCTGAGAGAAAGTTCGACGCCCGAAGCGCCGGTTGTCACCGTCACGGTGTCGGTGGCGGTAGCGTCGCCCCGGTCGACGAAGGTCACACGGTCTGGGCGGAACAGGAAGCCGACGCGGATGTTTCCGCCCGGCTGGCCGCCATCTTGCCCATCCTGGGGAGCGATGTCGCGGAAGTCGTAGGCGGGTCCACCGGCGGCCTGAATCGCAGTGGTCAGCGAGATGTACGTGGTGGTGGCGTCGACAGTGCCGTCGTCATCGGCGCCGCTGTTGTCTTGAACCTCTTGCAAGGCGATGATGTCCGGTGAGCGGAGATTGTTGACGATCTGGTCGGCCAGGCCGATGAACCTGGGCGTATCGTCGTCCGTGTCCCCCGGGGCGGACATAGTTTCGACCTTGGGGTCGAGATTCTCGACGTTGAAGGAGGCCACGCGGAGTTGGCCGGTAGCCGGTGGAGCCGTCGTCTCTGAAATCACCCCGCCCGAAGTACCTGGCAATGGCGCGGCGTTGAGGAGCTTGAAGCTACCAAAGCTATAGTCCAAGACGCCCGTGATCGGGCCAGTGAAGGAGGCACCGACGTTCACCTTCGGCCCATCGCGGGCGATGGCATCGTCGATGATGATGCGCTCGGGGTTAAAGTCATCCGGCTGGATGACGATGCCGCGGCGTGGCGTGAGAAGTCTGGCGTTGGCGCCATGGTCGCCGACGACGGGGATCTCGCCATACTCGCTGGTGGGACCGACTGCTACGGCGTCGTTGACCTGGATCAGCATCGCCTCCAGGCTTTCGTAGAAGTCAATCCCGTCCATAGTTGGGTCAAAGGTGTTGTTGCCATCGTCATCGATCATCTGGTGGGGTGGAACACGCCCGCCGGTGCCGATGACGATGGGCGCGGGTAGAGCGTTGCCCGTCGACGATACGACGACGGTGACATTTCCGAGCTGGCTCGTGGCAAGGTTCCCGGTGTCGTAGCCGCCGGGATAGTACTCGGCCACTGTACCGCTCACCAACACCTCGGCGCCCACAGCAACCATGGGGTCACCACCGATGTAGACGTAGATGGCCTCCGAGGTGGCGATGTCGCTATCCGGGTGGGGGTCCTGCATGTAAAAGCCCTGTGAGGTCAATGCAGTGACGATGCCGTGAACATCCTCTACGTCCCGACCCACCAGTGGCGAGACGTGGCCGGCCGCCTGGATGTGGCGGATGGCCATCCTGTGATCCACAATCGTCAGGACGGGTGCGCCGGCCGTGGGGGTGATGAAATTCGCTGCTGCGACGGCATAGTCGGCATTGGTGATGGTAGTGATGCTACTGCTCGCCATGACGGCGAAGCGGACTGTGATGCTGTCCAGGTGGGACAGGGAGGCGACCGACCAGGTGACAACACCGCCGCTTTCCCCGCCGCCGTCCAGCGCGTAGGCGAAGGTGGCGTTGGCTGGCACCGTGTCGGTGACCAGCACGTCATCGAGAGCGAAGCCCAGTGCGTTCTCAACGGTGATGGTATAAGTCAACAAGCCGCCAGGGTTCACCTGGGCCGGTGCCGCTTTCTGGATTTCCAGCGCGCGGTCCAAGTCGTTGCTGTAGCCCAGTGTCTCCGGCACGTCGAACCAGGTCACGTCACCGCCAGATGATGCCCAGTCGTAGCCGTCGTTGGGGCCTGCGCCATCGGGGATGCGCTGGGCGGTGTTGTGGTAGGCATGTCCATCAAGGCCAGCCTGGTCGTTTCGCACGCGATTGTCGTCGAACAGATATGCCACGTCAGAACTTGAGAAATCAACGCCCGTGCTTCCCTCGGGGATCCAGTCCACGTCCTTCTCGATGAGCAGGAAGCCCCCCGCTGGTACGACCAGGGTGCCAGTCAGCACGGCTATGTCATCCCCATCGCTGAGATACCAACCTGTGACGGTGATGGGTTGCGGTGCCGGATTGTACAGCTCCAGCCTGTCGTTGCCCATGGTTGGGAACAGGTCAACTTCGTTGATCAGTACCGAGCTGCCCAGGTTGTTCCCGGGCACATCGTTGGCGCTGCCCTTGGTGGGAGTTGAGTCCAAGTTCCAGTCCAGGGCGTCGTCGGCAGAGTCCTGGCCGTTCACGATCCGTGCGCTAGAGTACTGGGATGCGCCCGTGGCAGAGGGTGCTATTGGGGCCGCGCCGGAGTTTCCGAATGAAACGCGGTCAATCTCCGCGTCGCTGTCGTCGCACAGGACGACCACATCGCCGGAGTTGTCCAGGCTAAAGTTGTCGCCGTCGTCATTTGCATCGACGACAAAGTACTCCCCCGGACCAAGGTCTACCACCCCAATTGAGCTGGCTGGCGAACCACAATCTGCATCGACCACGTACCAGTTGCCAAGGTTGACCGTGGTGGCGGTCGCGTTATACAGTTCGACCCACTCGCTGCCTTTGGCGGCAAACTCGTTGACCACCACGTCGCCAGGAGCGGCTGCCAGCGGCCCTTGAGGGGGCCGGGCAGGTTCGCTTGCTGACGCTGCGTTAAGCGGGACAGTGCTCAGCAGCACAAGCAGCACCACCAGCGCGACCCCGCTCACAGCCAGGCATCCGATGATAGGGACAAATCTCGTTCTAATCATCCGTCTGTTCTCCCTTCGCTTATTCGCTTGTCGTGTATCTTTCGTCTTTTGCACAATCGTGGGGCGTAGGCCCCAGCAAACCAACCGGCCGAAGGCTCCTGCAACCATCGTGTTCTGGGGGCATCACCTCCCTTCGTGCTGCCGGGCGGCGGCGGTGGACTGGGTCAGGGTCACAGTCGCCCGGACTATGAGCGCCAGCCTACACCTCGTGTGGGTCTGTGGCTGCATTCCCTCTCGTGGTGCCTGGACTCTATCCAGATGGATTTCTCGATGATCTGTCATTCCGCAGTGGTGTCGCACCTGCTCGTCGACGCGGAGGACGATTAGAAGCTATGCGGGGCGGTGAGGAGCGATCGTCAATATCATAGCACAGATTGCAGGAGTTGAAAAATCCTGTCTCCCTCCCGGGCTGAAACGGACTCTCGAGCAAGTTTTTGGTGGTTGACGGCACTGTAAGTGCATGGTATAATTAAACCACAAGTGACATTCGGAAAGACGACGAGCAGGAGGAGTAGGCGGGAACGGCCCTGGCGAACCATCCCCAGGGGATGGGAAGAGAAGAGGGTCACCGGATGCAAGCCCTTGCAGCGCTCCCCGCCGAAGGTCGCCTGGGAGTCGGGAGGCTGAACCGGACCGGCAGGTGCCGGACAAGCCTCTCCGGGTTCGCCCGTTACCGCGAACGCCCTTTTTAGAGGGCGCGTCCTCGTTGGAGGGCGGCAGAGTGCAATGACAGGGCCCGTTGACGTCCTGAAAGCCGGGTGCTGTTGTTGAACCAGGGTGGTACCACGGAAGGTTGCCCCTTTCGTCCTTGGACGAAAGGGGCTTTTGCGTGGAAGGTACGCCATGGACGGGTGGGCGGATGGCTCTGGCGATGCGGTCAACCTGTAGGGATGGTACGTCCCTACTGATCCTCGTACAGGGAGGAGAACGTGGGATTGCCCAAGCGCTATCATCCAAGAGATGTGGAGCACCGGCTCCAGGCCTTCTGGCAGGAGTCGGGCATCTACCATTTCGACCCCGAGGCGAAGGGGCCCGTCTATTCGATTGACACGCCCCCGGCGACGGTCTCGGGGCATCTCCACCTGGGACACGTATACTCCTATAGCCAGGCCGACTTTATGGCCCGCTTCTGGCGCATGAACGGCACCAACGTTTTCTACCCGATGGGCTACGACGACAACGGCCTGCCCACCGAGCGGCTGGTCGAGCGGCGGCTGGGCCTCACCGCTACCGGGGTGGGGCGCAGGGCTTTTATCGAAAAATGTCTTGAGGTGAGTGAAAGGGAAGAGAAGAACTATGAAGCGCTCTGGCAGCGGTTGGGGCTTTCGATAGACTGGCGGTACACCTACCGTACCATCGACGAGCTCTCGCGCCGTACCTCCCAGCTCTCTTTCCTCGACCTCTATCGAAAAGGCTTCGCCTACCACCGGGATGCACCCAGCATCTGGTGTCCCGAGTGCCGCACGGCGATCGCCCAGGCCGAGCTAGACGACCTGGAGCGGGAGAGCGCGTTCATCACGCTGGCTTTTCACCTGGAAGACGGGGAGGCACTGCCCATCGCGACGACCCGGCCAGAGTTGCTGTCCGCCTGCGTGGCGGTGTTCGTCCACCCGGACGACGAACGCTTCCGGGCGCTGGTGGGCGAGCGGGTGACCGTGCCCCTCTTTGGGAGGGATGTGCCAGTGCTGGAGGATCCAGGAGCGGACCCGGAGAAGGGGACCGGCGCTGTGATGTGCTGCACGTTCGGCGACACCGCCGACGTCGAGTGGTGGTACACCCACGATCTTCCTTTGAGGGCGGTCATTGGCCGGGATGGCCGGTTGACGGAGGCCGCTGGCGATTTCGCCGGTCTGCCCGTCTTCGAGGCGCGGCGTCAGATCGTCCGGGCACTGGAGGACCACGGTCTCCTCCTCGGCCGGCAACCGGTCGTCCAGTCCGTGCGGGTTCACGAACGGTGTGACACGCCGGTCGAGTACGTCGTGACACAACAGTGGTTCGTTCGGTTGCTCGATTTCAAGGAAGAGCTCGTTGAAGCAGGGGAGCAGGTCGTCTGGCACCCGGCGCACATGAAGGCGCGTTACCGCGCGTGGGTGGAGAATCTGCGCTGGGACTGGTGCATCTCCCGCCAGCGGTACTTTGGCGTGCCCTTCCCGGTCTGGTACTGCGACGCCTGTGGCGAGGTGGTGGTGGCGGACGAGGATCAGTTGCCGCTGGACCCGATTGACCAGGGGCCGGGAAGGCCGTGCAGTTGTGGCAGCACCTCCTTCACGCCGGAGCGCGACGTGATGGATACCTGGGCGACTTCTTCGCTCTCGCCGCAGATCGTGGGGCGCTGGCTGGCCGACGGGGAATTCTACCGGCAGGTCTTTCCGATGTCCCTGCGACCTCAGGCGCACGAGATCATTCGCACGTGGGCGTTCTATACGATCGTCAAGTCCCACTTCCACTTCGGTGTCCTGCCCTGGAAGGAGGCGGCCATCTCGGGCTGGGGGCTGGCGCCGGAGGGCGGGGGCAAGATCAGCAAGAGCCGGGGTGGAGGGCCGGTAGCGCCGATGGAGATGATCGAGCGGTACTCGGCCGACGCCGTCCGCTACTGGACAGCCAGCACAGGCTTTGGCAAGGATTCGATCATCAGCGAGCAAAAGATCCAGGCCGGGGCCAAGCTGGTCGCCAAGCTGTGGAACGTGGCTCGCTTCAGCCAGCGTTTCGTGGAGGGGTATCGTCCGCCAGCCCGGCGTCCGGCGTTGGCGCTGGCCGACCGGTGGATTCTGTCCCGTACCCAGCGGTTGGTCGGGCAGGTGACCGAGTTCTTCCACAACTATGATTTCGCCGCGGCCAAGAGCGAAACGGAGGGCTTTTTCTGGAAAATCCTGGCCGACAACTACCTGGAGATGTGCAAACTGCGGCTCTACGAGGAGGGCAGCGCGGGGGCGCGCTACACGCTCCACTCTGTGCTCCTGACGACGCTAAAGCTCTTGGCCCCATTTCTGCCGCACGTGACAGAGGAGATCTACCGGGAGCTATTTGCGGCGGTCGATGGGGCCGACTCGATCCACCAGGCCCGTTGGCCACTGGCTGATGAGACGTTGGTCGACATGGCGGCCGAGGTGGCTGGGGACGCTGTCGTGGACATTGCCACGGCCGTGCGCCGCTACAAGACCGAAAACCAGCTCTTTCTGGGTGCGGAGCTGGAGCGGCTACAGGTGGCAACCCAGGACCCGGTCCTGGGCCAGGCGTTGCGCGAAGCCAGGGCGGACATCTGGAGCGTCACCCGTGCGAAGCGGGTGGAGGTCCGCGAGCGTCTTGACGACGATCTGAAGGTGATTGAGCGCACAGGCACAATCGCTGTGGCGCTGGCAGAACAGGCTCTGACAAAAGGATGAGTGAGCAAAATGACGGACAAGCTAGCCAAAGTGTACGATCCCAGGGATCACGAAGAACGGATTTACCAGTGGTGGGAGGAGCAGGGCTACTTTCGCCCCGAGAAACAGGTCCAGTTGGGCCGGGCCTCGGAGAGCGGCCCGCGCTGGTGCATCACCATGCCACCGCCCAACGTGACCGGCGTGCTGCATCTGGGCCACGCCATGACCGCCGCTGTCGAAGACTTGATGACGCGCTATTATCGTATGGAAGGCCGCGAGACTCTCTTCCTGCCTGGCGCGGACCACGCTGGCATCGCTACCCAGAACGTGGTGGAGCGGGAGCTGCGCAAGGAGGGGCTCACCCGTCACGACCTGGGCCGGGAGAAGTTCATCGAACGTTGCTGGGCCTGGGCCCGCGAATCCCTGCAGCGGATCACCGAGCAACACAAGCGGCTGGGAGTCTCGTGTGACTGGGAGCGAGACCGCTTCACGCTCGACGAGGGGTTGAGCCACGCTGTGCGCACCGCGTTCGTGCGCCTGTACGAGAGAGGCCTGATCTACCGGGGGACGTACCTGGTCAACTGGTGCCCGCGCTGCACCAGCGCCATCTCCGACCTGGAGGTGGTGCCGCAGGAGCGCAGCAGCCACCTCTGGTATATCCGCTACCCCATCCTGAACGGCGATTGGGATGGGCCACAGGGGGAGTGGGGCAGCGGTACGTGGGCGGCGGGCGCGACCCAGTTCATCGAGATGGCCACCACCCGCCCGGAGACCATCCTGGGCGATACCGCCGTCGCCGTTCACCCTGAAGACACCCGGTGGCAGAACCTGGTTGGCAAGACCGCCGTCCTGCCCGCCATCGGGCGCCACATCCCCATCATCGCGGACGAGGTGGTCGACCCAGAGTTCGGCACCGGCGCGGTGAAGGTCACCCCGGCGCACGATCCCACCGACAACGAGATCGGCGTGCGCCATGGCCTGGAGGCCCCCAACGTCCTGACCGACACGGCTCGCATGAACGAGAACGCAGGCCCATACGCCGGACAGGACCGCTTCGAGTGCCGCCGCAACGTCGTGGCTGACTTTGAGAAGGAAGGGCTGCTCGTCAAGGTCGAGCCCTACTTCCACGCGGTGGGCACCTGCCAGCGCTGCGCGACTGACATCGAACCCCGTGTCTCCACCCAGTGGTTTGTCAAGGCAAAGCCGCTGGCCGAGGCGGCCATGCAGGCGGTGCGCGATGGTCGTACCGCCATCATCCCCGAGCGGGAGGAGCAGCGCTTCTTCCACTGGATGGAGAACATCCGCGACTGGTGCATCAGCCGCCAACTGTGGTGGGGCCATCGCATCCCCGTCTGGTACTGCCACGACTGCGGGGGCCAGACGAGCGAGGTGACTGACCCCACCGGGTGTGCACACTGTGGCAGTGCGCACATCCACCAGGACGAGGACGTGCTGGACACCTGGTTCTCCTCCGGCCTGTGGCCCTTCTCCACGCTCGGCTGGCCGGACACGGACGCGCCGGACCTGCAGCGCTACTACCCCACCGACGTGCGCGAGACCGGCTACGACATCCTGTTCTTCTGGGTGGCGCGGGAGATGATGCTCGGCATCGCGATGACCGGCCAGACACCCTTCGCCACCGTCTATCTGCATGGCCTGGTGCGCAACGAGGAGGGCAAAAAGATCAGCAAGTCGATGGAGAACATCGACGAGTACGATCCGCTGAACATTATCGACAAGTACGGCAGCGACGCGCTCCGTTACACGCTGTTGACCAGTTCGACGCCGGGCCTGGACATGAACCTCGATCCGCGCCGCCTGGAGGGAGCGCGCAACTTTACCAACAAGATCTGGCAGGCGGCACGGTTTGTTCTATCGAACGTCTCAGGTTCCAGCGTTTCAAGTTTCAGGTTGAACCTGAGACCTGAAACCTGGAACCTGAAACTGCCCGACCGCTGGATCCTCTCGCGCCTTAACCGCCTCATCCAGAGCGTGGATCGCCTCTTCGAGACGTACCAGTACGGCGAGGCCGGCCGCCAGATCCACGACTTTTTGTGGGGTGAGTACTGCGACTGGTACATCGAGGCCAGCAAAGTGTGCCTCTACGACGAGGCGGCGGACAAGGCCATCCCGCAGGCCGTCCTGCTCCACGTGCTGGAGCGGGCACTCCGGTTGTTGCACCCCTTTATGCCCTTCCTCACCGAGGCCATCTGGCAGGCGCTGCCCGATGAAGCGCGGGAGGGTGAGTCGCTGATGCTCGCGCGCTGGCCGGAGCCGGAGACCGCGCTCTTGGACGAGGAGGCCGAGGGGCGCATGGATCTGGCTGTGGCGCTCATCCGGGGCATCCGCAATCGGCGGGCCGAGTACGACGTGACCCCCGGCAGGCGCATCCCGGCGCTCATCGCCGCTGGCGACGCCGCCGGGTGGCTGGACGAACAGCGCGCCGTGCTTTGCGCCCTGGCCAAGCTCGACGCCGATGCACTCTCCATCCAACTGGCCATCGAACCGCCCGCCCAGGCGGCCACCGTCGTGGTCGGGGACGTGGTGGCCTACCTGCCCCTGGCCGGACTGATAGACCTGGAGGCGGAGCGGGAGCGGCTCGCGAAGACGTTGGCCGGGATCGAGGATCGCATCGACCGTAGCCGGACGCTTCTGGCGGGAGAGTTTGCGCAAAAGGCCCCCGACCACGTCGTCCAGCGGGAGAGGGACAAGCTGGCCGACCTGCAAGCCGAGCAGGCCAAGCTGAAGGAGCGCCTGGCAGCGCTGGGGTGAACCGGTAGCTCTCTCCCTACCGTGGACAGGTACCGGTCGACTTCCGAAGTCTGCCAGACTTTGGAAGTCTTTGCGTTTGGTGCGAGACAACAGTTGTGGTATAGTATTGGAGCCAAGGAAGCCCACAACCACGAAGGGAGGCTGACGATGCCCGTTGACCCCAAGGCTGAGAAACTGCGACAGATGCGCCAGCAGGCCCGCCTGGGTGGTGGCCAGGAGCGCATTGACCGCCAGCATGCCCGAGGCAAGATGACCGCCCGCGATCGGGTGGAGAAACTGCTGGACCCCGGCTCTTTCCGTGAGCTGGACACGTTCGTCACCCACCGTGCCACCGGCTTTGGCGTGGAGAGGCAAAGATACCTGGGCGACAGCGTCGTCACCGGCTGGGGCACGATCAACGATCGCCTGGTCTATGTCTTCTCGCAGGACTTTACCGTCTTTGGCGGCAGTCTATCCGAGGTCCACGCCGAGAAGGTGTGCAAGATCATGGACCTGGCGATGAAAAACGGCGCTCCCGTCATCGGCCTCAACGACTCGGGCGGCGCTCGCATCCAGGAGGGCGTCGTCTCCCTGGCTGGCTACGCCTACATCTTTCTGCGTAACGTCCTGGCCTCCGGCGTGGTCCCCCAGATCTCGGCCGTCCTCGGTCCCTGTGCCGGGGGCGCTGTCTACTCCCCCGCCATGACCGACTTTATCCTGATGGTCAAGGACACCAGCCACATGTTCATCACCGGCCCGGAGGTGATCCGGGCGGTCACCCACGAGGACGTCTCTTTCGAGGAGTTGGGTGGCGCGATGACGCACGCCTCCAAGAGCGGCGTGGCCCACTTTGCCGCCGAGAACGAGGAACACTGCCTGGCCCTCGTCCGCCAGCTTCTCGGCTACATCCCTCAGAACAACCTGGAGGATCCGCCTTTCGTGCCGACCGCGGACCCCGAGGGTCGGATGGACGAGGGGCTGAGCACGATCATGCCCGATAGCCCGATGCAACCCTACGACGTCAAAGAGATCGTTCGACGGGTCGTGGACGATGGCCGGTTTCTGGAGGTCCACGAGCATTGGGCGCAGAACATCGTCGTGGGGTTTGCCCGGCTGGGCGGTTTCTCCGTCGGTATCGTCGCCCAGCAGCCGATGGTCCTGGCTGGGGTGCTGGACATTGACGCCTCCAGGAAGGGGGCCCGCTTCATCCGTTTCTGCGACGCGTTCAACGTTCCCCTGGTCACGTTCGTGGACGTGCCGGGCTTCCTGCCCGGGGTGGACCAGGAGCACGACGGCATCATCCTCAACGGGGCCAAGCTCCTGTGGGCCTACTGCGAGGCCACCGTCCCCAAGATCACGGTCATCACCCGCAAGGCCTATGGCGGGGCCTACGACGTGATGAGCTCCAAGCACATTCGGGGTGACATCTCCTACGCCTGGCCCACGGCCGAGATCGCCGTGATGGGGCCGGAGGGGGCGGTCAACATCGTCTTCCGCAAGGAGATCGCCGCCGCCGAGGACCCCGAGGCGGAGCGGGAGCAGTTGGTGCGGGAGTACCGGGAGCAGTTCGCCAACCCGTACATCGCTGCCGCTCGAGGGTACGTGGACGACGTCATCGAGCCGCAGGAGACCCGTCCCCGTCTCATCGAGGCGCTGAGGATGCTGCAGAACAAGCGGGACACGAACCCGCCAAAGAAGCACGGGAATATGCCGCTGTGAAATGACCAATGACCAATGACCAAATCGCCGAGTCTCCAGTTGCTATTGATTGGTTCATCAGGTCACAGGGTCCAACAGGCGCGCGGAGAGAGGAAATGGTCCACAGAGTTAACATCGCCCAGGTTGCCGACAGGCTGACGGAGCCGTTCAAGCACCTGGTGGTCGGGTAGGTGGCCAACTACTGACCAGGGGGAGAGCCTGGCCGTGCGAGCGGGGGAAAGACACCGCTCCCGGTTGGAGCGGGAGGCGCTGGTACTGGTGTTCAAGGCGCGGGAGATGTTTGCAAAGTAGGTCTCTCGGCCAGGGGGGCAAGGAGAAATGACGCCAAGGACAAGTACATCCTCAGGCTACCCGGTTCCGGTGACGGAGGAACTCTTGCGCCAGATCACACAGCGCATCGTCGAAGAGTTTACCCCGGAGAAGGTGATCCT
>Ga0307377_10007015_pt1 | contig 11707 bp, 17 predicted proteins | sample TR3MG_FD_202535 | JGI IMG/M metagenome (GOLD analysis project Ga0307377, IMG submission 202535) | Soil microbial communities from Risofladan, Vaasa, Finland - TR-3 | ecosystem: Environmental > Terrestrial > Soil > Coastal area > Acid sulfate soil | place: Finland: Risofladan, Vaasa | collected...
GGGATGAAATGATAGAAGAAGACGCAAAAAAGCAGCAAGAAAAATATCCTAATTTGGTTTATGAGGGGGCGGGAAGATGTGGAGTGGCATTTAAACACAATGATAATGTAATTGTGAAATTAACTTCTGATAGTTCTGAATACATGACAGCACTAGAGATTCTAGGGTTACAAAAAAGATATGATAGAGTCCCTGGTTTTGTTAAGGTGTTTTGTGCGGAAGAATTAAGAAATGGAGTTTATTCTATCGCTCTCGAAAAAGTTAAAACATTAAATGGAGAAGAGAAAAAAATAGTAGAAATACTATATCATCTAGAAACTTTAATTTACGATCAAAATTTTTCAGATAAACAACTATTTAAATTATTAGAAGTAAAATATAAAATTAAAACTCATACTAGATTTTTTCAAAAGATTTATAAAAAATATAAAGATTTAATATTAAACATAAAAGAGATGGGCGGCAACACGGATGATTGTCACGAAGATAATATTGGAGTTCTTAAAAATGGGGAATATGCGATGTTTGATTTAGGTGGGATATTTTAAATATTTTTGTTATTTTTATCGAAAATATAAAATATGAGAATTCGTTATAAACAAAAAATCAAACCACCTAAAAAAAAGACGCGACAAAAAGTTAAAATTACAGCAAGGGAAATTTCTTTTGCCGTGACAGCATATGAAGAATTTAACAATTCTAATAAATTAACTCATTTAGATAAATGTTTAGAATGGCCATTACAAGATAAAAGAATAAAAGAAATTGTTATTGTTGATGATTGTTCTAATGACTATAATAAACTAAAAGATTATATTAAAAGTTTAAATAATAATAAAATCAAATTATATAGAAATAAAAAAAATTTAGGAGTATTTAATAACAAAATAGAAGCGGTTAAAAAAGCAACATTAGATTGGGTTGTTTTAATTGATTCTGATAATTATATTAATAAACAATTTATTGATGCCATTTTTAATGAAAAATGGGAAAAAGACATTATTTATTGCCCTTCTTTTGCCAGACCTAAATTTGATTTTAGGCACTTAATAAATCAAATTGTATCATTAGAAAATATAAAATCTTTCTTGGAACAAAGACGAAGAATTCTCAACAAGAATAGGATTTTTTTTAACACTTGTAATTATTTTTTTAACCGTTTAGAATATTTAAAGATTTTAAAAGATATCAATGTATTTAGATTTGATTTGTTACTTCCTAATTATGTAGATATAATTGATAGAGATCAGGAAGAAGTAAAAAAAATACACGATGCTATAGATACAGCGATAGTTAACAAACTTTGGTTGTTTAATAATAAAAAATTTAAAATAGTGGAAAACATGGAATACATCCATACGATAGATTCTACAAGTTATTCTATTAGGTCTCCCAAAACAGAGTTACCTTTATATAATAGATGTATGGACGAATTATTGGAAACACCATTTATTACATACAATTTTAGATACAAGTTATTTAAAGAATTAAAGAAATCACAACTTAAAAATGTTTTACTATTTAATAATAATTGTAATGTATATATAATAGAAATATTTTTAGAATTACTAAAAAATAATGAATTTGATTTATCTTTGTGTACCGAAGATAAATCTTTTACACCTAATATATATGAAAAAGTAGATTTTTTTGCTCCATATATGTTTACAGATACTACACTTAAATCAATTTTACAAGAACATAATTTTGATTGTATCGTTGTTGACATTAAGGATAAACAGGATAGTATAGAATTATATTATGATTTATTAACACGAAACAAAATAAAACAATTTATTTTATATAATGGGGAGCGGCAAAAAATAGATGATATAAAAAAACAAAACAAAAAATATAAATCAAAAAATATTGATGGATATATAATAATTAGTGAAAGAAAAAAATGAGTTTTTTAATAAATATTTTGAATCAATATTATTTAAAACCCAAACATGTATTACATGTTGGTGCCCATCACGGGGAAGAACATGGCGATTTTTTAAAAATAGGTGTTAAACCAATTTATGTTGAAGCGAATCCAGAAGTATTCGAAGTTCTAAAAGAAAAATTATCTGATCAAAATTGTTTTTTACACAATGTAGCGATTTCTGATAAAAATGATAAATCTTTATTCTATATTACCAGTAAAGATCAATCAAGTTCATTATTAAAATTAAAAAAACACAAAGAAATTTACCCCAAAATTCGTGAAACGAAAACAATAACGGTAGATTGTATAACGATTGACAATTTAATAAAAAAATACAATTATGATATTGATTTATTACATATGGACATACAAGGAGCAGAATTATTAGCATTAAAAGGTGCTACTTATTTATTATCTTCTAATAAACTTTGTGGTATTTATACAGAGGTCAATCTTGCTGAACTATATGAAGGTTGTGTTCTCATAGGCGAACTTGATGATTTTTTAAATAGTTTTGGATTTAAACGGATTCATACCCAATGTAACAAATTTTGGGGTGATGCTTTTTATATAAATACAAATTATAATAATGTAAAAAAAAGGATACAAATTGATTTTGATGAAAAATATGCTCGTTTTGGTAATCAATTATTTCGGTATGCCACCGCTAAAGCATATGCCCAAAAACACAATTATATATTAGAAGTTCCCAAAAATTGGATAGGAAGAGAAATTTTTGAAAATGTCAAAGATCCTATAGTAGAAAATGAGTATTTAAAGTGTAATCTTGAAGATATTCCTAATGGTGAATCATATATAAAATTAGAGGGGCATTTTGAACATCAAAAATCTGTAGATCTTTATTCAAAACAAGATGTTTTATGGTGGTTTAAATTAAAAGAACAATATGATTATCCTAAAATTAAAGATTATTATACAACATCTCATTTAAGGCGGGGAGATTTTTTCAATATAAAAAATCGTCGGTGTATTGTCGCTAAAGTTTGTTTTAAAAAAGCAATAATAGATAATGGGTATGATATAAATAAAATTATTTGGATTGGGGAAGATATAAAACAACCTTTCTATGAAGAGTTTAACATACCCAAAGAATTTTATTTTTTATATGATTTTGTATTATTAAAAAATGCTGATGTAATTTTTCGATCTGATTCTACTTTTTCGTGGTGGTCAGCGGCGTTAAGTAATGCTAAAATATTCAGCCCTATTATCGGCAGCAAAATTGGATGGAATCATGATATTAAATTTATTGAAGGGAATCACCCAACGTTGTTTTATTATAGTCGGGATCCAAGTAAAACTACCGATTTGTATTTAAAAGATAATGGATAAATGAAAACAAAACAAAAAAGAATACAAATTTCTTTTAATGGTCGTTTTGGGAATCAACTGTTTCAATATGCTGTCGCAAAAGCCTACGCTAAAAAATATGATTATATATTGGAAATCCCAAAAAATTGGATAGGTAGAGAAATATTTGAAAATGTTAAAGATCCAATTATAGAAGAAGAATACATAAAACATAATTTTAATGTAATCCCACAAAATAAAGAATCATATATAAGATTAGATGGATATTTTGAAAGCCAAAAAGCAATAAATATGTATTCAAAACAAGACGTTTTATGGTGGTTTAAATTAAAAGAAAAATACGATTATCCTAAAATAAAAGATTATTATATAGTGGCGCATTTAAGAAGAGGGGATTTGATGAATTTATTAAGTAGTAGATGTATTATAGCAAAAATTTGCTATAAAGTAGCAATAATAAATAATAATTATGATCTTAATAATGTAATTTGGGTTGGAGAAAATATAAAACAATCTTTTTATGAAGAATTTAATATTCCAGAAGAATTATATTTTTTGTATGATTTTTTATTATTAAAAAATGCCGATGTAATTTTTCGATCTAATTCCACTTTTTCCTGGTGGGCATCGGAGTTAAGTAACGCTAAAATGTTAAGTCCAATTATAGATGATAAAGTAGGGTGGAATAGCGATATAAAATTTGTTGAGGGGAATCATCCTATAATGCTAGCAAATGAAAAGGGGTCCAACGATAGAACAACTTTATATCTTAAAAATAACAAACAAGTATTATATGTCCCTTCTAAATATCAAATCTGTTGTCATAATTATCCAGCACACAATAAACAATACAATATAGAAACCTATTTTTATGAACATTGTTGTAAAAATAATATTCCCAATAATTATATTTATTTGCCGATTTTTTGGACAAACTACTATGTAAAATATGGATTTAAAAAATCAAAAGAAATAAATAAATTTCTAAAATCGAATATAGATATAAATAAAAAATATTTTACTATAGTTCAAAGTGATTATGGCATTTTAGAAGATATTTCTAATAATGTTTTAGTATTTGGTTCTGGTGGAAAAGGAAATGTTCCAATACCTCTTTTGTGCGATAAACACCCAGTTAAAGAAGATGCCAATCGTGATATATTATGTTCTTTTGTTGGAGTTGTAAATAATGCTTCAAATAATAAAAATCAAGTAAGAACTAAAATGTTTAATGCTTTAAAAGATAATAAAGATTTTGTTATTAAAGAGGCTAATGGAAATACACCATTATTTGAAGATCTGATGAATAGATCTATTTTTTCTTTATGTCCAAGAGGATATGGTAAAACATCATTTAGATTATACGAGGCAATACAAATGGGCTCAATCCCTATATATATTTATGATGATATTTGGTTGCCTTATAAGGATGAACTCGACTGGAGTGAATTTAGTATATTATTACATATAAATGATATTGAAAAATTACCATCTATTATAAACAAAATTAGCGACGAAAAAATAAAAGAAATGAGATTAAAATTAAAAGAAGTTTATGAAAAATGGTTTAATTGGGAATCCGTTTCTTTGTATATTTTAAATTATTTAAAAAAATAAATTTTTCTCATGTCTATAATATAACAAAGAAAAATATACAAAAATGACTAAATTTAAAAATTTTTATGAAACTACAAAACATAAATTGTGGGTTTTTTATTATATATTAAAAATGTGTTTCGTTCTTTTAAAGAGAGCATTTGTCCATGATCTATCTAAATATAGTAAATATGAAGAACCGTATTTTAGAAAATATGTTTCTAGACTAAAAAATTGTAAATACGGGACTGGACAATATCAAAGTTTATTGTCTGCTATTAAACCGGCTTTAGACCACCATTACAGTAAAAACTCTCATCATCCCGAACATCATAAAAATGGCATAGATGATATGTCGTATTTTGATATTTTGGAGATGCTTGTCGATTGGCAAGCCGCCGGAAAACGCCACAAAGGGGGAAATTTAAAAAAATCCATAGAATTAAATTCTAAAAGATTTGGATATAATGAATTGATGAAACAAAGACTCTTAAAAACGGCTCAAGAACTAAAAATATTAGATTAACATACTTTGAACCATCTTTTCAAAGAAAGTTGTTTAGAAATGATTGTAGAGCCATTTAAAGGCATTCAAAATGCCAATGAGGAGACATAAATGAGTTACGAAGTAGGATATGATGTGTTATTTTTAGAACCAGGAATAGAAGTTGATGTTCAATGTCCAGTTTGTAAAGAAAATATGAAAGTAGAGAAAAGTAAATTAACACACACATCTTCTATCGTTGCTATGGGTGGAGAAAAAACGAAAACAATTAAAAATGTATTTAAATGTTTAAATGCTGAAAAAGGATGGCACGTCCAAGCAAAAGAATTGTTAAAACTTTCTCAAAGTACCCCTAGTTCATTTTTAAAAGAAGAATATTTAAGAGAACGTAAAAGAATAATTTATGTGAAAAGACCAACATTAGAAAAATTTAAGGATAAAATATAATGGAAATTTTTAAAAAAGATGGAAAAGTTAATTTTGTAGATAAAAACAATGTTGTTGTGGGATATGATATGGGTCATGACTGTTGTGAAGTTTTTGGTTATGTTTTTATGTATCATAAACCCACAAGTAGCAAAATAGATATTGAAAATATTATTTCCGATCCAGAAGATATAGGTCTTTGTGATAATGATATTATTTTTGATGTTAATTTTTTTGAAAGAATTGACCAAGGGCAAGATGAATCTCAAATTGCGATATTTAGGCTTGTGATCGAAGAAGAAAAACGTAAAGGATATGAAGCATTTTTGGTTTTATGGAATTGTCATAACGGATATTACAGTCATGGATTTGAAATAAAAAAGGGTGAAGAAATGATTAGGGAAGGTTATTTATAATGGAATGGAAAATTTCTGATACTTTGAGATTACAAGGTAAATCAGTTTCCTGGAGTATAAATGATGGTGATTTATTTTACGGCGGTAAAAATAAATTTGTTGTTTATAGGACGATTGATATTGGGCATCAAAGTAAACTTAGTTCAGGATTTTTAAGTAAAAATGGTAATATCGTTTGTGCTTTTATAACAAAAGGTACTACATTAAAACCTTTTTACGAAGGAGATGTAATAGAACCATTTTATTTTGATAATCTAATTGACGCTATTAAGGTTTGTGAACAAGATAAAATAAATATTGAAAAGGACTAATAATGGAATGGAAAATAAAAGATAATCAGTTGTTTACGGAATATGATGAAATTATTTGGTGCGTGAGAGATAAAAGTCAATTTAAAGACCACCCAACTGGTAAATATATAGCACATAGAATGGTTGGTTTTGATGGAAAAAATGGTTTAGAGGATGGATTTTTGAGTTCAGAAGGATATGTCATAGAAAATATTATAGCCTTTGTAAAAGGATTTGATACACCAGATTCTGCTATTTTTGATAATATTATTGATGCTATAAAAATCTGTGAACAAGATAAAGAGAATATTGAAAATGGAATAATTAAGAATTATATAGATCCAGAAATGGAAGCATTAAAAAATAGCACAGGCGATGGGTGGCGACCAGAACATTTTTATTTCGCTATTATTGTAGAAAATAAGCCTTTGGAGTTGTGGAGAGAGAATGAAAAAGAAACTATCATAGCTTTTGTAACTAAATGGGATTGGGAACAACAACATAATGTTTGTGGTCATCCACATGGATATCATGATTTTGTTTATATTCTTCCCAAAGAACTAGAACATGATTTAGATGAAGTAGATGGATGTTTATATGTTTATATCCATACAGATCATAGAAATTACCGAGATTTACTTAATGAATTAGGATTTACAGAAAAACCTGAAATGGCTGAACAAATAAGAAAAATTTATAAACTTATATACAAAAAGGAATAATAAAATGGAAACTATAGGCAAAAGCATAAAAGATTTTTTCAAAACACACACAAAGACATGTAATGAACAACTAGTTCAAAGAGGGAGTGATCCAGTAGAAAGTATAGATAATTGTTATATATTTTGCCCAACACCTGATAATTTTATTTATACAGTCAAAACAATTTTGGCTTTTTTAAAACCTCTAAACCCCCAATCCTCGCCAGCCGATGATTCTGATTTTTTACATCTTGGAGAACTCATTTATTATGTAAAAGATGATAAATAATATGCCATTCATGTTAAAATCCCCTTGGCTTTTTGTAAAGATAATATAAATTGGGAAAAAATGGATGAATGGAGAAAAGAAAGACGCGGAATAACTGCTTACTAGTAAAACGAAAGGAATAATAAAATGGAAACACCTGGAGATGCTATTTTTATAGAAGAAGCAAAAAAAGAACAAGAAAATAAATTAGAAAAACCAGAATACTGTCCAAAATGCGGATCGAAAGATATAGTCCCTATTTTTGCTGCTTGGTGTAATCCACAATATTTGGGCTATATCTGTTCTATGTGTGTTAAGGAAATAAAAATGGAGATTTTCCCAGATGCTTATATTGTTTATGAAGAAGTTCCACCACCAAAAAAGGATAAACTTCCTGAAAAAGTATGTGTTCCAGCATTTGATATTCTTGAGAAAAATAATGGATTTAAAGTTGGAGATGTAGTTCAATTAAAATCTGGTGGACCCAATATAACAATTAATTCATTTTTTGATGATAATCAAAAATGTGTAAATTGTATTTGGTTCGTTAATGGAGAAGTAAAAGAAGAAAGATTTTTAACAGAAACAATAAAAAAAGTTGAGGAAAAATAATGAGCGATCCTCTAGATTACATGAATATTTTAACGATGTGGAAAGACCCTCCTGAACAAGATGATAGGTGGATTCAAAAACTTGCTCAAGCCTGTGACATGATATCAAATCGAGATGCTGAAATAGAAGGTCTAAAAAAAGAATTAAAAAGAGCGAATGAAAAATGGCAACTATATGAACAAAAATATATTTTACCTTGTTTTAAGTGGGCAGAAGAAGAAGGAATTGATTTGAAAAAATTAGTTAAAGAAAATCCAGGAAAAAATTGTGTTGAATTGTTGGTAAAAACATTAAAGACGATTATAAATGAATATAATAAAATGGAAGCACCTTCACCAGACCTCTGAAAGAAATATAAAATGAGAATAGATTTGACAACAAATTTTTTAGGGAACAAAAATAATCTTGGAAGTATTGTTCCCGCATCTTCTTATTTAGATGAATATTCAGAAGAAAAAATGAAAAACTTGATTGATGAATTTTTGAGTGAATGGGAAGAACGATTTAGTGGTATTTATATTGGCAAAACAAGGTATGTTAAATTTGTAGAATGGCTTGTAATGACAGGAGCATTCCATATGTATTCAAAAGTTCTTGAAGTAAAAACAGAGTGGCCTATAATTAAAATACATCTAGATTAAAATAATTTAAGGAGAATAAAATGAAAAAAGATGAAATTAAAAATTTTTTCGACGAAGAAACTGTAAAATATATAAAAAGACACAATACAAATGATAATAAAAGTATCGATGAACGCTTTATTATGTGTATGTCTGTTAATAATTATATTTTTACCTTAAAAACTCTTTTATCTTTATTAAAACCTTTAAATCCAAAAACCCTTTTAGCAGATGATCCAATTATGAATCATTTTGGACAAATAATTTATTATGAAAAAGATAATAAAGAACATATGGTTTATGTAAGAATTCCATTAGATTTTGTAGATAATATGAAGAAACTGGAAGAATGGAAAGATAAAGAAATGAATGGTAAGGGTTTTTTAGTATATGCTGCCACGAAAGATGCCTCAAAAGAAATAAAAGAAGCGAATCAAAAGATAATAAATTCATTATCTGATGATTTTTCTATAAGTTAAAAAGTAATTTGTCTTTAGTTCTTATAAAAGAAATAATCGGTAATCATTTAGATATTTTTCTTTTTAGTGCCGCAATTCAAAATAAAAATATTTTTAGTTCACTATAATAAATGAAAGACTCTCCAATTCCTCTCCTCCCTAAAGGAAGGAGTCTTCTTGGAGAAATAAATGAAGAAAAATTAAAATAAGAAGGAGAAATAAAATGCAACCTAATACATATCCAGACAAATCATTTTTTGATTCGATTGTAGATTATTATTGTAAAGGTGATTTTGTTATTCATGCAATGTTAATAAGCATAGTTATATTTGCGATTGTAGGACTGTATCTGTTTTTTTGTCGTAATCGTAAAACGTTTGGTACAAAATCTACTATTTCTATTTCTGGAAAATCACAAAAAAATCGACATAAAAAGCTATTACTTAATAAAAAATCATTACTTAGTAAACAGCCATTACCTAGTGAATCTGTAACAATTCAAGAATCTAAGAGCGAGCAAGAGATAACATTATCACCATCTATTGATTTACAATCTGTACCCCAACTATCAATTAAACCAATTCAGGAAAATTCAATTTATCAAATGATTGAACCACAACATATAGAAACTAATGTAGTAATTTGTTTAGTTGGTCGAATACAAAATGGTGAAGATGATAATGCTGCTCGTATTAGATTAGTAACTACAGCCATAAAGGCCATTAACAAAAATAATATAAAAGCCAAGGTTAAAGCGTTGGTTGTACCGCCTTCAGAAGAAATGAACGCATCTAAATAAAATAATTAAAAAATATTATGAATATAAAAATAGTTAATAATAAATATATGAAAGGTTTGAGTCTAGTAGAACTCTTGATTGTTGTTGCTATTATTTCTATTCTTATGAGTTTGATATCTCCTAGTTTAAATCGAGTACAAGAATTAGCAAGAATGGCTGCTTGTTGTGCTAATCAGAATAATCTTGGACGATCAATGGGACAATATCAAGCCGAGAATGCAGATAGTTTTTGGCCATGTGTAATGATAAATCGAAAAAATGGGATAAAAACCTTTTTTTGGGGGACTGATACGAATCCAGTTCAACGCGAATCTAGTCCTTTTCTTAAATATACCAGTGCTGAAAATCTATTGTGTCCATCATTTCGTTGGGGGGATTACGTTCCACAGGGAAATGTTAAAGAGCCTACAACTTCCTATGGTTATAATGCATGGTGTTTAGATCCGGGTTCATATTTATGGAATTTTGATAAACCAATGTTACGTGGAATTCAAATACCTAATACATCTGAGTTATTTGTTTTCGCTGATAGCGCAATGGCTTGGATGCCCTATAGTAAGATGATTTTACAAAATTCTACTCATCTTGAACCACCCATCGGACCATTTGTAACTCAGCCTACAACACATTTTAGGCATTTAAATAGATCCTGTGCTGTATTTGCTGATGGTCATTCTGCTACTTATGGTGTTGAACAAGGTGGACAAATTATTGATAATACATATAATCTTGGTTTTATCGGTAAAACTAATAAACCTCATTACGATATAAAATGAATTATTGGATATATAAAGGATAATTGAATGAACATAAAAGATCTTCTTAATTTTATAAAAGGAAAAACCATAAAAGCAAAATATAATTTTGGTATTTATGAAATTTTAGCGTCTTCATTTGATAATTTTATTTCAATAGGTGAATTTTTAATGTCCTATTATAAAGAAAAAAGTATTAAGGTTTTTTCTCAAGATGAACCAAAATCTTTAAGAAAAGGACAACTATTTATATATAAAGAAAACAATAAAGAAATTTTTATACATTTAACAATATGTTATATAACTTATTTAAATTCAGTAAGAAAAAAACAATGTATCGAAAATTTTCATGAAAAATACACAGAACCTTTAAATTGTCCCGATACAAAGGATTAACACTTCTTTTTTTGTAATTTATATGTATGAATTGGCTTCACAAATTAAAATTTAGGTATAAAATTTCGCAAACAAATTATTTAGATATAGGGCATGGTTCTCGTGAGCATAGAAATAAATATGTATTTTTGTGGATGATAGATAAAAATTTTAATTTTTATAAACAAAAGATAAAACCTCCATTAAATGAACACAATGATTGGGAAGCATTTCGTAAATTAGTTAATATAAACATTTTGGCTTTTGGTAGATATGATAAGAAAACGCATATAGCAAGTAATACTTTTGTAGATAATTTTAATTATCTCAAAGAAGAAGCCGAAAAAATGACAAAAAACATTCTTAATTCTGAATTCAATTTTCCTAGAATATATGATTTTGGTTGGCCGGAAATATAAAAAGGTTTTTATATCAAATTTTGGTATTTTTGAGATATGAATTGGTATAAAATAGCAAATTTAACTAATCCTCAAGTACAACAACAATTTATTAGTTGGGGTAAAGCTCGAAATATACCTGAAAGCATTATAAAACAAGAAATTCAAAGATTAATCCAAGTAGAAGAACAGAAAAAGCCACAACTGTCACCAAGAGCCTATGAAC
>Ga0307377_10007016_pt1 | contig 11705 bp, 25 predicted proteins | sample TR3MG_FD_202535 | JGI IMG/M metagenome (GOLD analysis project Ga0307377, IMG submission 202535) | Soil microbial communities from Risofladan, Vaasa, Finland - TR-3 | ecosystem: Environmental > Terrestrial > Soil > Coastal area > Acid sulfate soil | place: Finland: Risofladan, Vaasa | collected...
TAAGTGAGAAGGGGTTACTGGGCATCCGGATTGAGGACTTCGTTAGCCCTATACTGGTTCTACAGGAATGTCGCGGGGGGCAGGATATTATGGCTATAGTATGTAAGGACGAATACGACGAACCCCGCGTCATAGACTTGGGTGGGCCTGACGGTAATGCGTACGCGTTGCTTGGTATAGCCACAGGTGCCTTACGTCAACTGAACCGTGACCCGGATATGTTTATTAAGATTATGACTGCGGGAGATTATAAACACCTAGTCACTACCTTTAACGAGTTACTGGGTGACTACTACACACTTGTTTTACCCGAGGGCGTAAGCTCGCTGGAGGATTTATGAAGAAAAGAAATAAGTTAGGGTGCTCCCTAACAAAAACCACGATACCAGTTCTGCTCGGTTTGCTGCTTGTAACCGTAGAAGCACAGTGCCAGATCGGTGAGATAGGCTCAGCCGACTGGGTGCAGTTACAGGGCGCGATGCACCAACAAGAATACATATCCGACATGAACACGCTACTGCTACAGATCAAGATACAGGAAGCAGTCGACGAGGTACGCCGTGAGGCATTACAGGCTATAGAGGATGGCGAGGAGCCAGAGGAGGTGGAAGATGAGTGACTATGTTAAAGGTGAGGATAACTGGAAGAAGGTAAAACACACTAACCTGTCAGACGCTCAAGCAGATATCGCGGCCCTACAAGCCCGCGTTGAGGAGCTGGAGAAGGGGGTAAAAGCACTGTACGAAGTAGCCACCGTCCTACCGAAGAATATCGAATCATATGAGCGGCTAACTATGTCTCCGTCTATTATGATAAAGCACTGCAAAGCACTACTGGAGGGTAGCAAGCATGGCATCGACACCAGAAAGTAAGGTCAAGGCGCGGGTCGTGATGCAACTAAGGAAAGTAGGCGCATTTTATTTCTTCCCGCAGGCAGGAGGTTTTGGGAAATCGGGTATACCTGATATAATAGCCTGCTACCGGGGAGTGTTTATTGGTATTGAATGTAAGGCAGGAGCAAACAAGCCCACTAAACTACAGGAACAGAAGTTAGAACAGATCAGTAATGCCGGAGGTATGACTATGGTAATCAACGAAGCTAATATTGAAACCGTTGGTAAAAGATTGACAGATATAGCAGACGCGATTACCTTTATCCCTACAGCAAAAGAAAGAAAACAACTATAAAGTTTTGGCTTGCAACAGTGTTTCTCCCCTAGGCATTCTCACGAGTGTCCCTGCCTGCGCTGCAAGCCACCTATATAAGGAGAGAAGTATGGCGATTTTAAATTACATTAGTTCACAAGATATCCACGAAGGGCTTATCCCTATAACAGGTCACGAGCTGTTGGCCCTGCCTCCCGGTGCCCCCGTGGTAGTGGTGTCGGGTAACTGTAGCCTAGACCTGTCGGTATCACCGGCACCACCGTGTATTGCCTTTCTGGATGTCAGTGGTGGCTATGTACCCCCTATTGACCCACCAGAAGCGGTGCCACTGCCCGGCGCTGGTTTGCTGCTTAGTTCAGCCTTGATAGCTACCATAATGGTACAGCGGCTTGGCCGCAGGAGATTGATATGAGTGCAGGGGACATATTCGTGAGGGATGCCGATACAGAGATAGCCACCCTCCGCGCACGTATTGCAGAGCTGGAGCAGCAACTAGAGAAAGAGTCATTTTACGCTAGAAAGCAAAAAGCCTTGCGCGTTGAGGCAAACTCTAAACTGGCCGCGCTGCGGGAGTTGTTGTATGACGCCTATGAGTTAGGTCAGACTGACGCAGCAGGTAACGGAACCCTAGCGGGGGTAGCATACAAGGATAAGAAGCAAGTCACGGCAGCACTACTGGGAGATAAGAAATGAATGATGCAGCGTTATTACGTTCCAGTTTGGCGGCTGCTAACCGCTGTGCAGAACGCGAGAGGGGAAAGAACTATCACCTGAAAGCACGCAATACAGAGCTGGAGGCAGAGAACAAGCGGCTGCGGAAGGCTCTAACGCGCATTAGTGGTATGTGTGATGTTTCTGGCAAGTGCGATTGCGGCAGACTGACCGGGGTGGCAGCGGTCAGACAGTGCGCCAGAGCAGCACTACTGGGAGAGCAGCGATGAAATGCCCAGCCTGTAATAAACACGAACTGCTGAACCATGCTTGGATTTCAACTGGCGAGTACGGTGAGTACAAGGATGACGATTACTACGACTGCGACAACTGCGGAGCGGTGCGGAAAGAATATGTTGACGCGGTGGCTGCACAACTGGCCGTGCTGCGGGAGGCGCTGGAAAGCATTGACGCACTAGGCGTTGGGAAGTGCTTGTGGGATGCCCAAGACATTACTAAAGCAGCACTACTGGGAGAGCAGCGATGAGTAACTGTAACTGCGGCTATGACATAGGCGACCCGAGGGTAGACCGCCATAGTGATAAGTGTTCCCTTAAGACTGTGGCTAAATTGAAAGCCCGCATTGAGGAGCTGGAGGCAGAGCTGGTCAGAAAGAGCAACACTATAGAACGACTGTGCACAGCAATCTTTACTGGAGAGGAGCAATGAGTGACCAATGCACCTGCACCACTGACAAAGAGGCGACTTGTATAGTCCATCCGACTACTCGGAGCTTAAAGGCCCGCATAGCAGAGCTGGAGGCAGAGCTGGATGCGCTGAGGGAGGCTGTGGGAGAACCGATGAACCCCTGCGGCGAGTGTCATCTAAAACCCGGCGAGACCTGCGATGTCTGCGGTGCAGTTGACCCACGAAGCCAAATAGACTACGGCCTGAGGAGAAGCAGCGATGAGTGACTGCAACCATGAATACGAGTCCATAGTGGCTCAGGCCCATTTAGATATGTGCCTGCACTGCGGGCAGCCAGAAGTAAACCACACTATAGCCACCCTCCGCGCCCGCATAGCCGAGCTGGAGGCAGAGAACGCTGAAAGGCTGCTGGCACAGGTACATTATTCTGATGCCCTGCACCGAATGGCAACAGAGCTGGCCGCGCTGCGGGAGGCTGCTGCCACATATAAAAACAATGGACATAGTCCAAGCTGCCGAAGACACACGCTCTACACCAAAGGCGGGAGGTGTATCTGCGGGTATGATGAGCTGGCGGCACTACTCAAACAGGAGGGTGAGTGATGAGTGTTAAGCGATTTGACTGTACCTCAGACAAGAACGCCTGCGGAGTGATGGAACAATACTCTCTTGGGGATTGGGTGTCATTCGATGATTATGAGAAGCTGGAGGCAGAACTGGCGGCAGCGAAGACGCTGGCTGGGGTGTTCTTGGCAGAGAACCAGCGGCTGCGGGAGGCCATTCGGGAACAGATAGACGGGTACAGGGACGATGGTATGTTTGACGATTTGTACTTGGAAGCAATATTGGAGGGTAGCAAGCCATGAGTGATATCTGGAACGAGAAAAATACGGTGTGCTGGTCGCCAACGAAATTCATCAAAGAGATGAACAAGCTGCAAGCCCTCAATGCAGAGCTGGAGGCAGAACTGGCCGCGCTGCGGGAGGCTGTGCTTGCGGCGATGAGATGCTATGCGGTTGATGGATATGTTAACTGGGAGAGGGTGGCAGCACTACTGGGAGATAAGGAATGAGTGAAGAATTTAAGACATCAAAAGCCAGAGCAGAACGCTGTGTCACTCACCACCATGCTTGCGATTGTAGGGAATACAAGTTTCAGGAGCTGGAGGCAGAAGTAAAGCGGTGGCAGCAACAGAGCAATAAACACTACCTGTACTCGTGTGAATTGGACAAGACCGTTGCCTACCTTAATGCAGAGCTGGCCGAACTGCGGGAGGGGGTAAAATACTACAAAGAAGTGATTAGGTTGCAAGAAGAATACCGAAACAAGCTACTACAGGAGAGCAGCGATGAGTGAATGTCAGTGTGAGCACAGCGAAACTGTCTGCCCCATACACCCAAGGTTTAAACACGATGGTGCGAGGGGGGCGGACGTGTCCTACGCTAGGTGGCAGCGGGAAACCTTTTTTCACCGAGGCGGTAAGCACGGGGATAGGGTACAAACACAGAAGGCATTAGCGTGTAAACGCATCGCGAAGATAAAACGGAGGTTAGGGATATGAGTGAGTCAATAACCACTATGCCAGTAAGAAGTTATCCAGAACTGGGTAGACTACATAACGAACTGGAAGATGTAATTGATAAATACCGTGGAGCAGGGATACCACACGCGTCCGTGCTGGGGGTATTGGTGCTGTTAATGAACGAAGTGTCTAACGACTTTAACAACATAAGTTAGGGAGCACCCTAACAAAGGAGAAGCAATATGGAAACTGAAACAAAAACTAAGGCTGTAAGTGTAACCTACCGTAAGCGTCGGGCGTGTATTTCCCGGCTACTAACCAAGGTACTGAGTGTGTATGGAATTTCCCAGAAGGAGTTGGCTAAACAGTTAGGTGTCCACCCTACAATGATATCTTCATGGTCGAATGGCAACAGTGCACCTAACGGTAGGTTGGAGTTTGAACGCATCAAGCGGGAAGCCAAGTTCCTGTTGGATAATATCCCTACCCCCATTGTAGAGAAACAAACTAAGAAAGAAGCCTTGGCTGACTGGCAGGCTCGTATGGCCCAGAAAGGTGTGGCACAAGACGTGGTCAAGGAAGTTATCGGAGGTGGGCGGCAGGTAAGTTTTGAAGACCTCCACATGACACCGGGGCCAATTACTATTACCCCCACCGCTATACCGCCCGTGCCGATTGCTGTTACCCCCACCACTATATCACCCGCGCAGTATATAGAAGCAAACGGTCTGGGGTTCTTTGAAAGCCGCGTAGTTAAACGTATTACACGCCACAACAAACCCACAGGCGAGGGGCGGGAGGATATATTAAAAGCTATACGCGAACTTAACATGTTGTTAGACATATATTCAGAAGGAGAGCTGATATGAAGTGGGACAAGCGAGAAATGCGCCTACTACTCGGGGTTATTACCACCCCGAACCTCTGGTTTTGGGGTAAGGTTAATGCGCAGTGGGATAAGACCCTGCGCGCCACGCTTGATACAGGCCACGTCCCTCAAGAACGTTACAGGGAGTATACCCTACATGGGGTAGAGGTATCAGAGCGCGGTGTATATGAGGAACGCTCCCATAGCTTGTACCCATCACGTAGGACTGCTTTGCTCTTTGGGCTAACATTTAGGCACGCTATAATTCAGGATAGAGAGAAAGCTATAGACACTGTATGTAACAAGTTAATTATTGGTGTCGACAAGGGTGCGCCGGAGCAACCCGAAATGGGGCAGACTACTTTCAAACGACAAAGCCCGTTCCATGGCCCGAGTATACTCGGTGGCGCTATTACCGGAAGCATGCAGGGGGGGTTGAGCGCCAAAGGGTACGTCGCACGGCATGATGCGGAAATGCAGCGGCTCCAACACGAATACGAAAGTGCTAGGGGGATTAGCAATATATCCCCGGCAGAGTGGGATTTACTAAACCGGGGTATGGCCGGAGCTGCAAAAAAGGACACAACTACATGAGTATTATCACGGTAGATTTTGAAACGTACTACGACAAGGACTACTCCCTTAGCAAGATAACCACGGAGGAGTACATAAGAAGCCCGTTGTTCCAAGTGATCGGTGTGGGCGTGAAGGTGGACAACGGCCCTACTGAATGGGCAAGCGGTACGCACGAACAGCTTAAGGTATATCTACAGACGTTTGATTGGGCTAACTCCCTATGCCTCGCCCATAACACGATGTTCGACGGCGCTATCCTAAGTTGGATATTCGATGTGCACCCCAAGGTGTGGTTGGATACGCTGTGTATGGCCCGCGCCCTGCATGGTGTAGAAGTAGGTGGTTCCCTTAAAGCATTAGCCGAGCGCTACCAGATAGGGAAGAAGGGCACTGAGGTAATCAACGCCCTAGGTAAGCGGCGGGAGGATTTTTCTAGCGCCCAGCTTGAGTTATATGGCGACTACTGTATCAACGACGTTGAACTTACCCATAAGTTGTTCTCCATACTCTCCAAAGGGTTCCCCAAGAAAGAACTGAAGTTGATTGACATGACGCTACGTATGTTTACCGACCCTGTGCTTGAGCTGGACACCCCGCTGCTTACCAAACACTTGAGGATGATAGGGGACGAGAAGGAGGCATTACTCTTAACTGTACAGGCGTCCAAAGAACAGTTGATGAGCAACCCGAAGTTTGCCGAGAAGCTACGGGAGTTTGGGGTAGAGCCACCGATGAAAATTAGCCCCACGACAGGTAAGGAAACCTACGCGTTTGCCAAGACCGATGAAGGGCTACAAGCGCTGTTAGATCACCCACTCGTCAAGGTACAGGTATTGGTTAGTGCACGACTCGGTTTCAAAGGTACGTTGGAAGAAACCCGCACGCAGCGTTTCATCGACATTGCTTCACGGGGCCTGATGCCAGTTCCGATACGGTACTACGCGGCACACACGGGGCGTTGGGGTGGTGATGACAAGATTAACCTTCAGAACCTACCTAGCCGTGGGCCTAATGCCAAGGTACTCAAACAAGCTATCATGGCCCCTGATGGTTACGCCATTGTTGATGCCGATTCCTCACAGATAGAGGCGCGGGTACTCGCATGGTTAGCAGGGCAGACTAACTTGGTAGAAGCGTTCGCCAAGGGCGAGGATGTGTACAGCATAATGGCAGCGACCATATATGCTAAGAAGCTGGAGGACGTTACCAAGAGCGAACGCTTTGTTGGAAAAACTACAATACTAGGGTGTGGCTACGGTATGGGGGCGGTGCGCTTCCAAGAACAGCTTAAAACCTTCGGCGTAGAAGTAGACTTAGGTGAGTGCCGTCGCATCGTGTCCGTGTACCGTGCAGCTAACCCCATGATCGTTGCGCTTTGGAAGCAGGCAGGCAAAGTTATTGAGGCCCTTTCCCATAAGCAGTTTACGACTGTTGGTAGACCCGGTGTGCTCGAAGTTGTACCGGAAGAATGTGGGGTGCGGTTACCCTCTGGGCTGATACTGCGCTACGACGACCTGAAGTTAGAGACCACCGAGGACGGGCGGGAGTATACCTACAAGACCCGGCGTGGGCGTACACGTATATACGGTGGAAAAGCTGTGGAAAACTGGACGCAAGGTATTGCTAGGTGCATTATTGGGGAGCAAGCTCTGAGGGTAGCCAAACACTACCGCCCAGTGCTTACGGTGCATGACTCGTTAGCAGCTCTCGCCCCACTGGATGAGGTGCAGGTTGCCCAGAAAACAATGGAAGAAGCAATGCGGTGGTTGCCCGAGTGGGCGGAGGGGTTGCCAGTAGACTGCGAAGCGTTTACTGCGGTACGGTATGGCGACTGTCACGAACATAGTGAGGAGTTATTAGTATGAAAAATGAAGATGGTTTGGATAAGAACACGAGCAAGTTCAAAGCTGATATAGAAGCGCTTAAAGCAATGCCCGATGGTCGGCCTGCGGACTGGTTGAAAAAGCCGTGGGATATGCACCACTGGGTCGATATGTTTGTCGAGAGCGGTAGGGCGGCAAACTACCTTATGGGGCATGTGTGGGCGGTGTACGTACCTGTGTCGCTGGTGCTTATCGTGTGGGGGTGGGTTGATTAGTGAACCCTTTCCCGTGGTCGTTCAGTAAACTCAAGGCGTTTGAGCAGTGCCCGTTCCAGTTCTACAACGAGAAGGTGTTGAAGCGTTACCCCCAAGTGGAGTCGGAGGCTATGTTATATGGCACCCGGTTCCACGAGGCAGCGGAGTTCTATATCCGTGATGGTACGCCGCTACCCAAAGCGTTTTTATTTAGCAAAGCGGCCCTCGATAAACTTAACGCCCTTCCCGGTGAGAAGTTATGCGAGATAAAGATGGGTGTAAAAGCCGACCTGACTGCCTGCGAGTTCGACGCTGAAGACGTTTGGTGGAGGGGTATATCCGACCTGAATATCATGGACAATACCCACGCCCGTGTAATCGACTATAAGACGGGGGCCAGTGCCAAATACGCCGATAAGGGGCAGCTAGAGCTTATGGCTCTAGGGACGTTTGCTAAGTACCCAGAGGTAGAAGAAGTTAAGGCTGGACTGTTCTTTGTTATTGCCAAGACTATGGTACCGGGTAAATATTCTCGGGGGGACATCCCCAAACTATGGCATAAGTGGTTGGGTAAATTTGCCAATATGGAGCGGGCCTTCAAGAACGATGTCTGGAATAAGCACCCCAGTGGGTTGTGCAGGAAACACTGCCCCGTTACTGAGTGCCCCCATAACGGAAGACGCTAGACAAGTAGAAACACCGGGTATATTCTAGGGACTGAGCAGGAGGGCATCATGCCGTATACAAAGTCGCCGCGACCCTATAAAAAGGAGTACGCAAAGCAGAAAGAACGGGGCGAACACCCCGACCGTATGGAGCGGCAACGCGCCCGTAGGGCTGTAGATAAAGCTGACACCGGGACAGTCACAAAGAAGTCCCCCAAGCGTAAGGGGAAGGATATAAGCCATAACAAGGCATTGTCCAAAGGCGGTACTAACAAGGACGGGTATAAGCTAGAGTCCCCCAGTAAGAACCGCGCACGTAACTACAAGAAGAAAGGTAAGAAGAAATAAGTTAGGGAGTTCCCTAACGTCCAAGGTTGTCCGGTAGAGTCCAGCACAGTGTGTTGGGCCTGCTTCGGCACCGCTGAAAAAGGAGATAGGTTATGAAAACAATAGATGAAATAAATCGAGACCTCAACGCGGCCAAAACCCTAATAACTTGGGCCATAGTGTTAGTAACCCTTTCAGGCACGCTCCTCTTGGTGTCACTTCTATGCAAATAATCGACAACAAAGCCCTACTGCTACGGGTCAAGAACCCGGCACAGATCACCACGGTAATCCCCAAGAGTAAGGGGCTTCCTGATAACAAGGTACTGGTAAAGTGGGGCGTCGAAGAATCCCGTGTCCTACGTAACCTCAACATCAAGGCACCATCACCCATTCTGGGGCGGTATCAGTGGACTGGGATGCACGCCCCATTTGAACACCAGAAAACGACCGCTGCCTTTCTGACCCTTAACCCCCGCAGCTTCTGCTTCTCCGAGATGGGTACCGGAAAGACCGCCAGTGCTATCTGGGCGGCTGACTACCTACTGAAGCAGGGCATCATAAAACGCGTTCTCGTAGTGTGCCCCCTGTCTATTATGGACTCCGCGTGGCGTAACGACCTATTCACCTTTGCTATGCACCGGACAGTGGATGTAGCCCACGGCGCGGCCCCCAAGCGGAAGAAACTAATAGAGCAGGGGTCTGAGTTTGTCATCATTAACTATGATGGGTTACAGGTTGTTATAGATGAGGTGGCTGCCGGGGGGTTCGACCTAGTTATCGTGGATGAAGCGACACACTACAAGAACCCCAAGACTGACCGCTGGAAGGTGCTCAACTCTATCATAAAACCTGAAACTTGGTTGTGGATGATGACGGGTACGCCTGCTGCTCAGACCCCCCTAGATGCCTACGGGCTTGCCAAGATGATGAACCCCAACACGGTACCCCGGTTCTTCGGTACCTTCAGGGATCAGGTTATGTACCGGGTGACGCAGTTCAAGTGGGCACCGAAACCGACTGCCACGGAGACCGTGTATAACGTCCTCCAGCCTGCTATACGCTACACCAAGGATGAGTGCCTAGACTTACCCGAAATGGTCTACACCAAGCGGGATATTGAGCTTACGGCCCAGCAGAACAAGTACTACAAGATACTTAAAAACCAGATGGTCGTGCAGGCGGCTGGTGAGACTGTAACGGCGGCGAATGCGGCTATCTCCCTTAACAAGTTACTCCAGCTATCCAGTGGGGCGGTATACACCGACGACCATGAGGTACTGCACTTCGATATCAAGAACCGGTACAAGGTGCTGCGGGAGGTCATGGAGGAAACCGCCCAAAAGACCCTAGTGTTTGTACCGTTCAAACACACTATCGACATGTTAAGTGACAAATTACGCGCAGATGGTATCAGCGCTGAAGTTATTAGGGGTGATGTACCTGCTACTAAGCGCACAGATATCTTCAAGCGGTTCCAAGAGCAGGCCGACCCCAAGGTGCTCCTTATCCAACCCCAAGCGGCGGCGCATGGTGTTACCCTGACTGCGGCGGACACCATCGTGTGGTGGGGGCCAACGTCGTCGCTTGAGACCTATCTACAGGCTAACGCCCGCATACACCGGTCGGGGCAGCACCACAAATGCACGGTCGTACAACTGGCTGGTTCCTTCGTAGAACGGTATATATACACGCTGCTTGATAACAGAATAGACGTTCACACAAAAATGATAGATTTATACAAAGAAATACTTGACTAAGGTACTGGATGGTACTAGATTAGTCTTCCCGATAGTTAATCGGCGCGAAAAAGGAGAGATGTATGATAAGTGACATACCAATAGAGAAGCTGACCAAGGTCTATATCAAAATAAGGGACAAGCGGGCAGAGCTATCCGCCGCGTTCAAGGCCGAGGACACAGTGTTAGTCGCCCAGCAGGACAAGATTAAAACCGCCCTGCTAGATTACTGTAAGGTGGAAAATGCTAACAGTATTAATACCCCCGCAGGGACTGTTATACGTAGCATAACGACCAAGTACTGGACGAGCGATTGGGAGTCCATGTACCGGTTCGTGATTGACAACGAGGTACCTGAGTTCTTCACCAAGAGCTTGAACCAAACCAATGTAAAAGCCTACTTGGAAGAAAACCCAGAGGAATTACCTCCGGGGTTGAACGTTGATTCTGAGTACGTTGTATCCATCCGTAAACCAACCAAGAAGCGTTAGGAGCTGAACATGGCAGATGATAATTTTGTGCCGATTGATAAAGTTGCGAGGCACTTTGCTGTCTCCATATCTACCTGCCGTGCGTGGGTAAAACAGGGGAAGATACCCCGCAACACTTTTATTAAGTTGGGGAATACATACCGGTTTAATCTCCCGGCAGTAACCGCAGCACTTGTTAACCCCTCGGAACCGGCACCCCTACAAGGTGAGCTGGAACTTGAAACCGACGATGACCTTTAGGAGAACATAACATGACAAACGGCGTATCTTTATTTGGCGACGGTAACCCCCTAGCCAACAACGACCTATTTAAATCCCTGCAAAGTGTGAATGAAACACTCATCGGGGGCAGCTTCGGCACCAACCGGCGTATTAGCCTGAAGGGTATGAAATTCCGCGAGATACTTAACGGGGAACAGATCAGTGTAAGTAAGTCAGACACCATGAACATCATCATTATTGATGCTGCACCGGTTGCCCGTACTTACTACGCTGGTGCCTACGACCCTGATGTGTCCGTACCCCCTACCTGCTGGTCTGCCGACACACAAAAACCTTCCAGTGATGTAGACGAACCACAAGCACCGCGCTGCGGCGATTGCCCCCAGAACGTGAAGGGGTCTGGACAAGGCAACTCCCGTGCCTGTCGGTACTCCCAACGCCTTGCAGTTGTTATCGAAGGTGATATGGAGAAGGTATACCAACTCCAGATCGCGGCCACTAGTATATTTGGTGACTCTAAGGAAGGCTCTATGCCTATGCAGGGCTACGCCCGGTTCCTGCAAGCCCACAATACACCGGCCATTGCTGTCGTTACTGAAATGCGGTTCGACGAGGATGCCGAAGTACCCAAGCTGTTCTTCCGCCCGGTACGCGCCCTGACAGAAGCTGAGCTGGAAGCAGCCGTTGCACTGC
>Ga0307377_10007017_pt1 | contig 11705 bp, 6 predicted proteins | sample TR3MG_FD_202535 | JGI IMG/M metagenome (GOLD analysis project Ga0307377, IMG submission 202535) | Soil microbial communities from Risofladan, Vaasa, Finland - TR-3 | ecosystem: Environmental > Terrestrial > Soil > Coastal area > Acid sulfate soil | place: Finland: Risofladan, Vaasa | collected...
AGTCGACCTACTAATAGCTACAGGATATCCTTATGGTGGCAGATTTCTTAAGCCAGATCAATATATACAACGCATCGTAGTAAATCAAACTGAATTATCCGGTATGGGAACTTTTGAAAAAAAAGTCAGTGATCTGCTATCAATAACTACTGCGGGTTTTAAGAGATCAAAAGAGTTTCTGACACAGGAAATTGCATTTGTTCGATTATGCCCTCAGAATCTTCAGAATTTAGAGGACATTGTTTCCCTGAATCCATTTATTATTAATAGGGATCAATTAGTCAGGTATAATTTAAACGGAGGTAAATATTATCTTATCTGGGGCGTGAAACAGAAGGGATACCAACAAGTTGGGAGAGGAGCTTCTGGAGGAGATGGCCCTGCTATGAACTATTATGATAAGGAGGTAGCGCTTGCATTCATATCCCGGTTAAAGAAAATTGAAGAAGATACCGGGATTCCTTTGAAGGAACTAATTCATTCCTTGTTTTGTGGCAGCCTTGAACTGAGCGGCGCTAATTGGTCGGATGGATTTTCTGAGAAATTTAGAGAAATGAATGGTTATCAAATAGAAGAATGGTTCCCATTTATCTTTCACCTTTCAGGTGGCAGGACGGAAGATGCTAAGTATTTTCATCCGCAAAGTATTTCACCGGAACTGAAAAAAAAGATAAACAGGGTCAGATATGATTTTAACCGATTTATAGTAAATCAATATCTTGAGAATTTTGTGAAGGTTATTCAATCTTTTTGTGAAGAAAACGGATTGCAATTTAGATTTCAGGCTTATGGTTACCCTTGGCATGTAGGAATTTCAGAGGGATATTTAATCCCTGATATTCCAGAAGGCAATAACTGGCTCTTTAATAATCGCCCAAGCACATGGCCCCCTTCTGAAACCATCCTAAAGCCATATGATACAGAATCTTTCAACTGGAGCGACCAGCATGGTGGTATGATCTGGAATAAGTATGCAGCAGCAGGGGCCCATCTGACAGGGAAAAGTATTGTCAGCTGCGAAGCAATGACCAATGTCACCGGATTATATGATGCATCCCTTGAAGATATTAAGCAAGCCGATGATATGAACTTTATTACGGGGATTACCCACTCAGTTGTTCATGGTTTTAATTTTTCTCCCCCTGAAGCAGGTATTCCAGGCTGGGTAAGGTTTGGTACTTATTTTAGTGAACACAATACATGGTGGAAATACATAAATAAATGGGTCACCTATAATTCAAGACTCTCAACGGTTTTTCAGAACACAATCCCTGTAGCCGACATAGGTTTAATCGGCCCTACAGGAGAAGTTTGGGGTGAGACAGGTTTGAATCGTATTGAAATGCAAACTACACCTCCCTATTGTTACCATTTATGGGAATCATTCAGCAATATTGGCAGTACCTGTGATTATCTGAGCGAATCGGTTTTGGACATAGCTTTTTCTGAAAACAGTTCAAAAAGTATCCATTTCCCTTATCAATTATTAATTCTCACCAACGTAAGTGCAATTACACCCAGGACGGCCCAGGTTCTTAAGCAATACATTGCAGAAGGCGGTAAAGTTGCCTTTGTGGGTTCTATGCCAAGCCGCTCCTTGTCATTGGAAGCAATAAATTCAAGTAATGATAACATTCAATCTGAAATAGATGGCCTGATAAGGGATCATCCCGGAAAAGTATTTCAAATAGAAAGCCCTGCTTTCTATGATCAGTTGATACCCTGGAGTATTAATCTCCTCAAAACAGTTGGGATACAACCTCGCATTCAGATAAACAATCCGGTTAATTATGTATACCAGACCCAGTCTGTGATGGGCGACAGGAAGTTTTACTTTTTTGTAAATTCAAACCGGAAACAGGATGTTCATTTGAATGTAACATTTCCTACAGGAAAGTTAACGCCTTGGATATGGGATCCGGAAACCGGAACCAGAGAAGTATTAGCAAATGCTCAACGAGGTAGTAAGAGTTTAAATATTCATCTTGAACCTTTAAAATCCATGTTGATCGTTTTTGACAAAACAACAAATAGAAGGCATGTCATTGTTGAGGGAAAGTCAGTTAATGATGAAGGTAACTTAACAATTAATCCATCCTGGGATATTGATTTGTATCCGATAAAAAGAAGTAAATCAAGCTTTAAGCTGGATAAGCTGGCAGATTTTAGAGATATTCCGGCACTGGAAAATTTTGCCGGAGAAGCAATTTATACCGCAACAATAAATGTTAACGGTAATTATTCAAAACTTAATTTAGGCAATGTCAACAGGGGAATTACAGAAGTATTATTAAATGGAGAACCTTTGGGTATCCGCTGGTATGGGAAACATGAATATGATATTTCAGATGCCTTAAAACAAGGCTCCAATAGGTTAGAAATTAAATACACTTCTATCATAAAAGATTGCATTTCAACATTGCCAGGCAGTAATTCTTCAAATGATAATCCTATTATTAAAAAAGTGGTTGAGAAATCTGCCGTTGGAATACAGGGTCCAATTGTCTTATTAAAATAGCTGCATGATGAAGTTCATTTGTTTAATCAAAACATACATAAGATTTTAGTCACGGATTTAAATTAATTTGGCCATTATTGAATAGCTTTTGCTAATATAACGGATTAAATTCGGTTCAAATAATTCCATTTGGATGCTCATGCTGAAAGTGTAGAAACTGTGCATAGCATGACTCAATAAATACATAAAATATTATAAATGAGAATGTTAAAATTAAAGTTGTCATTTTTGGGGGTATTGATAACTTCGGTGGTCACTGCCAAAGAATACCATGATCCGATCAAAAAAAAGCCGGACAAAAAGCCTAACATTCTTGTCATTCTTGCCGATGATCTCGGTTATGGCGATGTTCAGTGTTACAATCCCGGGAGAGGAAAGATTCCCACGCCGAATATTGACCGGCTTGCTGCACAGGGAATTCGGTTTACCGATGCACATTCATCTTCAGCAGTCTGCTCACCCTCGCGCTATACACTGCTCACCGGCCGCTATCATTGGCGTACAAGACTTCAGGCTGGCATTGTTGGCGTGTTTGGTGAGCCGCTGATCTCAACTGGCAGGCTCACCATTGCCGGATTAGCCAGGCAGAATGGCTATCGGACTGCCTGTATTGGGAAATGGCACCTGGGATGGGACTGGCCGATCGATCCAGCTTTACGTCCGTTTCTGGATGTTAAAAATGCAGGTAAGAATCCGGATGATGAAGCCCCGGTTGCAACCTCAGAGTATCTGGCCGCATGGCGTGATGTCTTTTCAAAGCCAATAGCGAATGGACCGATTACACGGGGATTCGATAGTTATTTTGGGACAGACGTACCAAACTGGCCGCCGTATTGTTTTTTTGAAAACGACCGCACCATTGGCATTCCCACTGAGTTTCTTCCGCGTGAGAATTTTAAAAACAACCTACTCGCTAGTCGACTTGGTCCGGCAGTGAAGGATTGGAAGCTGGAAAATATTCTGCCAACCCTTGGTGACCGGGCATCTGATTTCGTAAAAAAGGCAATAAAAAACCCGGAACCCTTTCTACTTTATCTAGCGCTCACCGCACCTCACACACCGCTTGCGGTGAACGAACCATGGAGGGGTAAGAGTGGTTTGGGCACTTATGCAGACTTCGTGATGGAAACCGATGCTATTGTCGGCCGCATACTTGATACATTGCAAAAGAGTGGCGCAGCTGAACACACGTTAGTGATTTTCACCAGCGATAATGGTTGTACACCCATCATTGGAGTTGCTGAATTGGAGAAAAAGGGACACTTCCCGAGTGGTCCTTTTCGTGGTTATAAATTTGACGCATGGGAGGGCGGGCATCGTATTCCTTTCATTGTTCGCTGGCCAGGAGTTGCAAAACCAGCAAGTATTTGCGGTCAGCTTGTTCAACAGGCCGACCTTATGGCGACAATTGCAGACATACTCGATACAAAGCTACCCGACAATGCAGGTGAAGACAGTTTTAGCCTGTTGCCGCTGTTCAAAGGTAAAGACAAACTTATTCGGGAGAACTGTATAAATTGCTCAACCAAAGGAGTGCCAGCCATCCGTTCCGGATCATGGAAACTTATCCTTGCCCCCGGCTCAGGTGGCTGGTCTATGGGTGACACTGACCAACCTATACAGTTATATAATCTGGCGGATGATCCTGGTGAAACAAAAAACCTGGCTGCGGGGCAACCGGAAAGAGTAGCCAAAATGAAAGCATTGTTGGAGAAACTTATCACCGACGGTCGCAGCACACCAGGTGAAGTACAGCAGAATGACGTAAAAGTCCGCCGTTTTCCCGGACACTGAAAAAAAGTTCTGATTTAACGGTATGATAAAAATTCTTTAATAGGTCAAACGAATCCGGGGAATTCCGGAATGAATAAAACTTAAAAAAGTAATATAAAAATGCGAAGAAAAAATTAAATAACCAATCGAAAATAGTTAAGATTTCATTTCCGGGCAGTAACATTACCAAATACTCAGGTCTCAATACAATAGTGAAATATATGAACCGTCAAAACATTGTAAAAATCTTCGGTAATAAACACAAACACGGATGAAAATTCCACATTCGATTTCCATCCGACCACTTAAAAACAGATTATTTAAACATGAAAAATAAAGATGTGAATAACAAAATGATTTCCCGCAGGGATTTCTTACAAGTTTCAGTGAAAGGGGGGATAGAAATAGCTCTGCTGCCAACTATCCTAACCTCGTGTTCCAACTGGAAAGGGGCCAACGATCGGGTTGTTGTCGGGCATATCGGAGTTGGATCGAGAGGAACCAACGAGTTGATGTCGTACTTCTTACCTTTAAGGGAAGCATTGAATATTGCCGTTTGCGATACTTTTAAAGATCGTCGTGATAATGCTGCGAATAAGATCAACCAGTTTTACAAAGAGAATAATTTTACGTCAGGGGAGTGCAAGGCCTATCTTGATATGGATGAGCTACTTCAGCGCAAAGATGTCGATGCTGTTCACATCGTTACACCTGATCATTGGCATGTGTTGGCTGCTATTAAAGCGGCAAGAGCAGGGAAACACATCATGCTTGCCAAACCGCTTGGATTGAGTTACCCGCAAAATCTCATGCTCGCTAAGGAATTGAAAGATAATGATGTAAAATTTCATTACGGAACGCAGCAACGCACCTTCGAGCACATGCAATTGGGCTATAATATGATCCATGACGGATTGATCGGTGAAATCGAACGCGTTGATGTTTGGGCACCGGGCAAACTCAATGTGCCCTCGCCTGTCTGCAATGAAGTTCCTGTGCCCGTTGATTTTGATTTTGAACGGTGGACCGGTCCTGCCCCGATGAGACCCTATTGTCCCGACCGTGTTACCAATAACAGTTCATGGTTTAACAACGATTACAGCATCGGGTTTTTAGCAGGATGGGGAGCTCATCCTTTAGACATATTAGTATGGATATTAAAAGAAAAAGTTTCAGGCAATTACACATGTGAAGGCACCGGTGAATTCTGGCCGCCCGACGGTTTGTATGACAATGTTTTATCATGGGATGTTCGATGTAAATACGAAAGTGCACTTTCACTTCATTTTGTGAGTGACGATTTAGCGTCCAAAGGAGCGCTTGAACATCGTGGAATGGGTGAAAGAAACGGTACAACATTCTATGGAACAAAGGGTTGGATTTCGCTCAGTCGTACATCTGCACAATCAGATATTCCCGAAATTAATCAGAAGCTGAATAATTTTCCTAAGGATCATAATGGCATCAAAAGCGAAAAAAATACGATGGGGAGACGGTTTCTTGCGATTGTCAGGGGAAAAGAGAGTGAACTATGCCCGCTCGATGAGGCAATCATCTCTGATACCATCAGTCACATCAGTGACATCGCGATCCGCACGGGACGCAAAGTAACCTGGGATTCGAAGCAGGGAGAAGTAGTTGGCGATGCCGAAGCGAATAAATTATATATCAGAGAGATGAGACCACCGTACTTGATGTAAAAGAAGTTTCAACAACGATCATAAATTTAAAAACAGACCATGGAAAGAAGAACTTTTCTCAGAAATGTAGGCATTGCGGTTGCCGGAGTGTCGATTATACCATTTAATGCAGGATGCGGTGGAAAACATCCGAATGATTTGATAACTATTGGAATGATAGGTACTGGTTCACAGGGAGTTGAGCGGAATCTGAGGCATTATCTTAAATATCCTGAGTTGTGCCGGGTTGTTGCCGTTTGTGATGTCAGCATGTTAAGGGCAACCAGTGCAATGAACCTGGTCAATAATACCTATAAATCAAAAGATTGCAAAGTTTATCAGGATTTCAGGGAACTCCTGGAAGACAAATCCATCGATGCTGTTCAGATTTCAACGCCTGATCACTGGCATGTTCCCATATCCATAATGGCGGCCTTAAAAGGAAAGCATGTTTGTTGCGAAAAGCCGACCTTGACCATCGATGAAGGTCGTTTGTTGTGTGATGTTATTAATAAAACAGGAGTGGTTTATCAGGTTTCGGTTGAAGACCGCTTCTTGCCTACCTATCACGAAATGGCTGAGATAGCATTGAACGGACGTTTAGGTGTACTTAAGCATATCGAAATTTCACTTCCAGTGACACCATTGCCTAAAAAAAATCTCGAAGTGACTGCCTCACCTCAGGATCTCGATTTCGATTTATGGTTGGGCCCGGCTCCGGAAATTCCGTTTATCTATTCCCGCACTTTTTACCATTTCAGATGGTACGACGCTTTTTCAGGTGGTTTAGTGACTGACTGGGGTGCTCACTATTGCGATACCGCACAGTTGGTTACCGGGAATGAGTTCTCCGGGCCCACAGAGGTTTCACCTGCCGGTGAAACACTTTATTATAATGATGGCATTTTCAATACTGCTTATCAGTTTGATTTACAATACAAATATGCGAATAATGTAACAATGCGGGTTAAAAGTGGCAATGCCTCAATCCGGCTCGAAGGTGATGAGGGTTGGGTGGAATCGGTTGGCTGGAATAGAAAATTGGTGGCGGGTAATGATAAAATAATCGACATAGCCGAAAAGAAAGTTGTTTTGCCGACTGCTAATGACGAATTCATAAACTTTCTGGAAAGCATTAAATCCGGAAGAAAAGCGATTTATACCCCCGAATCCGGGCATCGCAACAGCACTCTTTTGCATTGTGGAAATATAGCTTTAAAACTAAACCGTAAAGTGGAATGGAACCCGCTGAATGAGAGTTTTATCAATGATCCGGAAGCCGAAAAATTCAGGAAAAGGGGGATGAGGGAGAAGTGGGCTTACAGCAAAATTTGTCCGGGGTACAAATATTAATAAAATTTATGTCGATGAAAATCAAATTATTTGTTATCGTAATTGTCGGCTTGGTAATGGTTACATACCCGGTGTGTGCAAGGAAGAAGCTGAACAACACTTTTTATGTCCAAAATACTCTGAACTCCTTAAAAAATAAGCCGCAAACTGCTCTGGAGAAGGCAAAATTATTGAAATCAATTGGCTATGACGGATTAGAGGGATCCGGGTATAAGGATTTTTTTGAACTTAAAAATGCTCTTGATCAGGAATGCCTTCAGATGCCGGTGAACTATGTGTCACTCCATTTCGAGGCCGACGGAAAACTTGAAAGTACTTCAGCCAATGAAATTAAAGCCATGATTAAAGCTTCAACAAAAGGATCGGTTATCTATTTCCATCTTCACAGCAATAGTTATAAAGATAATAAAGGGATAGGTGATAAAGTGGTTGCCGGCATTCTGCGAGAGCTTTCGGACTATGCTGCCCCTTCCGGCGTTAAGTTATGCACCTATCCACATTTTTCCCTATACTGCGAAACGGTGGCCCACAGCGTTAAACTGGCTAAAATGGTTGACCGAAAGAATTATGGTGCGGCAATGAACCTTTGCCATTTGCTTAAAGTTGAAGGATCGGAAGGAATAGAAGGTAAAATTAAGGAGTTCGCACCCTTTTTGTTTGCGGTTAATATATGCGGGGCTGATGACGGAGATACCAAAAAATTAGGTTGGGACCGTTTGATACAGCCTTTAGGTCTTGGATCATTCGATACTTATCGGTTTATTAAAACGCTGGCAGACAATGGATATACCGGACCGATCGGATTACAATGTTTTAACCTTAAAGGTGATGCAGTGGAAACGCTGACGCAATCGCTGCAAACATGGAAGGGATACAAAAAACGATATTTGGGAGAGAAATAATATTGGTTTTAGATCGATATGTTCACACATTTAATCACTTCAGTAACTTTTGTCCCTAATATTAATAATTGATAATCAGTAATATGAGAATTAATCATTTTAATTATTCCATCGATCCTGTTATGCCGGATAGGCGCGATTACCGGATAGGCTGTATCGGTGCTGGATTTATTATGCGTGATTGTCATCTAGTGGCTTATCGAGAGGCAGGTTTTAATCCTCAGGCAATTACTTCGCTGAGTCTTCAAGAATCGAAAGCAATAGCAACACGTCATCATATTCCGAAAGTTTATGAAAATTGGCAGGAATTAATCAGAGATCCTGAAATTGAGATTGTTGATATTGCTATACCGCCCGATGCCCAGTTGGGTGTGATCAGGGAATTGGTCAAACAAAATGATCATATCAAAGGGGTATTATGTCAGAAACCGCTCGCAATGAATTATCAGGAAGCCAAACAGATTGTTGGGTTATGCTATAGAGCCGGCATCAAACTGGGTATTAATTCAAATATGCGTTACGATCAATCAATCAGGGCTTTAAAGAGCATTCTGAATCAGGGTTTTCTTGGCGAACCGGTTTTGGCAACCATCGAGATGCGGGCAATTCCTCATTGGCAGGAGTTTCTTAAAAAATATGACCGGATCGGGATCCTAAATATGGGGATTCACCACATCGACACATTTCGTTATCTTTTTGGCGACCCGGAACGTATTACTGCTGTTACACGCCAGTATCCGCGAACAAAATTTAATCATATCGATGGAATATCGCAATATACTTTTCAGTATGCCAATGGTTTTATGGCAACAAGTCTCGACGATGTGTGGGCATGGCCCGGTGAAGGGACCGAAAAGGATATCTATATTAAATGGCGTGTTGAAGGGATGGACGGCATGGCGAAAGGAACGATTGGCTGGCCTGAATATCCTGAACCAACACCCAGCACCCTTGAATTTACCTCGAAGCAATTCCCGGGGAATTGGATTCGTCCCGTTTGGGATAAAGTCTGGTTCCCCGATGCGTTTCAAGGGACTATGGCTCAATTGCTTGTTGCTGTTGAGAATAATTCTGAGCCCGAAATCGGAGGAAGAGATAATTTAACAACCATGGGCACTATTGATGCCTGTTATCAATCGATCAAAGAGCAAAAAACTATCTATTTATCAAATATAATTAATTCATTATGATCTCAGTAGGAATTTTCAACGGTTATTTCCCCTATACTTTGGAGGAATCGATTAAGAGAATAAAAGCGCTCGGATTTACCACTATTCAGCTCGACCTTTCGTTTAAAGGGATGGATCTTTCATGCGATTCTCTGAACCGCGAGAAGTGTCATTTCATCAGGGATGCATTTCGTGATGCCAATCTGCCAATTGTAGCGGTCTCAGGTTATACAAACCTTGTCCACCCCAATCTGGTAAAGCGAAATGAGAACATCAATAACTTGAAAACACTTTTAAAGTTTGCCCGCGATCTGGGTTCTCCTTATGTGGTCAGTGAAACCGGCACTTTTAATGAGGAGAGTGATTGGGTTTATCACGAAAAAAACGGAACTGATGAAGCCTATGAAGCACTTTGCGAAATTGTGACTGATCTGACAAAATTTGCTTACGACAATGGCTCTGTTTTTCTTGTCGAGAACTACGTAAATAATATTATAGGCACTATAAATCAATTACTACGACTTTTTTCTGATATCAATCACCCGGCTTTGGGTTTGCTCATGGATCCAACAAATTACTTCTCGGATGTCAACATTGATGATGTGGATGGTGAACTCAACCGCATTTTCAATGCTTTAGGTGATAAAATCCGAGTGGCACATGCTAAAGATTGCATAAGGTCTGATAATACTGCGGAAAAACATGCCAACATCGATGCCGATGAATCGCATACCTTCAGGGGTGCCGGTTTGGTTGAACTTCCGGCTCCCGGTTTGGGAGTTTTGAATTACGATCTCTATTTAAAGCGATTATCCGTAATTCATCCCAACATTCCAATCATTATTGAACATCTTGATGAGGCTGATATTCCAAGGGCTAAAAAATTTATTGATGACAAACTCAAAAAGGCAGGTTGTTAAAGAAAAGGGGATGTTTTTAATAAAACTGTGGTGTAATGTGTTAACCTTTTATGAAAACAAAATGAACAGATTCATTTTTACTAAAACTTTTTTAATTGGGATATTATTGTCTGTTAATATAAATAGTTATTCCCTAAAGAGCTCAAAGCCTAATGAATTAAAACAAATAGCATATCCTTTGGTTTCCAAATTGGCAAAAGGGAAAATTCATAATAATAAATTGTGCCATCGGGACAACTTGTTCAACCTTTTTCAAAACCCACCAAGTGAAGCTAAACCTTCTGTATATTGGTTTTGGAATGGTAACCAGGTGAATAAAGAAGAAACCATCAGGGAGATCCATCTATTAAAAGATGCCGGTTTTGGAGGACTTAGAATTTGGCCAATCGGTGATGAGGATTATAAGATTCCCGGCTATGAAACGTTGGAGTGGTTATCACCCGAATGGAACAATATGCTGAGGATTGCAAGTGATGAAGCGGAAAAACTCAATATGATCGTCGACCTCGAGATGGGTACAGGGTGGCCTTATGGTGGCAGATTTCTTAAGCCAGATCAATATATACAGCGCATCATAATAAATCAAACTGAATTATCCGGTACGGGAACTTTTGAAAAAAAAGTCAGTGATCTGCTATCAATAACTGCTGCGGGTTTTAAGAGATCAAAAGAGTTTCTGACACAGGAAATTGCATTTATTCAATTATGCCCGCAGTACCTTCAGAATTTAAATGAAATTGTTTCCCTGGATCCATTTATTAATAATGGAAATCAATTATTCAGGTATAATTTAAAAGGAGGTAAGTATTATCTTATATGGGGCGTGAAACAGAAGGGATACCAACAAGTTGGGAAAGGGATTCGTGGAGGAGATGGCCCTGCTATGAACTATTATGATAAGAAGGTAACGCTTGCATTCTTATCCCGGTTAAAGAAAATTGAAGAAGACACCGGGATCCCTTTGAAAGAACTAATCCGTTTCTTGTCTTGTGGCAGCCTTGAACTGAACGGCGCTAATTGGTCGGATGGATTTTCTGAGAAATTTAGGGATATGAATGGTTATCAAATAGAAAAATGGTTCCCATTTATCTTTCACGTTTCGAGTGGCAGGGTGGCAGATGCCAAGTATTTTCAACCGCAAAGTATTTCACCGGAACTGAAAAAAAAGATAAACAGGGTCAGGTATGATTTTAACCGATTTATAGTAAATCAATATCTTGAGAATTTTGTGAAGGTTATTCAATCTTTTTGTGAAGAAAACGGATTGCAATTTAGATTTCAGGCATATGGTTACCCTTGGCATGTAGGAATTTCAGAGGGATATTTAATCCCTGATATTCCAGAAGGCAATAACTGGCTCTTTAATAATCGCCCAAGCACATGGCCCCCTT
>Ga0307377_10007018_pt1 | contig 11704 bp, 15 predicted proteins | sample TR3MG_FD_202535 | JGI IMG/M metagenome (GOLD analysis project Ga0307377, IMG submission 202535) | Soil microbial communities from Risofladan, Vaasa, Finland - TR-3 | ecosystem: Environmental > Terrestrial > Soil > Coastal area > Acid sulfate soil | place: Finland: Risofladan, Vaasa | collected...
TATAATGTTAATAATTGTACTAGTATTTTATGTATTATTTACATTTAACTGAACAATCAATGATTGTTTTATAAATTTAGTTAAAGTTGTTGATTCTTAACCCAAACATAAACCATTTCAGTGTGTTCATTTTGTCTCTTTGATTTTTTTAACGGAAATATTTCATGTGCTTCGCCGAGCATTTTTTTCAATACATTGTCATAAACCTCTTTACAAATATTGATTATAAAATGTCCGCCAGTTTGTAAACCATTATAAGATTTGATGAACGCAGGTTTGTAGAATTTTTCATCCATGTCCTTTTTCGACTCGTATTGCGCATTGTTAGCATATTTTTCAATAAAATAATAAGGCGGAGACGAGAATACCATGTCGTAATTAAATTCGCTATAATCGAACCCCGCAGCGTCGCCAAATCGTATATCAAAAAACGTCGCACTCTTTGTCTTCAAATATGACACCATTTTATCATAAGGATCCTTTAAACTTGAATTTATTTCTACCCCATAAAATGCGTCCAAATTTAGAGCCGCAGCGGCAACTGTTGAACCACCCCATCCGGCACAAAAATTTAATACCCTCTTTGCTTTATATTTTGAATAGATCTCCATACAATTTAATGGTCTCATTATATTTATAGCACTTATACATATATTATATACCTCTTTATAAACAATATATTCATTTTTTGTATTGTTTTTATTTTTAACATCTTTATAATATGTTAGCATTGTCTGAATGAATTTTTTCTTTTTAAATTCTTCAATATTTTGAATAAACTCAAAAAAACTAGTATCATATTTGCCTTTAGTATCTAAACGTTGAACAAATGTAAAGTAATCTACAATATTATTTCCAGTGCGAGAACGTGGTCCAATAGCATGCGCGTCTTTTCCTATTTTAATCAATTCATTCATTTCTCTCGCAACATCATTCATTGATATATTTTTAATTTTGTCTGCAATAAATTTCTTGTCTAAATTCATTTTATTATTGTTTATTGAGAGAAAAATATTAATAAAATAATAATAAAAATATAGATTTAAACATTTTTATTATTATTTTATATCATGGAAACAATAGAATATATACAACACGCTTTTTATATTAATTTGGCTTCTCGACCTGATAGAAAACAACATGTTGAATCACAGTTAAATATTATTGGAATTAAGGCTGAAAGATTTAATGCTATTAAGTTAGCTAATGGAGCGTTAGGTTGTAGTATGAGTCATTTAAAGTGTTTAGAGATAGCTAAAGCCAATTCATGGCCACACTTATTAATTGTTGAAGATGATATTAAATTTCTTAATCCAGATGTGTTTAAAAGTCAATTTAATTTATTTCTTTCAAAACACAAAGCATGGGATGTTGTGTTAATTGGTGGAAATAATATACCTCCATACACAAAAATAGATGATACATGTGTAAAAGTTTCAACGTGTCAAACAACAACAGGTTATTTAGTAAATGCTCATTATTTTGATACATTAATCAATAATTTCCGCAAGGGCATTAAAAAATTAATAGAATTTCCTCAAGAACATAAAAAGTATGCTATTGATAAATACTGGTTTCAATTACAAAAGAAACATAATTGGTTTTTAATTATTCCTTTAACTGTAACACAGAGAGAAGATTATAGTGATATTGAAAAAAGACCAACAAATTATACACCAGCAATGATTGATTTAGATAAAGAAGCATTTTTAAGAGCACAGAGAGAACAAATTGGAGTAAACCTAGATAAACAATATAAGGCAAATATGGGAAAACTTAAACTTTAAATCTTACCTTCTTTAACTAGTTGTGGAAAATCAGATAATTCAATATCAGTAAATATCGTATTTGTTGCTAATGAAACCATATTTGTTTTAAATCTTTGATCTAGATTAAAACCAATAGCATAATCTTCCAAAAATTCTTTTATTATATTTTCTCTCTTATTAATTAAATTAGATATAGCACTTCTAGAGAGAAAATAGAATCGACCACTACAATACTTAGTTACATATAAAGGTAATTCTTTTGGAAGCTCGGGATGTATTCTATTATATTGAGAGAGATAAGGTTGTTTTACATCTACAATATAACCACCATAATGTGGAGGAGGAACCATATTTGTAATCAATTTTTGAATAACGTCAAAAAATTGTGGCTTCACTAGAATCTGATCATCATCAGTTTTAAATAAATATTTAAAGTTAAATGTATCGTACACTGCTTCATACGCAGAAATAACTTTTTTAGGGAGTGAATTATAGTCATCGGCAACTTTAACCCATAAAATATTGTTTTCATTGTCAAACTTATAATCAGTTTCTAATGTTTCATCGCCAATTACGTGATAGTATTTTAAATAAGATGGAATACTTTTAAGCCATGTACGCTTTTGAAATAAAGCCTTTTTCATGTACTTTTTACAGTTCATAATAAGCATAATGAATTCTTGCTCGATCATAATATAATAATTAGTATTTATTTATTATATTATTTTAAACTAAAATAACCTTAATTTAATATTGTTGTCCATATCCATGCCCTAAGTCATAATAAAAACAAATATCTGTTATGTATACACTATTTGTATGTTCTAAAGCTCTTAACCAACAATCATAATCTTCCCCTGGTGGTTTTTTATTTTTAAAATTGTTTATTTTATCTAATATTTCTTTTTCTATTAATACAGAACTACATATCATACAATTATGTATTTTCAAAAAATCTAATCTCCATATTTTTGGAAATTTGTTATTTAAAAACACAATACCCTTATTTTTATAAATATTTTGTAAAGCATTAAAGTAATGTTCGGCATTATATAATTTATATTTTTTTGTATAATCATAACTACCGTATCCTATTAATCCGTCCGTAGAGGACATTTTACAACCAGTTTGTTTCATAGCATTTAGTTGTAATTCTATTTTTGAAGGGAACCATATATCATCATCATCACAAAACCCAATATATTTACCATTTGCTTTTTCAATCCCCTTATTTCTAACATATGCTACACAAGCGAAACCAAATAGGTTTTTGGAATTAGTTTCTAAATGAATAATATTTATATTATTTTCCTTCCAATTATATTCATAGTATTCTTTTTCAGTAGAGCAATCATTAACCACAATTATTTCTATGTTATTATATGTTTGTTCTTTTACAGATTTTATAGTATTCAATAAATATTTAAATCTATTAAATGTTGGTATAATAACACTTACAATATCCATATTAGATAATTATATTAAATATTTAAACATAAATATATTATAAATATTTATTACATATGAAGAAAGTTATTACATTTAGTTTATGGGGAAATAACCCAACTTATAATATTGGAGCAATTAAAAATGCCGAGTTAGCAAAATATGCTTATCCTGACTTTGAGTGTTGGTTTTATATTCATAAAGATACAGTTCCGCAACAAACAGTTGATGCTTTAAACTCATTAACAAATACTAAAATTATTTTTAAGACGGGAGATTTGAATATAGTTAAACCTATGATGTGGAGATTTGAAGCTATAGACGATGAAGACGTTGAAATTATGATGTCTAGAGATACAGATACTAGATTTTTGTTGAGAGAAAAATTAGCAGTTGACGAGTGGTTATCATCTAATAAACTTTTTCATATAATGAGGGATCATCCAGCTCATAATAATTGTATTTTAGGAGGAATGTTTGGGACTAAAAAAATACCGCAAATTCCAAATTGGTCATCTATTATGAATAGTTTTATTCAAACAGGACATAGAGATTATGATCAAATCTTTTTAAAAGATTATATTTATCCGTTAGTTAAAAATAATTCTATTGTTCATGCTACAATTCATAAAATGGAACCTCATGCTAAAAATTTTCCAATAAATTATTGTAATGATTTTAAATTTGTCGGAGAATATGTTTATTCTGATAATTCAAGATCAATACCACATAGTAATGAATTAAGAAAATATATTTACTATAATTTTAACAAAAAAAACCTTAAATAATAAACTCTTGCTCGATCATTTTATAATAAATAAGTTTTATTTTTAATTTATTATAAAAATTAAGTATAATTTATTTTTATTTTCTAATAATTGTAATAGATGGAAATGAACCAAAGACTTGTATATTCAAATTATTTTTTATATATTTTTGAATAACTGGATTTATAAGTGGTTTATTATATTTATTCATCCATTCTACGTTGTCTCTTTCAATACTACCACCTTCTAACAATAGAATACCATTTTCAGATAATTTGGGCAAGTAATTTTGTATAGCATATTCAAATACATCACCATTATTCGCAATATCAATATGAATAATATCTATATTTGTTTCAATAATATTATTTAATTCGTAAAAATTACCATATTCTATTTTAACATTTGAAAAATCTGAAAATTTTGAAATAAGTTCATTCTTATTTGAATGATTTCCATTGAAATCCTCAAATAAATCATAAGCATAAATTTCCGTATCTTTATTAGAATTTTTTGTAAAACATTCTAATGAATATCCGTCTAAAATTCCTATTTCAATAATTTTTTTTGGATTTTTAACAAGCGTTATACTATCTAATAAATCGCCATAACTCAAGTTGATATTTTTGTAGGATGTTCTCATTTATAATATATATTAAAAAATATATTTAAATATTAATAATAGAATAATAATAGTAATGATTTCCTTATTTAAAGTATTTATGAGCGAAGATGTTATCAAACCTTTAAATGATGTTATAATGTCAGGATTTATTACACAGGGACCAAAGGTTGAAGAGTTTGAAAAGGAATTAACTAATTTTATTGGAAATCCTTATATATTAACATTAAATTCAGCAACTGCTGGTTTAACGTTAGCATTGAGGTTACTTAAAAATACAGACGATGAAAATAATTGGCCTGGTTTTAATGAAGATGAAGATATTGTTTTAACTCCAGCATTAACATGTTTTGCTACTACAGCTGCTATATTGTCAAATAATGTAAAAATTAAATGGTTAGATGTTGATTTAGAAACAGCAAACATTGATATAAATGATCTTAAAAATAAACTATCTGAAAAAACAAAAGTTATATATGTAGTTCATTGGGGTGGAACTCCAGTAGATTTAGATTCTTTAAAAGAATTACAAGAATATAGTTTACAAAAATTTGGTTTTAAACCTATGATTGTAGAAGATTGTGCTCATTCTTTTGGAGCCGAGTATAATAATAAAAAGATTGGAAATAATGATAATATTTGTGTTTTTAGTTTACAAGCAATCAAGCATTTAACAACCGGAGATGGCGGTATAATTACATTACCAAATCAAAAACTATATGAAAGATGTAAATTATTAAGATGGTATGGAATTGACAGAGATAAGAGAAATTATAAAGGTAAAGATTTCCGTTTGGAGAATGACATTACAGAATATGGATATAAATTTCATATGAATGATATCAATGCTACCTTAGGGCTTTATAATTTACCTCATATGAATGGTATTCTTGAAAAAAATAGATCAAACGCAGCTTACTTTAATGAACAGTTAAAAAATGTAAATGGAATTAAATTAATGAATAACAATTCAAAATGTAATTCTGCTTATTGGTTATATAGTTTGCGTGTGTTGAATGGTAAAAAATTAGAATTTATGGAAAAAATGAAGGAAGCTGGAATTATGACAAGTCAAGTACATAATAGAAATGATATTAATAGTTGTGTAGAAGATTTTGTTGAAATATTACCAAATTTAGATATTATGGAAAAAGAATTAGTATGTATTCCCGTAGGTTGGTGGTTGACACAAGAAAATTTAGAATATATTGTTAAAATAATTCGTTCAATATAATTTTTTCATAATAAAATTTTAACACAATTATTTGAATTAATATTTAATATATCTGAATATCTACTGTTATCCTTTCCTGGATATACAGCATTACTTTCTTTAAAATTAGGTATTGTAGTTATTCCTGAAGTATTTAAAATAGCACCTATTAATGAAAATGAAGAATTTGATGAAATAAAATAATCAGCACTTACAATGTATTCAAATTGTTCTAACGTATTTTTATCAGAACAAAAAATTATATTTAAATTGTTATATATTTTAAAATTACAAATAAAATCATCCGTAAAATTGTCAGAACAAATAATTAAATTATTAATATTTTTATTCATAAGCATAAAATATTCAATTGCTTTTTTATAATATTCAAACGGTAATCTTAATTCATTTTCAAAAGGCGAAGGAACTGCCATTTCATTTGTTCCCATTCCTAATCTTAATGATATAACAATTGAATTTTCATTTTTACGATTATTTAATATTATATATTTTTTTATTATATCCAAATAATCTATGTAAAAAGATAAACTATCTGCTCGAATAATGTCAATTATAAAATTTCTATTTAATAAATAATCGTCTAATTTTCTGCTTAGAATGTTTAGATATTCTTCAATGCTATTAATTTTAACATCTTTATTTTTGTAAAATTTGTTTGAAATATATTGAATATTTACAACCTTATATATTGTTTCACGTGTATCTTTTCTTTGTGACAAACTATCATTTTTAATAGCATTAGAATTTATATAAATTTTTTTATTTAGTTTTTCTGCTAAAATACATCCTAAAAAATAACACAATAAATGATTTCCAAATCCACCTGTTAAATTACATATAATCATTTTATTATATGTAAACATATAATCATTTATAAAATCAACGAATATTTTTTCCCATTAAACCATGTAACAACATATTTATTAACCTTACAATGATACGTTGTACAATTTTTATTTAGTTTTTTAGCAACTAAATTAGCACATTTAAGATAACTTTCAGCCATTGTATCATCAAATATTATAGGAATATTTGTATTAAATAAATGTAAATTATCATAAATTCCAACTCTATCAAAACCGGCATCAACTATTAATAAATCATATTTTTTTCCATCAAGGGATGATTTTAAAATGTCTACATCAAGCCATGTTGTATCTCCAAATATTTCACTATAAAATTTTTTAGGTGGAACATAAATATATTCACTGTTATATTTATTCATCCACTCTATATTACTTTCAATTGAAATCATTTTATAAAATTTGGATAATATATTTGTTGAATTACCACTTCCAATTTCTAAAATTGTACTTCCAAATGGAAGTATTTCAACAATTTTATCAAAACATTCTTTTGTAATGCTCCAATCGTCTAAAGGCTAATTATTAGATATTGACAAATATAAATTAAATTTATCATCTAAAGTATTCATTAATTAATAATAATAATTAAATATTATTAATTAAACGTTTTAAATAAAGTTAATTTAAATATTTAACGTTTCCATTTCCTTCATTAAAATCCATTGGATCAGCAGAACTATAATTATAATTTTTTAAACGAAAATTTGTCCACCCTCCAAAATATGGTCTATCAATTCCACACATACCGGCTAATGCTGATATTCCACACCCAATATCAATAAATATAGCATTTTTATATTCCTTAAATTTCCATGAAATAGCCATTTTTGATATTCCAATACCAAATAAAAATACACTCGCTGTAGAATTTTTAATTTGTTCACCAATATGATTAATTAATCCATCAGTATTATCACAAGAAAATCTTTCAGGGACACTAATATAGTCTAAAAAAAAATCATTTTCAATATAATCTCTATATTCTTGGTGTTCCATAAGATTTTTAATTACATTTAGTTTTTCTGAACCACCAATTAAGGCTATTTTATTTTTAAATGTTTTTAGTAACCATCTATTAGCAGTTAAACCATAAATTATATCCATTGGAAAATCAACTGGTCTATCAGGGAAAATACTTTTATATATATTTAACTGTTTAAAATTCATTTGAACACTTATTAAATCTACCTTATAACAACCTTCTTTAAACGGTCCTATAAATTCATCTGTAAGTTGTCTTGTATAATGTCTTCTTGGACCATTACCAACAACGTGTTTCTTTAAAAAATGAAATTCCCCATCATAAACTCTTAATACAACTAAACCTTTATTTTCCTCAAAATATTTTAACAATAAATCTTTAAACCAAGTAATCTTTTCTTGGAATTCAGGATAAAATTTAGGATCACAATATTCAAAACCATTAAGTTGTTCAGGTTCAATGTTTTTAGTACCTTCAATAAAATACAATTCGTGCATTTATAATATATATAATAATGTATTTAAATCTAAAAATATATTATTATTAAAAATGATTAGACACATTGATTATATCGATTACAATAATTTTATTAAGTTAATTAATATAAATATAAATACAGATACTTATAATTTATTTATAAGTAATTTAAATCCAAATAGACATATAATTGTTCTTTATGAAAAAGATAATCAAGTAGTAGGTACAGGTTCTTTATTAATTGAACCTAAGTTAACATATAATATATGTTATCTAGGACATATTGAAAATATTTTTATAGATGAAAAATATAGAAATAAAGGAATTGGAAAGGAAATTGTAGAATATTTAGTTAATTATGCTAGAGAAAAATTGTGTTACAGAATTGATCTAGCATGCGAAGATAAATTAATTAATTTTTATAAAGAGTTAGGATTTAACAAACAATTAATATGTATGTCAATGTTGATTGAAGAAAATTTTAAATAGATAAATAATTTTTAATAAAATTAACAAGCAAATTTGCTTCTCTAATAAAATCTATTTGGACATTAACATTATTGATTTGCCGATTTATTTTTAAACTAAATAAATCGTCATCTATATAATAAGGATCTTTAATATAATGTCTTGGACCTAAAAACACAAAAAAAATATTTGAGTTTTTACTATTATTGCTTAAAAATCTTGAAATAAAAGGTATATAGTTATTAGTGCTTGTGAATAAATGTGTCCATGTCATAATATTAAATATTTTATAATTATTTAAATTTATTATACTTTTAAATCTTTCGAGTCTACGTTTAAAAGTACTTAGTGCTGTATTAATATCATTTTCATGTATACAATGTATTTCAATATCGTCTAAATGTACAATTGGATAAGGAATTTTTATGGCTGGATTATTATACCAAATACCTTTTACTTGTTTAGAATAAATAGTATTATTTGAAGGTAATATATCGCATCTTGGTTCACAGTTTATATAATGTAAAATATTTTCACATAATTTTAAAAAATGAAAATCTTCCGGAATTAATGTACCAATAAAGGGTTGATTATATTCATTATTTTCAAAGCTAGAGTGCGTAAACATGCCTAAACAACTATTTGAAATAAAAATAATATCTTTCTCCATTTAATATTAATAAATATTTAAACCTTATTAATATATTTTATTAATATATTTTATTAATATATTTTATTAATATTAAACGCGCAATCCATGGTGTAATAAATCTTGTTTTGTATATTTTATTCCTACGAATTTTTTATGAAATTCATTCCATTTTTCAAAATAAGTTTTTTCTATTATTTCTATTTGTTCAGGCGTTAATCCATTTTCAGTTATATCGCAAATTTTTAGAAAATTTTCTTCACCATTTTTTATATCAGGAGCATCATTTAAACAAATAAAATCGTATGTACAATTCAATAAATTTTTATCCAAACTTTGTTTCATAATATCAATAAAATGAGGATTATCAACATAACAAGCAACAAAAAGTATTTTCATTTATATTATTAACTATAAATAATTATTATAAATAACAACGAATCATTATTTTATTCTTCTAGCCATTTTTTATTTTCTATAGTCCATTCAACTGTTTTTCTTAGTGATTCTTCAAAATTGATAGGCAAATTAAATCCCATACTAAATAATTTATTTCCATCTAATCCATAACGTAAATCGTGTCCTGGTCTACTTGAATGAAAATCAATCAATTCGTAATCTAATTCTTTATTCATAAATCTGGCTATCATTTGAGCCATTTCTAAATTGCTGACTTCTCTCTCTCCTGATATATTATACTTTTCACCAATTGTTCCATTTTTAATTAAAAATAATACAGCTTCTGCTATATTTCTAGCATGTATGTAAAATCTAGTTCCCGACGTTTTCTTATCTGGATAACTATGTATATAAATTTTTTCATTATTAAGTAATTTTTTAATACATAATGGAATAAATTTTTCAACGTGTTGTCTCTCACCAAAAGCATTCATCACATTTACAATCATCAAAGGAAGTTTATATGTATTTTCATATGCGATACATATTTGCTCAGCAGCAGACTTTGATGCCGAATAAGGATTTGTTGGTTTATGTCTGTCCCATTCCTTAAATAATGTATCACCTAGTGCTGGACCAAATACTTCATCTGTACTAAAATAAAAAAACATTTTTAAATTAGGAAGTTTTTTAGCATACTCCAACATATTTAATGTACTATAAATATTATTATCAATAAATAGCTTTGGATCTTTAATGCTATTATCAACATGTGTTTCTGCTGCCATATGTACAATGTAATCTACATTTCGTCCTATTTCTTTTATCATTCCTTCTGGTAAAGGATTTGTTAAATCGTTAGTAAAAACCTTAACTCGAGAATTATTTAAAGTATCAGTATCTCTTAAACGTTCAAAACCATTGCTTGCATAGCTTAATTTATCAAATATTATTATTTCCCAATCAGTATTTTTAAAAATATGTTCTACAAAGTGATGACCTATAAAACCACATCCTCCAGTAATAATAATTTTCATTTGTAATATTACTTACTAATTTATATTTAAATTAGTAAACTGAAATAATATAATTATACGTTCGTAAATAAATTAAAAATATTAAATTATTAATTATTAATATGGATCAGAAGATATTATGTATTTTACAAATTTGTATAAATCCTACAAATAACGCTTCAAATAGAGGTTTAGAAAGAATAGAACAATATAAATCAGGTTTAAATAAATTTTTTGAATATATTGATGTATTAAAGAAATATAATGTTGACATAATTATTTTTGAAAATACTATTAAAAAAGATGAAAAAATTCCTAGTGAAATTTTAAAAATTATTCCAAATAATGTTACAATAATAAATGAAAATATAAATGATTTTGGAACCTTTAATAAAGGAGCTGGTTTAATGGAGACATGGAGTCATTTAAAACATATTATAGAAAAATATGAATACTTAATTCATTTTGAACCTAGACAACTTTTATTAAATTTTGATTTTATACAAGACTTTTTATATAATCCTAGAAATTTATTTACTATTTCTCCTGACGGTATACAATTTAATACTGGTTTATTTTGTATATCTTGTAGTGTATTATTAGATTTTACAGAAAAATCTTATAAAATAATTACTTCTGTTAGTTATAATATTGAATATTTGTTATTTTTGTATTTTAAAAAATTAAATATTTCATATAGTTTAAGAGATAATATGGGTCTTATTTGGTTTCCATTTTTATCACAACCATTAAAAATGTAATTAATATTATTTTAATTATTTTAATTATTACAAATTATATAAAGATAAATTGATTAAATAATCCATAATGCGGGTACTGTTTATTAAATCGCGTATTCATCATAAAAACCTTAATTTTATTTTAAAATGTAAAAAAATTAATTTTTTTATTGTTCATTCAATTAATCAGATTAATAATATAGATTTAAACACATTTGACGCTGTTATTAGTCCATGTGATACTATAGATGTTTCAAAATATCCAAATG
>Ga0307377_10007019_pt1 | contig 11704 bp, 15 predicted proteins | sample TR3MG_FD_202535 | JGI IMG/M metagenome (GOLD analysis project Ga0307377, IMG submission 202535) | Soil microbial communities from Risofladan, Vaasa, Finland - TR-3 | ecosystem: Environmental > Terrestrial > Soil > Coastal area > Acid sulfate soil | place: Finland: Risofladan, Vaasa | collected...
GAGGTTGGTGTCTTCTTCGACGGTGTTAGCGCGACGTCACCGATAGTCGAACTGGAACGAATCGCGCCGAATCACCCGGTCTTTCGTCTCACTTTTACCAACAAGCGGTAGACGAATGCCGATGGGTTCTCGCTCGACACCAATCGCTGAGTCGCCATGCGTCGTCGAAGCGCCGTAGAGTTCACCCATGGAGAAGGTCGACCTCAAGAAGCGTCTCCCTGACTACTTCGCGGTCTCGGCCAATGAGTTCTCGCTCGTGAGACTTCCACCGTGCCACTATCTGATGGTCGACGGCGAGGGAGACCCGAATACGTCGCCCGACTACGAACAGGCCATCGAACTCCTCTATGGCGCGTCGTACACGTTGAAATTCTTGAGCAAGAAAGAAGGGCTCCTCGACTACGTTGTCCCGCCTCTCGAAGGCCTGTGGTGGGCCGACGACGTGCAAACCTTCGAAGCGGGCGATAAGAGTTCGTGGAAATGGACGATGATGATCATGGTTCCACCTCAAGTGCCCGAGTCACTCGTTGTGAAATCTCTCGAAGATTTCCATATCAAGAAACCTGGTGCGCCGATCTCTAGAATTCGCTACGAGTCGTTGAACGAAGGTCTCGTCGTTCAGATCCTGCACGTTGGTCCATATGACGCAGAGGGACCAACGTTGGCGCGGTTGCACGAAGAGTTCATGCCAGACAACTCACTGACCTTCAATGGCAAGCACCACGAGGTCTATCTGGGTGACGTCAGAAGGACTGCACCCGAACGTCTGAAGACAATCTTGCGACAGCCCGTCGCCGCCGCGCGGTCGCGCACATGACCGTTGTCGTGATCGGGTGGCGGTCCCTCGCGTCGTGCTCGTCGTCGGGGTGGAGGCGGCGCCTCTCGGTAGAATTCATTACGTGCCAACCTTCGATGGAGCATCGGTCGTCCGTGAGCAGATCGCCTACTACCGGGCGCGCGCCGCCGAATACGACGATTGGTTCTTACGCCGTGGGCGCTACGACCGGGGCGAAGATGCGACCCGGCGCTGGTTCGAGCAGGTGGAGGAAGTTCGACGGGCCCTGAGAGACCTTCCACTCGACGCGAAGAACGTTCTCGAACTGGCCCCCGGCACCGGCATTTGGACTGAGGAACTCTTCGATCGAGTCGCTCACCTCACCGCCGTGGACGCCTCCCAAGAGATGATCGCACTGAATCGTCAGCGATTGGGCGACCGCGCTGAAGGGATTACCTACATCGAGTCGGATCTGTTCGAGTGGCGGCCCCCGCAGGAATTCGATGCGGTGGTCTTCTGCTTCTGGATCAGCCATGTACCGGTGCGCCTCATTGATGAGTTCCTCGCCAACGTTGCGTCGATGCTCGCCCCCGGTGGCACCGTGTTCTTCTTGGACGCCCGCAAGGAACACCTGAGCACCGCTGCGGACCACGTCCTGCCACTGGGAGATGACGAGGTGATCACTCGTCGTCTCGACGACGGACGAGAGTTCGCCATCATCAAGAATTTCTGGAGCGCTGCCGCGCTACGGGACAAATGCGCGCGAGCGGGACTCGATGTGCGCGTCCACGAGACCGCCGACTATTTTCAGTTCGGCAGTGGAACTCGTAATTAGGAGTCACGCTTGGCAACATGCACTAGGCGCCCGCCTATCGTGCCTTCGTCGGGAGTGACCCGCGAGGGCGACTCGATCACCTCGCTGATCGTCGCGACCGTTTCGCGGCAGAACCGTGGCGATCACGGTGTCCTGTCGAGAATTTCGGGCGCGATTTAGATTCACCCGATGGACGTCGTGGAACTTGGTGACGCGGACGAGGAGCCGGTTGTCGCTCTCTGGAGGGGCGGCAACATCACTCGACCGTGCAATAGCCCGGCGATCGATGATTCCCGTGCGGTGTCCGGTCCGACGTCGGCGGTGATGGGCGTGAGGGATGCCGGAGAGATCGTCGGCACGGTGATGGTGGCCCACGACGGTCATCGCGGTTGGGCGCACTACCTCGCCGTCCATCGGGATCATCGGCGACGCGGATACGGCACTCTCCTCGTCTCGGCAGCCGAGGCGCAGATGCGTTGTCAAGGTACCCCCAAAGTGCAATTGATGGTGAGGTCTGAGAACGCCGGCGTGCTCGATTTCTACCAAGGCCGCGGCTATGAGAAGGACGACGTGCGAGAGTTGTCACGCTGGCCGCAGGATTCATGATCCACAGCGTGATTCGCGAGAAACATGCACGTCATCACGATGTGGGGACCGAACGTCCGTCAGCGCAGAGGTCGGTCATTGCAGCGCGTGTCGCTCAACGCCATTCTCCGATCGCGGAGCCGTGGGTGATCAATCCCCGCCGCGAGAGCGGCCCCTGAGGGCCCGATTACCATTGAAGCGTCGTCTCGCGCGGGCATCGAATCGACGCGACGGCGCATACGAGGTCCACCTCACGATTCAGTCCCATCCATCAGGAGGTTCGGGCGTGCCCCTGCCATACGTGGTGCCATCACTCGCGGGCGAGTACGTCACGCTCGATCCGCTGGGCGAGGAGCACATCGCCGCCCTCGTCGATGCCGCCAACGAGGACCGTGCGACGTACGGCTTCATGACGGTGCCTGGCGATCACGCAACGATGACGCACCAGGTCGAGGTGCTTCGACGCGACTTCGAGGCAGGTCTCGTCGTTCCCTTCGCCCAGGTCGATGCGTCGACCCAGCGCGTGGTCGGTATGACCAGGTTCATGACGATTCGCGCGCTCGCCGAGCGGGCGACGCCCTACGCGGTGGAGATCGGTGGCACTTGGCTGGCCGCCTCGGCCCAGCGCACCCGCATCAACACCGAGTCGAAACTTCTGCTCTTGCGCCACGCCTTCGACGTGTGGTCGGTGTCGAGGGTCGATCTCAAGACCGACCGTCGCAACGACCGCTCGCGTGCGGCGATCACCCGGATCGGCGCCTCGTTCGAGGGGACACTTCGACACTGGCAACCCTCGGTCGTCGCGGGGGAGGAGGGGCGTTTTCGTGACACCGCGATGTTCTCCATCATCGACGAGGAGTGGCCCCGTGTCGCGTCGCACTTGGGGCAACTCCTCGGCTAAGTCACCGCGACCCTGCGACCCTGCGGCCCGTCGGATCGAGTCGGGGCGACCGTCGGAGTGGGTGAGTTCTGGGCGCGTGGCGTGCGCTCCGGCGATCGGGGTCGATAACCTGACGAACGACGTTGTCGATGGAGGAATCATGGAGATCAAGGAGTTGGGCCACCTCGTCCTCTACGTTCGCGACCTCGCGGTCTCGGCGCATTTCTATCGTGATGTCCTGGGTTGGCGCCCCATCATCGATGGCTCGAGCGTCGAGGGATCGATGCGGATCACCGCCTTCAACTCCCCCAATGGTCGCACGCACCACGAATTGTTGTTGATCGAAGTCGGCGCCTCGGCGGCGTCGCTACCGCCCGGACGCCGGGTGGGTATGTACCACTTCGGCCTGAAGGTCGGCGACAGCGATGACGAGTTGCGTGCGGCGCTCGAGGAGCTGCGAGCGCACGAGGTGAATATCGTGGGTGCCACGGACCACGGCATGACGCACAGTCTCTATATCACCGACCCCGACGGCAACGAGATCGAGCTCTACGTCGATGTTCCTGGAGTCGACTGGGACGATCCACGACTCTGGGCCAATCCCGTGCTGCGCCCCCTTCAGATCTGAGTCTCGCCATCGAGACCGTGCACCGACGATGATGGGGCCGCGGTCGAGTCGTTCAACATATCGGCGATGGTCACTCGCTCGAGTTCGGTGACGACGACATCGAAGGTCCGCCGATCGAGGGTCCGCAGTTTCGACTGCACCCGACGTCCCGTGGGGCAGTTGGGATCTGGAACGTGCAGGCCCAGCAAGGGATCGTCACCATTCACCGCGCGCCACACGTCGCCGAGATTGATCTGCGCCGCCGGGCGCGCCAGCGCCCATCCCCCGTGGCTTCCGGGCTGCGAGGACACCAAGCCCTGAGCGCGAAGTAGTCCGAGCACGCGTCGCACGTGGACCGGGTTCGTGGCCGGACTCACGGCGAGTTCGCGCGAGTCGACGAGCGATGCGGGCGACTCGGCGAGCAACGTCAGGAGATGGACCGCCACCGCGAAGCGCAGGTTCGTCGGATGGGCCATGACGATGAGCCTAATCATCCGTAACTATATGTGTTACAGTTATAACTGTACTTATTAGAATTACATATATAGGAGAACGTCATGAGCGTTATCGCCATCATCGGATTCACGGGCTTCGCCGGTGGGCATATCACGACCGAGGCGTTGTCGCGCGGTCACCACGTGATCGGGGTCAGCCGTTCCAAGGTGACCGACGTTCCCGTGGGTGTCACGGTGCGCCCGGGTGACATCAGTGACCGGGGATTGCTCGAGGAATTGGCGACGCTCACGTCCACCGTGGTCGTCGCGGTCCACGGGGCGGCGGGTGGCCAACCGTTCCTCGCGCCCCTAGTCCCCTCGATGCTCGACGCCGCCACCGCGGGCGCGGCGCGATTGGGCGTCGTCGGGGGCGCATCGAGTCTCTTCGTGGCGCCCGGTGGACCGCGGTTGATCGATACGCCGGAGTTCCCCGAGATCTTCAAGGTCGAGGCCGAGTCGCATATCGCCGTCCTTGAGGCGTTGCGCTCGTCGTCGAGTGACGCCGACTGGTTCTACGTGAGTCCGTCCGCGACCTTCGGGGCGTACGCGCCGGGCGAGCGTACGGGCGCGTATCGCACGGGCGATGACACGCTGTTGGTGGGAGCGGACGGTAATTCGTTCATCAGTGGCGCGGACTTCGCGATCGCCTTCCTCGACGAGATCGAGAACCCGATCCACCACCGGACGCGCTTCACGGTTGGCTACTAGTTCGGCGGGCCCGTAGGGTGCGACGTGGGCAGAACTAGCGCCCCCCGTCGTACGAGCCGCCGTGTCAGGTCCGCCAACGACACCCCTCGATCGTCGTGAACTCAGTCGGGCGCTCGAAGTCTCATCACGGTCTCGACGAGGACCCGTCGACTTCACTGAGGACCCTGGCCCGAGCGATCACTGCAGCGTCGACCCCTCGATCATCGCCCAGAACGGATCCTGGGCAGCGTGGAGGTCAGCCGAGGGCCGCGGAATGGCTGCGGCGACGCCCGTAGAACTTGCAGGCCAGCCGCGGACTCAGTCCCAGCGACTCGCCGATCTGGCGCCAATCGGCGCCGAGCGCCCGTGACACCCGCACGAAGTCGACCATCTCCAGATGGCGGATATCGACGACGTTGTTGGCTCGCGCCATTGACTCGAGCATGCCGTTACGCGACGCCACTCGAGAGATGATGTCGAGTGGAATGCCCCTGGCCCTTGCTACCAATTCCGGTTCACCCATGTCGTCATCATAGGTAGACCGAATAGCACAGCGGTGGACTCATCGTGGAATTGTGATGAGAATTCCCTTATCATCGCTCGTCCGACGCGACGTGACCCCGACGGCAACGACGAGCGTTGAGCGCCCGTATGGTGACTGCGGGGGATATTCATCTGTGATCGAAAGGTCAGGAACCATGCCCACGTCCGCAGCCAGGGAACGCCTCGAACCCGAACTCGTGCGCGCCGCCATCGTCGTCGTCCTCGGCACTATCGTGGCGATCCTCGACACCACGATCGTCGCCGTGGCCCTTCACCAACTCAGTATCGACTTTCGCTCGACGGTGAGCACCATCCAGTGGGTGACCACGGGCTACCTGCTCTCCTTGGCCATCGTGATTCCACTTTCGGGGTGGGCCATTCATCGACTGGGCGCCAAACGGGTCTACATGATCTCGCTCTCGCTGTTCGTCCTCGGGTCGATCCTGTGTGCGGGGGCCTGGTCGGCGACCAGTCTCATCGTGTTCCGCGTTCTCCAGGGGTTCGGCGGCGGGATGATCGTGCCGGTCGGGCAGGCGATCATGGCACGCACGGCGGGCCCCCAGCGAATGGGCAAGGTGATGGGGATCGTCGGCGTGCCCCAACTGCTGGGTCCCATTCTTGGTCCAGTGCTGGGTGGGCTCATCGTCTCCAACGTCTCGTGGCGTTGGATCTTCATCGTCAACGTCCCGATCGGCATCGTGGCCCTTCTCCTCTCACGGACCTTTCTGTCGACGACGCCCGGCGACCAGGGGCATCGATTCGACCTCGCGGGATTCTTGCTGCTCGCCCCCGGTCTCGCGCTGATTGTCTACGGGCTCTCCGAGGTGGGGGTCGTCGGCGGTTTTCACGGTCGCTCGGTATGGTTCAGCCTGGTGGCCGGCCTGATCCTCGCCGCGGGCTTCGTCGTGCGTTCGACCAAGGCACTCGAACCCCTGATCGACCTACGGTTGTTCAGGGACCGCACGTTCTCTCTCGCCTCGATCGGCATCCTCCTGACCGGGGTGACGCTCTACGGGACGATGTTCCTACTACCTCTCTACTACCAGATCGACCGCGGTGACGCTGCGTGGAAGGCCGGACTGATGATGGCGCCCCAAGGCATCGGAGCCGCCGTGGTGATGCGTCTCGCCGGATCGCTCTCGGACAAGTACGGCCCGCGGTACGTGGCCGCCGGCGGCATGGCGGGTCTCGCGATTGGCACCTTCTTCTACACCATGGTAGGTGCGCACACCAGTTACGTCCTTCTGGGGCTGTCGTTGTTCGTCAGGGGTATCGGTCTCGGCTTTGGCATGATGCCGGTCGTCGCCGCCTCGTACCGCAATCTCACCCACGCCGACGTGCCGAAGGCAACCTCGGCCACGAACATCTTCCGGCAGATCGGTGGTTCGCTCGGCGTCGCGGTCTTCGCTGTCGTCCTCGACACCCAGATCAGTCAACGAATCGGCGCGCGCGCCGGCGCGGCTATCCAGAACGGTGTGACGTCCGCCACAGCGAACCAGCTCGATCAGATCGCGCGGGCCTTCGGACACTCGTTCTGGTGGTCGTGCGCCACGTGCGCCCTGGGGATCATTCCCGCCCTCTTCCTGCCGCGCACGCCCATCACGCAACGACCCGTGTCGCGCGCCTCCGCGCTGGTCGTCGAGTGAGGAGAGGGACGTCGTCGCCGAGAACGAGTCGCGCGACTATTCTTCACGTCCTGGAGGTAGTCGCGCGAGGGCGCGGCCGACGGCGGCAGCGAGGAGGAAGACGTGACGGTGATCACGGTGTTTCGTAGCCGTCTGCGCCCCGGCGTCGACGCCGCTTATGGCGAGGTGGCGGCCCAGATGAGTCGGTTGGTACGGGAGGTACCGGGTTTCGTGGATGAGAAGCTCTTCTTGAGCGCGGACGGGGAACGGGTCACTCTGGTCCGCTTTCGCGACGCCGAGGCGCAGCGCGCGTGGGCCCAGCACCCTGATCACCTCGCCGCGCAGCGCCGGGGACGCGCCGAGTTCTACGAGCACTACGACATCTCGGTGAGCGAGGAGACCTACGCCCGGGTATTCCACGCGACCGGCGTCGGAACATGAAGGGAGCATCATGGCGCGCAAGGATGAGTTAGCAGTCGAGGGCTTCGCACAGGGCGACTCCTACAACGCCTCGCGACCGGGATACCCCGAGGAGGTGATCGATCACTTCGTGCGAGTGTTCGACCTCGACGCTCGCAGCCACGTCCTTGATCTTGGCGCCGGGACGGGGATATTCACCCGCCAGCTGCTCGCGCACGTCGGGCGAATCAGCGCCGTCGATCCCTCGGCCTCCATGCGCGCCACCTTCACTCTCGAGACACCCGGTGTGCAGATCCTTGAGGGTAGTGACGAGGCGATCCCGCTGGCCGATCACCAGGTCGCGGCGGTGTTCGTCGCCCAGGCGTTCCATTGGTTCACTCCACAACTCGCACTTCCCGAAATCCATCGGGTCCTGTCGGCCGGCGGCGGTCTCGGTCTGGTCTGGAACGAACGCGACACCGAAGTGGCGTGGATCCGCGACTTGAACCACGCCATGCTCTGGGACGTTCACCAGCCCTACGATGCCGGTATCGATTTCGGAGCCATCGTGGCCGCCGGGCCATTCCGCGACGTCTCGAAGTCCACTTTTCGTCACGTGTCGATGCTCACCCACAATCAGGTGTTGCAGCGCACGCTGACCACGAGCTACATCACATTGATGGACGAGGAACGACGTCGCGCGCTCAGCGCCGACGTGATGGCGGTCCTCGCCCCGCTACCCGATCCCGTGGCAATGCCCTACGTCACCAACGCGTTCGTGGCGTTCGCCGCCGACGTGGCTGGCACACGGTAACGACGAGGTCGGCTCACCGGCCCGGTGGTGCATTCCGCGCGCAATGGGGCACCGCAACGCCCCTTGAGTCGAGGGCGTGACCATCATTCGCCAGCCGCTCACGGCGCGCTCAGTCGAGGTTGTGGTCCCTGCCACGTGGCCGACGTCTGTCGCATCGTGACGGTTCTCTAGGGTGGTGCGGTGAATCTCTTCGTGCAATCGCTGTCGCACTCGTGGCAGCCCTTCGTACTGATCACCGGCCTGCTCTTCATCGGTCACGCCGCGGCCCGCGAGGGCCTTTTCGAATCCGTCGGGCTACTGGTCGCGCGTACGCCCGGCAGTGACGTGGCCCTCTTCGCGGTCACCATGGTGGCGGTGGCCATCGTCACCGCCGTCTTGAACCTCGATACCTCCGTGGTCTTCATGACCCCGGTCGCACTGCACGCGGCGCGCGTGCGAGGAAGTGACGACGTGGCGTTCGCCTTCGGCGCGATTCTCATGTCCAATGCGGCGTCATTGCTGCTCGTCGGATCGAATCTCACGAACATGCTGATCTTCGCGAACCATCCGGTGCGCGGGACCACCTACCTCTCGCACACCGCGCTCGCCTGGGTCACGTCGGTGATCGTGACGATCGGCCTGGTGGCCTTCTGGCGACGCCGTGAGTTGTTGCGCCGTGGTCAATGTTCGCGCGAGTCCCTGCAGTGGCGCGTGGGGCCCGCCACGGTGTCGGCAGCTCTGGCGGTGGTTCTGATGCTATTGACCAGCCAACCAGCGTTGCCGATCTTCGCCCTGGGGGCGTTGCTCGAAGGCGTCGATCTCGCGGTGCGCCATCGGGTCAAGGCCAAGGAGATCTTTCACGTGGCCAGTCCACTGGTCGTCGGACCGCTGTTCGTGGTCGCGGTGCTGGTGGGCTGGTTGGGTCGCAGTTGGCACGCTGTCGGACACTTGGTCGCCCACACGAACTCCTTAGCCACGGCGGCCATCGCGGGGGGTCTCTCGCTCGTCATCAACAATCTGCCCGCCGCGTCACTCTTCTCGAGTGAACACATCGCGCATCCCTACGCCCTGTTGCTGGGTCTCGATCTCGGGCCCAACGCGTTTGTCACGGGTGCGATGTCGACGCTCCTCTGGTTTCGAATCGTGCGGGGCGAGGGAGTTCAGCCCACCGTTGGACAGTTCGTTCGTATTGGTCTTCCAGTGACGCTAGTGACCCTGGGCGTCGCCTCACTCCTGGTCTAGCCGGTCCTCGCGGGGTATCGCGGAGGAACGTGATGCGGAGCGCCGTTTGCGGGTTCGTCAACGGCGCTCAGGAGCGCCCGCGAGGTTCGTCATCGCCCGGCGGTGAGTTACTTGAGGATGGCTTGGCCGACCAGATCGGTGCGCGACCCCGCTCGGCGACCACGGGATTGCGGGTCAAGGGGTAGCACGCGAATCCGATGCCCACCGCGAGCAGGTGGCCACTATCGGTGAAGGTGCGACCTACCAGGAGCGCGACGATGACCAACGTGGTCAGCGACCCCGCCCACCACCAACGCCACTTGCGCGGGAATCGAAAGGTGAAGACCGCCGCCAGGGCGGCGAATCCGTAGCTGACGCCGACGTCGATGGCGTTCTCGAGGTGCTGCGACGCCCAGCCGCGACGAATGGCGAACCACAGACCCCACGCGACGCCCAGAGTGGCGAACACGTGACCCGAAATGAAGACCACCGCCCACCGACGCGTCCCGAGCCATCGCTCCGCCGGGGCCAGCACGAGGGCGAAGAGTATCGCCCACACCAAGAACTCGTAGTTCGGCGCCCAGAACGCGCTCAGCGCCAGGGCCCGCAAAGGACTGTTGAACAACTGGTGCAAGTTGGTGCTGTGCTCCTCCAACAGGAGTGTCACCACTTGGTTGCTCGAGCTCAGCATGACCATGGTGGTGACCGACAGGATCATGAGATAGCTGAACGTCGCCGGTGAGGCCTTGACGTAGTCAACGACCGTGGGCCGCGCCCGAGCCCAAGCGCCCGTGGCCCGCAAGGCGATCGGGAGTTGACGCCGTCGGGCGATCTCGAAGATGGTGACCAGTATGAATACCGCGACGAGTGGCACGACTACCTACCGTCCTAGTTGGCGTCCGATGGTTCTCACGATAGGTCAGCGTCACCAGTGACGTACGAAGGGGCGAGTGAGGAGAGGATGGCGGTCCCACGACCCCGGCCATCGTGTGACGCACTCGAAATCGTCGCACTCACCTCGAATGGCCCTCAGGCTCCCGCACCAGTGATCGACGAACGTGAGCGTGGGGCCATCGAAACATCCACGGGCGAGGGACTCGGTAGCGTGGTGACGTGAAAATTCGCCGCGCCGTGGGCGCTGACCTCGACGTACTCGTCCAATTCATCCGTGAACTCGCCCACTATGAACGATCCCTGGATCTCGCGCAGGCGACGCCAGAACAACTGCGTGAGAGTTTCTTCGGACCCACACCCCAGGTCTACTGCGATCTGGTCGAGACCGATGACGGAGACGCCGCCGGCTTCGCCGTCTGGTTCCTCAACTATTCGACGTGGACGGGGACGCACGGCATCTACTTAGAGGATCTCTACGTGCGGCCCGAATCACGCGGTCGAGGATACGGGAAGGCGCTATTGGTGCACTTGGCGCAGGAGTGCGTCCGGCAAGGTTACGCCCGCCTTCAGTGGTCGGTGCTGGACTGGAACACACCCTCGATCGACTTCTATCGGTCACTCGGGGCCGAGTCTCAAGACGAGTGGACCGTGTATCGACTCTCGGCCTCGGCGCTGAGCGACGTCGCGCGGATGACCCCTGAGAGTGGTTTGTCGCTTTCCTGACGAAGTTCTTACGCCCTGGCCGAATACCCGGGTGATATTTAGTCAACGATTAGTGGGTCCCTGAGGCGACTTTAGGTTGTCCGCGCAGGCTGGTGTTGTTGCGGGAACGACTCGCGACGAACTGCTCTAGGAGTCATAATGACGAAGAGAACACATGTCGTACGAAACATCATCACCAGCGGTGCGGTCGTGCTCGCCACCGGGCTGGGGACTGTCGGCGTCGCCTCGGCGGCGACGAACCATTCATCGCCGACCCTCAACGTGAAACTGCCCCACGGCGCGAGCGATCGGCCGGGTGACGGCGGCGGAGCGCCCGACGGACCCGGCGCGACGGCACTGACCGGCGCGACGTTGACCAGCGCGGAGGCGTCGGCCAATGCCGCGGTTCCTAACGCCACGGTGGAGCACGCGTTCGCCGGTCCGAACTCGACCTACGTGGTGATCATGAAGAAGTCTGACGCCACCTACGTCACGGTGATCGAGAACTCGAGCTTCGTGGTGACCTCGACACTCAACGGCCCCGGTCCGCGTCGCGGGGACGGACCCGGCGCGACGGCACTGACCGGCGCGACGTTGACCAGCGCGGAGGCGTCGGCCAATGCCGCGGTTCCTAACGCCACGGTGGAGCACGCGTTCGCCGGTCCGAACTCGACCTACGTGGTGA
>Ga0307377_10007022_pt1 | contig 11702 bp, 25 predicted proteins | sample TR3MG_FD_202535 | JGI IMG/M metagenome (GOLD analysis project Ga0307377, IMG submission 202535) | Soil microbial communities from Risofladan, Vaasa, Finland - TR-3 | ecosystem: Environmental > Terrestrial > Soil > Coastal area > Acid sulfate soil | place: Finland: Risofladan, Vaasa | collected...
ATAAATTAATTAAATGTTTTACAACCCCAAGCCATATTGAAAGGATAAAGAGAATGAAAGAGGATAAGCAGGGGAAGAAAGAGATAGTAATAGGCAGATGTGCTTTATGCGATAAGTTTACAATATTCAAGTATACAAGTGAGTATGGATGGATATGTGAAGAATGTCATAACGATAAACCATAAGGGAGGATTAAATGAACGATGCAAAGATGAGCAGGGAAAGGGATGAGAAAACATTAAGAAGTTTAGAAAGAATATTTAAGGATTGTGAAGTTCCTTTCACAGGGATAGACGGGGAAGAAGTTTGTAAGTATACTCACTCGCCGAGGGCAATTATAAAAATAATAAAATTGTTTAGAGAAGAAATTGAACAAGTCCTGAAACAAGAGCCGAGGGTGGAAGTGAAGAACGAAGATGTCAGGGAGGCGATAGAAGAAATAAAATGGGGTTATGATAATATGTGGGATGGTCAGCCAGGTTCATCAGCAAGACATCATTACATAGATGTTGGTAAGAAAGCCATTGAAACAATAAAGACCGCCCTATCATCAGCAGAGCAGGGAGGGAAAAAGAGATTTAAGGTTGGGGATGTGGTGCAATACCATAAAGAACATAGTTATGAAGTAGAAGAAGATTATATAGAAAGTATATGCGTATACACAGATAAGGACAGCACTCATGCAGTATACTATATGAAATCAGGGTACGATTGCCATGAGGCAGATATTGTTACGAAAAATTAGCCGAGGTCAAGAAAGGAGAAAACCAATGAGCGATAAGAAGATGACAAAGGAACAGGGAATATATAATATAATAATGCCACATTGTTTATTAAGAAGGGGTAAGCCCGATGATAAGCATAAGTTTTGTAGAGCATTCAAATATTATGATTGTCATTATAATCTTTGTGTGATTACAAAGAAAATCATAGAAGCAAGCCCTGAAACAAGAGCCGAGGGATAGGGAGTTAAGGCAAAGATATGAATTAGCGTGCAAGGTTATTGGAGATATGCAAAAGGCAATAGATAATTGGTTTAAAAATCTTTAGCAGGGCAAAGAAAGGAGTGAGGGATGAGCGATAAATACGGAGAGGCAATCAAGATTATCAAAGAGGATATTAATGTTGCAAAGCAGGGTGTAAGCGAGGGGTATGTTAAAATAAAAATGGGGTTGTCAGGCGAAATGGTAGACCACAAAAAAGCAATCCCACAATTAAAGGTAGTCCTTGAAATAGTTGAAGAAGAAAACAGGGCGAAGAAAGATGATTATTTAATGAGCGAGAATACGCAGAATTTAATCCGGGGTATGCAGGTAGAGATAAACAAACTCAAAGCCGAGGTAAAGAGGTTGAGGGAGAAAGGAGAAGGGGAATGAAAAGAGAAAATTGTGATTGTTATGATGAACCATACGACAGGTGTTTAGTTGATGATACAAGATGTAAGGGAATAAACTGTCCATATAGTAAGGATATAGAATTTAAAGATGATGAGATGTCCGAGAAAGAAAGGAGTAAGGGATGAGTGATAAATGTGCCAAAGGATATGGAGAATTTACCTGCGATTATGCTAAACTCCGCAAGGAACTCGCAAAGGTGAAGAAAGAGAAAGAGGGATGGAAGAAAACCATAGAAAAAGATATGGATAATTGTGAACTTTGTATGGGCATACATCAAGCCGAAATCAAGAAGTTACAGGCAGAGATAGTGGAGTTAAAAGCCGAGGTAAAGAGGTTGAGGGAGAAAGGAGTAAGTAATGGAAGAATTAAAATGTCCGAAATGTAATTCAAGAGCAGAAATGCAAGTATCTTTTGGTGGTCCTGAAATATTTTATGGTATATATTGCACAAATAAAGAATGTGGTTATGATAATAGGAACAAACCATCCCCGGGATTGTCAATTCACGGGTTAAGTGATTCATGTAATTTCCCACCCACAAATAGAGAGCAATCGATTAAAGAGTGGACAGAGAAAGGAGAATAAAAAATGAAAGATAAATTATTGTTTGCCGTTAATGTTTTATATGATGATATTTCATCTGGCGAAGAAAAAATGATAGCCAATGGAATATTAAATAAAGGCATAAAAGAATTGAGAGAAGGAAGGGATAGTCTCCAATCAGAAATCAATCGGTTACATCAAGGGGAAGAAGAAATCGGAAAGAGGCTTGATGTTTGTAAAAAAGAATTATGGGAACATAAATTATTATTATCCATGGTGGAAAAATTATTTCTTAAATATGATGTGACCATTAATGCAGATAAGTTTCCCGATGGGAATAGATATATGGTATTATTAGAAGAAACGAAGGGCGGTGTTTGTATTACGAGAGAAAGGCATTATGGTAAAACGATACAGGAAGCAATATTTAATGCGGGGAAAGGGGAATAGGCAATGGAAGTTAAATTATCTTTTAAGGATAAGCTGAAGGAAAATTTTATAAATGTTAAATCGGTTGATTTTTCTCATATAGAAGTATATCCATCAGTTACACCACTCGAAGAATATTATTGTGGGATAGCAACAATAACTTTTAAAGATGGAGAGAAACAATCAATATTTTGTGATAGTATATATATAGAAAGTGGAGATTAAAAAAGGAGACAGAGAAAATGAATAAGACTGAAGCAACATATACATTAAAATGGATCATAAAAAGTTACGAGATTTATCATAGATGTTTTGGTAGTGAAAATCCTGATGATCCAAGCGAAAATAGAAAAAAAGCATTTGAGGCTCTTGATGTTTTGAATCAGGAACAAGAGAATAGGGACAAGGAAGATGAACTATGGGATATATGCAAGAAGAAAAGATATTGCTTAAATATACATTATTGCAGAAGTGGGGATGTTAAGGTTAGAATAGAACAACCAGACGAAAATGGATTTATAAAATATGATATTGAGCACTTGATTATGGAAAGATATGGTAAGAATAAGCATGATGTCGTAGATAAAGCCCTTGCCACATTACAGGGCAAAGAAAGGAGTAAGGGATGAGTGGTAAAACAAACCGAATAGAAGAATTAAAAGATACGGTAAGAAAACTAAAATCCGAGATAGACAAGTTGAAGAAAGAGAAAGAGAAAACCTTTGAAGAATTTTTAAATAAGTCAAATGAAGAATTAATGATAGAGTGGAATAAAGAACATAAGGAGATATTTATTGAACTTGACAATCTTAAAAGGGCTAATGAGTCATTGCAAGCCGAGGTAAAGAAGTTAAGCGAGAAAGGAGAATAGAGATGGAACTATTTAAGAGTGGTGGGTATGTTTTTAATTTAGAAAACATGACATTTGCACAATTAAGAAGAAACAAAAGCACGAATGAGGAATATATTATTATACATTATATCGGGAGTGAAAATTTAATCATTCATCATAATCAGGATTGTTTTAATGAAATAAAAGAGAAATTTTGGGGAAAGAACAATGGCGATAATTAAAGATCAGAGGGAAGAACCTCTTGATAGAAACAAAACAGTACTCACTCATAAGTTGACAGCATTAGCAGTGGGACACCTTACTGTTCTGGGCTGTAAGCCAATAGAAACTGAAGTGCCGATAAGTGGTTTTATTGTGGATGTTGCAGGCTTTACTTATCCCACAATGACCGAAATGAAAAAGGGTAAACTATTAAAAAGAGCCATTATAGAACAACCCTCACTAGAACATAAAAGCGATTACCTTGCTGACGAATATATATCAAGAAAAAGATTGTTTCCCATGACTGCGGTAGTGGAGGTAAAGACAACAATAGCAGATTTCAAAAAGGACATAGAAAGAAAATTCATGAATGGAATAGCAGATTTGAATTACATAATAATTCCCAAATCAATACAAGATAAAGCAAAAAAATCATACGAAGAAGCGATACTAAAAACAAAAAGTTATTATTCTTGGGGGGAGTGGTCTTTTGTGATAGCATCTAATAATGGAGAAAAGATATTAGAATCAAAAATCCCCAAAATAAACACAATACCCATAGACCAAACACTTGCCATTGTGGCACAAATAGCGATAAGAAGATGCCACAGGACCGAAAATATATTTATGAGAAACATGTTAAAACAATACAGGGCAGACAAAACAAAACAAAGGAGTAGGTAATGGAAATAAAAAGAGTATATTCTTACAGTATAAAGAAAACAAAAAATATAAGTGGATGGAAATTAGGTTTAATCATCGGCACTATTATTAGGGAGGTTTTTATAGATGGTTTTAAGATATTAACCGATTGTGAAAATAGTCCAGAAGAAAATAACGAGAGGAGAAAAGCCAATGGCTAAAATGAGCAAGAACAGAGCAATAGAAATAATGTTTGAAATGGCTTATGAAAGTATAGGAGAACACGATGAAGAAAAATTAGATATATTAATGGAGGCAAAGAAGGTTCTAAAAGAGACATCAGATGAGGAGATAGAGAAAATGAAAACAGGGGTGGCATTTGGAGAATCAATAAACAAGGAACATTCGCATTTAGTAACATGCAATAATGAACTACGGTCAAAAATTAATAAGCTGAACATAGAGAGAGAAGAAACCATGAAGAAGTTTAATGTTTGTAAAAAGGAATTACTGGAACATAAATTATTATTGTCTATGGTGGAAAAGATATTTCTTAAATACGATGTGACCATTAATGCAGATAAGTTTCCCGATGGGAATAGATATATGATATTGTTGGAAGAAATGAAAGGTGGTATTTGTATTACGAGAGAAAGGCATTATGGTAAAACGATACAGGAAGTAATATTCAACGCAGGGAAGGAGAAATAAAATGAAAGATGTAGGCAAGATATTGTTTTGGTTTGTTATATTACCCACGTTAAGCATTATGGGATACATAGCATTAAAACTATTAATAAAATAAAAGATATGGATAAAAAATATAGTTGAAATTGAAACAAGAAAGGACGAAGAATGAAAAAGGGAGACAGGGTATGGGTTTTTGATGGTAGAGTTGTTCAAGAGGGTATATATGAAAAGAAATTAGAGTTCTGCCATTCTGTAATAATTAAGGGTAAAGAAAAATGGGAAATAGAAAGTTATATGTATACTGACATTGAAAAATTAATGGAAGGAATAAGTAATCATATTGATTTTTTAAGTAGAGAACTTGACCGATTAGAAAGAGAGGAGTGGTAATGAATAATGATAATTGGATTGGTTATGTTATTTTAATGGTCGTGTGTTGTAGTATTCTTATAGCAACTGGTATCTATGCAGGTTACAAAGATGACGTTGATATGAGTATTGTTGACCAAGTGGTAAGTAATAGGTTTACGAAAGCAGCAAAGAAAGCAGTAGAAAAAACAGACGGAATGTCAGAAGCAGAAAGAGAGTATAGGATGGAATGGTTATTAAGAGAATTAAATGAGATATTAGAAGATAATAAATATACTGCGAAGAAAAAACAATATGAAAAATCAATGATGGATTTAGAATGGCAGATTGAAGCATTAAGAAATAGGATTAGGAGAACAGAAGAAGAACTATTGCGGATAAATGAAATGCTTGAAAAAGAAAAGGCACGAATACAGGGATTGTCGGGAGATGAAATTCATAAAGAGTTTCAAAAAATGTTAAATAAGGATAATGAAAAATGAAAGAAACTGAATATGAAAAATCTATGAGGTTATGGAAAATAAAATATAAAAAGATATTGAAGCAGGAAAAAGCCAGTAAGGAATTATTAAGAAATTCTGACCATTTTATTTATTGGTTAAGGAGATTTATGTTAGTGGAAAAAGAAACAAGAGTGTTGCCGAAAAGAATAAACAAAACGAAATATTATAGAAGAATATATAAGATTATATACACTTGGGCAGTAGGTTATAATATGTCATATATAGCACGACAATATAAATATTCAAGGTCAAGAATTCAGCAGATAATAAATAGATTTTGGCATTACGTTGAAAAGAGGAGAGCCATTGAACAGGGCAAAGAAAGGAGTAAGGGATGAGCGATAAATGTGCCAAAGGATATGGAGAGTTTATTTGTGATTATGATAAACTAAAGCAGGAGAATGAAACTCAAAAACGAATAATGGAACAGCAAAGTTTTGATTTCAGATTAGAATATGGAAGATGTAAGAAGTTACAGGCAGAGATAAAGGAGTTGAAGGACAAGGGAACGGTGGAGATGTTGGAGAAGTTAGTGAAAACAAGACCACACACAGGAATAAGAATAATAGATACTCATGGAGCTATAGATATATTTAGAACAAGGATGAAAACAGAAGGCAAGATATTAGAAACAGTTGGAAGTGGCAAAACACTTGCCGAAGCCATCAATCAGGCAGGGGAGAAGTTAAGAGAGAAAGGAGGAGGGGAATGAAAAGAATATGTATTTTATTAATTCTGTTGCAGATTACGATGTACTTCTTCATAGAATACGGAAGAATATTTATAGACAATGAAAGGGCTGGTATTATGTTGTTAAGGGGAGGTTATCGGTCATACTCAATAGTTTATTCAAACGGTTTATTGATGTCAGACCCGACTAAAAACCTATGGTGTTTACCGAGATTTAATGTGTGTGATATTAGAAAATATTTAGAAAAGTAGGAAAGGAGCCAGCAATGGCAAAGCGTTCAAGGAAGAGCCAGTATAAAAAGGGAGGAAGAAAAAATGGGTAATTATGTATTAATATTAAAAGGAAAGGTTATGAAAGAAACGAAACGTTGCACCGGGAATGGAGCAATTAGATATTTCCGAGAGGTATTAAAATTAAAAGAAGGTAAAGTATATGTCAAAGTAAATGAATTAGAAACCAGAAAAAATAAAGATGGCGAATGGGGAGACAGGAAATAATAAGTATGGAAATATAGCAATATAGCAATATAGCAATATGAATGAAAGGAGAATAAACAATGGGTGCGACTGCGATACCGGAAACAGTAAGAATACAGGTTCATTGTGAGCATTGTGATAATGAAATACACGATGATACATACGATTTATTTGGTATTGATTTGAAGAAGATATTTGAGGATATAAGAGAAAAAGAAAAATGTATATTTACTTATTATGGCAAAGGACAATGCGATATATTTTGTTATTGTGATGAGGAATGTTGGCAAAAAGATAATCCCGAAGATGATTTTTGGAGTGAGATTGATTACGGAATGATAGATTTTGACATGAGTGATGATGGGGTTAATATGACAACGAGGAGTTAAGATATTGAGTATTAAACGGCACTCATTAAAGAAGTGTGGAGATTGCAAGTATTTTAGGCGTGGTGGTAATAACTGCGAGGACTTTTGCAATCATCCCGAAATGATGATAGCGTGTGATGAGAATAACACAGAGTATTGTATACTGTGGAAAGACCGGAGAGAGCATGAGAAGAAAAGAAGAACCAAAAAAATATAATCCCCTGGAATTAGACTGGGCAATAATGCAGGATATGATGTTAAAACGAAAGGAATTGTGGCATAAAATGATAAACGAAAAAGTGGAGGAACAGAAGAAAAGAGACAGAGTAAATTTGATTATCTTTATAGTGTTAATGATAATTGCAATCGGATATGTCGGATCTCGTGTAATGGTTGCAAAAATAGAAGGGAGGTTTTAAATGAGAGAGAATAAGTTCAGGGCTTGGGATAAAAAAGAAAAGAAAATGTATTTACCAGTTTGGAGTATATTTTATTATGATGATTCAATCGGTATTGATGTTTTTGGATTGGGAAGGAAGGAGGAAGATTTAATATTTGATTGTGTCCTTATGCAATACACCGAATTAAAAGACAAGAATGGCAATGAGATTTACGAGGGGGATATATTTAATTTATTACAAAGTGAAACGGGAGAAATTCTTTGTCCCAAAAATGTAGTAGAACTTGCTGATTTTTTGGGTGGTCATTATTATAAAACTCGTATGGGGGGTAGTACGGTATATGAAATAATTGGCAACATATACGAGAATCCGGAACTAATGAAAGGGGAAGATAAATAATGGACAAAAAGGAAAGTAAACTGAATTCCGAATATAGAACTAAAGATATTTATATCGCTTCTGTTTTACTGGCAAAGGGAATTGAATTAAAGGGACTTGAATCTGCAGAAAACAATAAAGATTTTAAACTCTTTGTTTTTAGTAATTCAACCGAATGTAAATCAATAGTAGCTGACTTTTGGAATAATGAGATAAGTATTAAGGCAAGGTCCTTATTTGATTCTTTGTTTGCATTGAGAAACCGATTGAAAGCAGAAAAAACTACATCTTAAGCGCTTCCTAATAACCTTCCAGAAATATTTTACTTGACAAACCAACCAAACTTGTGGTATAACTATTATTAAGTTTTATTTAAGGAGCTTATATTGAATCCAAAGTTTGAACTCTTATCCGGGTGTTTGCAGGAGCGTATTCATAAAGATTGGATTGATAAGTTATTTCCTCCAGAGAGTGAGGTCGCTTCGCATTCTTTGCCCGATTCTTCTACCCCTATTAATTCCTCCTTCCCTTATTTTATTTTTTCTAATCTTTTATCCTCCCCTTACCCTTTCCCTGTTGGCACTTTTTATTTTAATTACATAACTTATTTATTCCCTTTCTCCCCCTTTGCGAAGCCGTCGTCCCCGGCCAGAGAGGAAATAAGAAAAAGTTCCTTAAATTAACGTATCTTGTTAGTTTTTTTTTGTCGTCTAAGTAGTTTACGAAGTAGACACTACGTCCTATAACGAGTATTATGTGCGTATCTGCGATTTAGCGACGATAAAAGTTAGAAAAAATATTTCCAGAAATGCTATGCAGGCCAATTTCGAGAGGTAGTCCGGTTTCGGACTTAAAAGAGATGGGAATAGGGAGTACGAAAGCGAACTGGAGAAGGAAATAAAATGGTTTCGAATAAGAAGATGAGATGGTGGAAAAATGTTTATGGTGCTCAACAGGATTTGAAAAATGGTTTAAATTGGAGTGAAGTTTTAATAAAATATAATGTAGCCAGAAGTACCCTTGCTGATTGGAGAAAGATTGAAGTTCCTGAAAATGTATTGGCTAAATTAAAAGGATACAAAGAGCCTGAGTTTCTTGAAGTTGAAAGAGAGAAACAAAAGAGAAACATCCATGAAGTTTTGAACATGAATCCTTTAGAATTCATTGAAAGTGAAAATGGATTAAATTTCAAACTTTTTCCAATGCAGGAATTGATGGTTAAAGTATTTTATGGTATGGAGTTAACCAATGAAGAAAGAGAAATTTTAAACAAGCTAAAAAAGGCGGGCAAGACTAATTGGAAAGAAGGGGAAAAATATACCGAATTTGTTTTGATGGTAGGAATGAAGGGCGGAAAAACTGAACTTATTTCCGCTCTTTCTTTATATGAAGAGAAGGAACTATATCGGCTTGGAAATCCGCAGAAGCATTATGGATTACCAGCTGGTAAAGAAATATACATTATTAATGTAGCAGCAGAACGGGAGCAGGCAAGAGATACCATCTTTGCTTCAACTCAGGCAAGGATAAAAAATTCTAAATTCTATCAGAGTAGGGAGAAAAAAGAAAGTGTTTCTTCTTATGAGTTTCCAAATGGGGTAAAACTTTATTCAGGACATTCGAGTTCTTCCTCAATAGTAGGACGAACTGCTAAAGCAGTGATATTTGATGAACTGGCAAGATTTGTTGAAAAGAAAACTGGAAAATCCTCAGGTCATAAAGTTTATAATTCATTAAATCGTTCGGTTGCACCTTTCAAAGAGAATGCTCGAATATTTTCTCTCTCCTCAACTGTTCACGAACATGACATGATAAATAATCTTTATAGTATGTGTTTCAAAGTGGATGGAATGCTTGGTTTCAAATTGGCTACCTGGGAAATGAATCCGAACTTACCTTTTGATTGTCCATTCTTACAAAGGGAATTGAAAAAAAGTCCAGAGGATTTCTGGCGAGATTATGGATGTCAACCTGCCAGGGCCCTTGAAAAATATTACCGGGACCGGCTGAAGATTGACAAAGCATTTTTTCTTGGAAGCACAAGTGGATTAAAAAATCCAATCAATGATGATGGAAGTTTTAAGGATTGGTTCAAAGGAAATACAGAGTTCAATTATCATTTACATCTTGATCCCGCAGTAAATAACTGTTCATTTGGAGTTTCGTTAGCTTATAAGAAAGGAGATAAGGTTTTAGTTCCACTTGCACATCAATTCAAAGCAGAAACAAATAAAGAAATTGATTTTAAGGAGATGGAAGAGTTTCTCGGTTTATTAGCAGATAGATTTCCAACTATCAAAGCCGTAACTTATGATTGTTATATTGCAGTTTCATTATATCAGGCCCTTGAGAAACGGGGATTAAAAGCAGAATTTCTTTCTGTTCAGAAGAAGCAACACGATGATTTGAAGATTGAAGGTATATATAAGGAAAGGGTTTTGATGTATCCAAACAAAGTGCTTGAAAGAGAATTAAAGGAATTGGATTTGATAAATGGAAGTAAAGTTGACCATCCTGAAGGTGGAACAAAAGATATTGCAGATGCGGTGGCTGGGGCAGTTTCAAAAGCATTTGGTTCAGAAGAAGTTGAAGCTGCAGTTGCTTCATCTCAATTCATAACAAATATTCCAGTTGAAAGAAATACTGACCGAGTTAGTCAAATTCAAACCAGGAAACAAACAAGCATAACTCATTATGAAAAGCGGAGGTCTTTGATATGGGGATAGTTAAAGATATATATTTTGGGAGGTCTTTGATATGGGATTAAAAGATTTACTTATTAAAAGAATTGTAGAGAGTAATGAAGTAAAAAAAATAATTGATAAACGAATTCAAGAACAATCGCCGCCGGCAACTGGGGTTGATGCAGATGATTGGAAATACAGACCTCTAACGGTTGGAAAGAAAGACCGAAAATTAAGTCCACTCAAACAACAGCGGATGCAGGAGATTGCTTTTTGGTTATGGGATTCAACTCCTCTTGGACATCGAATAATTGAAATGACAAAAGATTTTACGGTTGGAGAGGGAATTAAATACGAAGTTGAAGATCCAGCTGTTAAAGAGGTTTTAGATAAATTTTGGTTTGACAGAGATAATGCTTGGGATACAAAACAAACTCAAAGAGTAAGAGAGCTTGGTTTATTTGGTGAACAATTTTATCCTGTATTTGTTAATGACGAAAATGGCAAAGTTATTATGAGTTATATCGACCCGACAATGGTTTCAGAAGTAATAGCAGATGAAAGAAATCCAGAACGATTAATCACAGTGAAAGTTGGAACGGTAGTAACTGATAAGGATAATAAATCAGAATTTAAAATTATTGATATTGACCGAGATGTAAATTCAAAAACTTATGGGAAGTTAGTTGGAGAGATATTTTATTTTCCAGTAAATAAAGTTTCATCTTCAACCCGCGGCCGGAGTGATTTGCTTTCAGTTGCCGATTGGATAGACATTCACGAAAAGTATTTATTTAATGTTTCAGAAAAGGCATACATTCAAACAATGTTTGTTTGGGATTTTCTTTTTGAAGGTAGAGACCAAAAGTGGATTGATGAATGGATTCAAACTCATGCAATAGATTTAGCAAAGCCAGGCTCAAATTTTTATCATAATGAGAAAATTGAATTATCTGCAAAGAACCCAAAGCTTGAAGCAAGGGATTCCGCAGATGAAGCGAGATTAGTAAAGAATCATATTTTATCTGGCGTAGCAATTCCTGAACATTGGGTTGGGGAAGGGATAAAACAACCAGAG
>Ga0307377_10007024_pt1 | contig 11701 bp, 4 predicted proteins | sample TR3MG_FD_202535 | JGI IMG/M metagenome (GOLD analysis project Ga0307377, IMG submission 202535) | Soil microbial communities from Risofladan, Vaasa, Finland - TR-3 | ecosystem: Environmental > Terrestrial > Soil > Coastal area > Acid sulfate soil | place: Finland: Risofladan, Vaasa | collected...
CAGCAGGAGCTCTTCCTCTATCAATATCTCCTTGAGTTATCTGATATTTTAAATATGCCTGGGCAACTCCATCAAAGTGCCTTTCTTGGAAAAATTGTACAGCATCATCAACTAAGTCGTCAATTTGCTCATCGGCAACATTGATTTCCAAAACTGGCGCACCCAGTTTCCTTTTACAATAGTCAATTAATTCTTGTCTAGAAGAAGGTTGCGCCATTTTTTATGTATCTCTTAAGATATTTATTCTAAACCTTTAATTGAAAAATTAGAAATGACTTCTTGTTGCTTCAAATATAATTTATAATAACACTTTGCAATATTTTTTAATTGCTCAACATCATCAATTAAGTCAATCTCTGAAGAATATTTGAAATATTCAAAACTTTTACTTAAATTTTCCAATTCAATTTCATTTGGATTCATTTCTCAGATAATCTCCTTAAAAGCATTTTAATCTCATCTAAGTCATTTTTTACATTTACAATCTCATCTTCAATAGACTCAATTTTTTTCTTTTGGTTTTGCAATGACTCTCTTCTCATAATATAAGATTCATAGTCATTTTTATTTGTATTAATGATTGCATTTGTTCTTGTGTCTCTATAAAGATCTTTTTGACCTTCAACTGGAATTAAATTCATAATTGATTATGCCAAAGCGATTACTCTTAAATTCCTGACAATAGGAACATATGCTTGATTTTCACTTGTTCCAATCAGTTTTATTCTAAATTGCTTAAATGTTTGATTTAAGTCTATTGTGAAAGAATATTCTTTAAAATCGGATTGTAATGGATTGTTTATAAATCTATCTTGTTTTATCATTTTTGCATCAGCACTTCCATTACTATTTCTAGAATCAATTACAGTACCATTAGTATCAATGTTTGCATAACCAGGAAATGGTACAAATACATTACTATTTTCTATAGAGTAAAATGCTCTCAAGTCGGACTCATTATGCACATAACCATCCAATAAAATTTTAATGGAAGACGCTGCTGTTTCTAATAATATTTGATTTGAAACATATGTAAACAGATTTGGATCTTCTGAAATTGTATTCACTCTCGGATCATTTGCATAATCTGTAATTGGATTGTTAACTCTATTACTAATAAGAACCAAACTATTGTTAGACAAGTCTATACTTGGACTAATTCTAGAGTCAGAAGAAGTAAAGAATGCATTAACGTTCAGTGATTTGTTTCCGGGAAGATCTGTTAAGTAGTTTGTTTCATTTAACTTAGATGCAATAACTCTAGGAGAGTCGAAATAATTAATTCTTGAATTGGTTATATCTTGTAAACCTTGATCGACGAAAGAAACTTCATTTCCTCCAAGACTTGTTCCACTCACTGTTCTAATTGCTGATCTTATTCCCGTTCCTGTTGGAGCAATCTGTCTAATATTGGGAATTACTGCTTCAAATGGAATATTATAAGTTGCTTTTCCATTCAATCCCCCAGACTGCTTAGTTCTATTGAATTTAAGTTTTCCATATCCAGTGTTTAGACTTCTATCATTTCCATTGGAAGACATATCAATTTTTAAGTAATAATGATTTACTCCAATCTTATTCGAAATTGTATTATCCACATCGGATAGATTATGAGTTTTATTAATTCTCCTTAAGGAAACTCCACCTAATTCATATTTTTCAACTAATGTTCCTACTGGATAATTAAATCCTTTAGTACCATCAATCTCTCTAGAGACACCAGTTAAAGTATTTGTAGATAGATTTACACCTTCATAACTTAGGATTTCCTCAAGTATTCTTAAATAACCTTTATATGCTGCGCTAACAGTTATATTTTCAAAAGTGGCAAATTCAGATGCATCAGAAACAACAATTTCATTAGAAGCACCAGATGCACTTGGATATTGTGATGTGAGAGAAACTGCATCAACATCTGAAGATATATCTCTAATAGTCACAATATTTGAAGATGAATGCATTCCGTGATTTCTATGGAATACTTTTATGTGCTCACCATTTGTTAATGTGTTTAGATTTGCTATAGAGAACTCTGTTCCATCAGTACTAAAATCAGTTGTCACTCCAGAGTTATTGACAAATTTAACTTTGTCGCTTGAAATCGTACTAAATTCTCCCTGAACATTATCAATTATCAACTCATTTCTACCAGAAATTTCAGAAACACTTAATCTCATTCCTAATCCTAAATTTTGAGAACCAATAGAAATTGGTTCCAGAATATCACCAACAACGTATCCAGACCCGCCAACTAAAATGGTTGCACCTGCAGCAACAACTCCCCCATTATTGATAGTGATATTTGCAGTAGCATTGACTCCTGAACCTGTTATACTGGTTAAAGCAACTCCCGTATAAGTGAAGTTTGATCCTGTATAATCAACACCAGAAGATACTATATTCAGAGTACCAAACGCACTACCGGCATATCCAACAAGGTTTCCAAACGCTGTAGAAAGACCTGCAGGTTGTTGTATAATAGTGTTACCTAAAGATAGATCGGTATTCGTTACTGTAGATGATAATGATACTTTTACCTTATTTGATTCTACAGTAAGAGCATCTTTGGTCATTACTTGTAGATTTTCTGGAAGATCTGAGTTAAACATCTGGACAAATCCAGAAGTAGCAAACTCTGCTCTATGAAGTTCAAATGTCAGGTCTTCATATTGGCTTGGCGTCCAAGTAGATGCATTTTGCGACTTAAATAGTGAACCAAGCAATCTCTGCGTGGTAACTAAAATCTGATTTTGTTCTGTAGCAAGTGTGGCCACATCAGATTCACCTAATCTAGAAATCCAAACATTATATTCATTTGAATTTGATATAACAATAATTGCATACTCTCTTTGACTCTCAAGATATACAGGAGACTCAAATTCAAAAGATGTTGCTACTGAAGCATCTTCAGAGGTTTGAATCTTATCTGGAGTTAATTCGACTTCTGAGAATGGAAGTATTTTTTGACTTGGTGTTCCCAACTCAACTTCCCTAATTTGTACAGTTACTGGAAGAGTCTCATCTTTTGTTCTAAAATAAAGATCAACTTTTGTTAGATAAACTCCAGTTGGGTCATCAACAATAAATGATTGTGCCAATGGATCTCTATATTCTCCAGTAAGTCTTGGATTTGAACTAGATGTTGAACTAGAAACTGTTGTTTGTGTATCGATTAGAGCCGAATCGGATAGTGCTCTAGTTTGTCTAAAACTATCATCAACTTCAACTCTTGCATTTCTCAAGGAGAGGGTGACTTCTTGTGTAGAATCAATATCTCCTTGAGAATAGAAAGTTTCTTCTGCTACCGTTGTTACAACTCCAGGAATTTGTGAATTTGTAGAACTACTGGTTAATCTAAATCTAGAACGACCAGTCTCAAACGCAGGATTATTGCCAATTAATTTTGGTACTTGATATGAACCAATCAGAGTTCCTACTCTGTCTGTCACCAATCTTACATTAGTTACTGTTGCTTCAGCGCCCGAACTTCGTCCTCTCAAAGTCATTGACTGTTTGATCAATCCACTGAATTGTGTATTTGATTCATCTGACAATGAAAAAGTATCGATATTTAATATTGTACTTGTTGAAGAATATGATTCTGGAATATTTGTCTCTCTATCATATGGATTTCTATCGAAAAAGTCTGATGGATTATTATATGGTCCATACTTATGATTTGATTGTGCTACTCTAAAAATAATTTCAATCGGAATTCTTGCCGTTGCTCCATTTGGAAGAAGAAGATCTTGTCGTCCAATAACAGTTTCTCCAACTTCAAATGTTCCCGAGATCATTTCAATTTCAACTAACTTACTAAAACAATAATCACTAACATTTACTCCATCAAAGAAAGGATATACTTCAGTATAAGGTTTCATTTGTCTAGAAGTAAATTCAATATTTCTAGATCTCATAAATGTTGTGACATCTCTTCTAACGATTCTGTCGCCTAAAGATTCGGTATCAATTTGTTCAGTTACTATATTCTGTATTCCGGTTCTTTGTTGATCTAACCTAATATCCATAAAGGTATTAGTAGTCGTTACAGTAGTAGTTGTTGAAGTATCGCTTACTTCACCAACTCTGAATGTATTTGGTACTCCATTTGCTGCACTTTGGCCCGTAAATCTTTGGAACTCTGCTGCGGTTCCCTGTCTATTTGAGGTTGATGTTCCACTACTGGTGCTAGAACTACTATTGGACTCTACTCTTCTATTAAGATCTACTCCAGTAGTCTCCCAAGAGTTCCAGATTATAGGACTGACTCCCAATCTTTCACCATCTTCATTAGTAGAAATTTCTGTTCTCAATGCTTCAGCAATTCCTAAGAAAGAACCTTCCATTTCAACATTATTAAGTTCTAATCTATTTGTATCAATCCATACATCAACGGTTGGATTGAGTTGGATTGTTCCTTCCCAAAGTTTTACGAAGAAAGGAGTTACATTTTCAGTTCTTGTCGCAAATGGTTGTCTTAGCCAAGAAGTTTCTGAGTAATCTAAAGTAACAACATCACCGCTTCTTTTAATGTTAGATCCAAATATTTCTGCATATCTCTTATCACCATTTAATTGTGTTGATGTACCAACTCCAGATATTGTGCTATTTGCAGCCTCTAATTTTAGATTAGTTGTATAGTGTGATGGTCTGAGTTCTCCTCTTTGAGTATCAATACTATTTTTAACTCCATTTGATAGATCTTGGGTTAAAAGAGAACCGAAATTATCAACATAAAATCCAGATTTAAATCTATTTTGGCCAGTGCTATCATCTACAAATAAATTTTGAGTATTTGTTTCTAATAAAGATAGTGATGTATAGTACTCTAAATTTTTGATTCTAGATTCAAGATTAAAAATATCTCTCATCTGATATCTCTTGTGCTGAACAAATTCAATTCTTGCATCTGATGTATTATACAGATATGGTGGAAGGTAAATATTTGCAATATTCATCGCACCAGAAACTTCTTCCGGTAAAACAGGATTATCAGAAGAATTTCCATACTTAATAACAAAAGATTTATCCTTACTCAAATAAATTCTATCAATTCTTGGTAGATAGTATGAATAAGTTAGAATTAAAGATTCGTCAGATGAAATTATATTTTTTGAACTATGATTTGAGCCTGAAAAATCCCTTCCCTCAAATTCAAATGGAGATCTATTTCCCTCAGAGACTGTATAGTCACTTACTCTCGGTCTTAAATCAATTAAATCTGTTACTCTATATCCTGATATAGAAGGTATTTCATTCTTATAATTAAATGAAGTATATGAGTTTACAGTTGTTATATCACCATCATCCGATGTTTCAAAAAATCCTCTCATAAAGAAGACTTTTAATTTTCTTTCTGGTTCTGGTGAAGAAGAATTTCTTACGAGTCTAGAATAATCTATATAAGTTTCTCTTTGTCCCCCATCCAGTTTATATCTATCAGTTACATTGACGCTACCGGCACTAATAGAACCTATTACCCCATTCACGTTTGATTGTGAGAATTTTACAAGTTCTCCATTTATAAAATTATTATTATTTTCGTAGATATATCCAATAGAAGTATCATTCTTTCTTTCAATATATAGTGCTCTTGCACCACTAATGGTTCCAACTAAAGTTTCACCAATTATTAAATCGTTTGTAGTTGCTGTTGGTCCATCCATAGAACCAATAGTTGCAGATGGAGAATCTGGATTAGAAGTATCCTTTGATTCAAAGACTCCATAAAGAAGATTTATGTCTGGATAATTTAGACAAATTTCTTTATCCTGAACTCTTGTTCCATATGGATAATTTCCATAAGTAAGACCATCATTTGTGGAAGATTGACCTATTCCAGAATAAGAATTTGAAGATTTGTCAATGATAATGCTGTCTACAACTTTCTTTTTCTTAGATTTTGATTTAATTTTACTCTTTCTTAAAGTTGCAATCAATACAGCACCTGTATCATTTGTTCCTAAATTATTGATTACTAGTCTTGTTGATCCTGACTGAAATTCAAACTTATCTGAAGTTAAAGTTTCTAATGTCCCATCACTTCTGATAAGAATATATCTTTCTTCATCAAAAGGCAAGAATACTTCATTCTGGCCAGCATCAATTGGATCAGTAGAATTACTGGTAATATTAATGTTACTGAACTGTTTTCTTATTGTTATTTGTGATTCATTAAGATCTACCGATTCAATATTAGATTTTGGTAGAACACTGAATAGTGAATTATTACTCGCTGAATTTCCACTATCACCATTTAATTGCAACTTAGTAGTTACTACTGATAAGTCATTTACGTTAATTTCTGTCGTGGGTAAGTTACCATATACTACACCCTGTACACTTTCAATAGGTGAAATTTCAAATTCACTAGCAAGATATGAAACTTGATCGACCTTTGCATAAGAAATTGTAGATATTCCGGGTTGACTATATCTAATCAGATTTCCAGTAGTTACTATGCCAGAAATATTAGCACCATTAACAGTAACGGTAGAAATACCCCCACTACTTTGTGTTATAGTAGCGTTTCCAATAATATTCGAAATCGTCTGTATAGCATCTGCGGTGAAAGTAATTCCAGATCCTACGCTAGAAGAATAAACAGATTTTACATCAGATATACCATAATTTCTAATGTCAGTTACATATCTAGAAGTTTGATTTTCGTCGGAGCTATTGAAAATGATATTTTCTTTTTCTGAAAATTCTCCTTTAATTTGATATACAGTGATTGTAGTTAGTCCAGAAACGGATTCCTTCAAATAACCAGTAGCACCTGTCTGCGATCCTTGAATATAAGTTGGAATGGATAAAGTAACCGGTTCATTCAACGTCATTTTAGAATAAGTTTGAACATCAAATAATGTCAAATCCCATCTATTTGTGTCTAAGTTTGGAACATCATATCCACCTTGCTCCAAAACAAAGTCATATACTCTAGCTACACCAATTTCAGTTCCTGCAGCAGATCCTGCATCATTAGTTACCCTCTCATCCCTTAGACTTAGTGTTGATGATGTATTAAAGTCAATTGGAGGAGAACCTGTTACATTATCTACAGTTATTGTTGGATTGAATCCAAAATTGACTGCTTGGCTCTGGATTGTTTTTGTTGTTCTTGGTTTAGGTACATCTAATAATGTTGGACCTTGAAAATCAACTTCATATCCCTTGACGTATGCTTTTCCTGGGCTTACTTTATAAATTGCCAAATCTTCGCTTGGAACAGATCCCGAATAAGTTAACTCACCTTCTTTAAATATTCCACCATTTCCAATACCATCATTTAAACTTTCTTTGCAATAAGTTGTAAATGATTTAATATAATAATGTCCAGATTCATCAAAAGTTCTTTTTGCAAGCTCATCACCTAAAATATTATAATCTGTAGTGTTGTTTATTTCCCTCAGGATACCATTTTGTACAGTTGCTAACTGGACAAAATTTGCGTTGTCAAAATCGTTAATATCTTTTTTAAAAAGAGTAGCAGTTATTTTTAGTCTATCTGCTCCTGGAGCAGAATAGTTATTATATCCCTGTGCATTATCTGTTAAAGAAATATCATCATCAGAAGTTGCAATTTCTTCATTTACGAGTAAACCTACTCTATAACTTGGTGTATTATTATACTGATCTAAGATTAATATTTCATCTTGTACTTCTACAAAAGTTCCTCTTAAAAAATAAACTCCATTTGATAGTGCAAATGCAGAACCAGTTGAGGTTGAGTTTGTAGAAATTGTAGAAGCAAATCCTTCTCCCGATGAGATAAATGTATTTCCAAATTGTATTGGCGAATCTGAATAAAGAACTTCTCCGTCAGAAAATTCTCTTTTAGAAAAATCGCTAGAAGAAGACTCTAGATAATCTACGTATAAAGTTGTATTTTCCCTCTCCGACTCATCTGCAGTTATAACTTTAACAACCTTTGCTTTTACACCAGATGATCTTCCATAAATTATAGATCCAACAAGATTATTTAAATATAAATTAACCGGAGTTCCAGAAAATTCACTATTTATTTCTACTGCGTAAAAATTACTAACATAGGTTAGTTGTCCAGGTATTACCTTCGCACCTTCTTTAAAGAAATGTGAACCAAACTGCTCTACTTGATTTTGGAGTATAGATTGCAGCGTTGTTAATTCTCTAGCTTGTACCGGATAACCGGGTTTAAATAAAACCCGGTAGTAATTATTGCTCTTATCAAAGTCGTCAAAATATGGCGATACATTGAGATTAGTTTCTTGTGGCATAATTCTTACTTAGAATTGCAAAATAACTTTGATATCTTCTTTTTGGTTTAACGATCTAGTAATAGAAGGTCTATTATCAATGTAAATCATTTCTCCAGAATATTTTTTGACCTCTGGATTCGACAAACCATTTGAAAAGTATTGACCAAGATTGTATGTCATACTATTTATAGTAGTACTGAAACCAGTAAAAGCAGTGTCTACAGATAAATTGTTTGAAACTCCATTGATGGTTCCACCAGAAGATGAGAATCTAATAAGATCTAATCCAAATTCTGTAGTATAAGTCAAAGAACTTCCACCAGTTTCAAATCCAACAATACTTCTATCTTGCCAGTATTTTAAAACACCTGTTTTATTATCATATGATACAACTCTACCAACTGCAGTTCCTACTCCAGAAATAGTTTGAGTTATTCCAGAGTTTGGAAGGAATGATGCAGTTTCAAAATTTCCTGTAAGTTTGATTGCATATGTATTACTTGCTTTTTGTGACACTAAGACACTAGTAGTTCCAAAAGAGACTGGATTTTTAATAATTCCAACTCTAGCGATTTTATTTCCAGTGATGAAATCTGGATTCAAATTATCATTTTCTATTCTAGAATACACCAAAATACTTTTAGCACCCAACTCTCTATAAACATTCTTTCCATGACCACCTGGTGGAGGAATAATTACATCAAATGTTGGAAGAGTATCTCCAGTTATTCCTGCTGAATTTAAATCCACTACGCCATAAGTATAATTTTGTCCACCGCTTGTTATATTGATTGATTCTACTGTAGAATCATTTCCAACAACTATAGTTGCCTCTGCTCCGGATCCATCACCCAAAATGGAAACATTTGTGTATGATCTAGATGTTCCAAGACCACTTCCTCTGTCAGTAATGGTGATTATTTTTAATTGTCCACTTGCAGCATTGTCTGCATTTTCTCTAATAGTAGCATTCTCTGTATTAGTTTCCCAATTCTTTGGTGTGGGAATATAATTTAATGAATCAAATTTTACAATATCATTGGGTTTGATAGTATAAAGATATTTCCAAACATATCCATCTCCACTCACACCAGCAGACCTTGGTTCTAAATCTGTAAATGTTGGTTCATCTAGAGAAGGTCTTCCATTTGGATTTTCTGGATCAGTTCCATTTTGCAAGCAGATATAAACTCTATAGTCACTATTAACTATATAAAAATTTGACTCATATAAACTTGTTTTATTGGAAGGTTTTGATAGATTATTTCTACTTATATCATGACGATACATGTCGTAAGTAATTCCAGATTGCCAATTTATTCTTCCAATTACTTGTCTCACATCATCAGAGTTAATTTTTTTGAGACCGATTATTGTGTCCCAAATATCATTATAATTGTCAAATGAGTCGATTGGGGAAAGTGGGGTTTGTTCCCAATCTTCTTTATAATCTGTTGAATTTGTTAATCCAACAAAAGAATAATATGAATTGGCAGTCGATGCAATAGATAAAGAAAAATTCTCTGCACTTAATATTCTAAATTGATCTGTTATAATCGCAGACATTGATTTGTAGACCTTTTTTGTATTTATTCAAGTTATAGATCATTATAATTTTGAATCCTTAATTGATTATATCTTCTTACTATAGGAGTGCTATTGAGTCCAACAACACCATAATTACTATCAACAGAGAAAGAATTTGTGGTATTTGGGACATTAATAACTCCCCAAGTATAATCTCCATAATAAGAACTATAACCAATTCCAGATAGTCCATTATAACTAGAAACACTTACAATTACTTTGGCGACAGTAGCACTGCCTGCACCATATGCATCAGTAGTTCCAGTTGATACCGAAATGACTTGGTATATATTATCTATTCCAGTAGTACCGAATCCAATTACAGATCCATCACTTCTCAATGAAGTAACACCATTACCAACACTAGAATTTGATACCTTTAAATAATATCCTTGCTGTATTTCACTCTCAGTAATAATTGGATCTGTTATTGACGAGTCTCTCAAATAAGAATCTTGAGGTATATACAAATCAAAGATCAGCGCAGTTGCTGCTGATCCAACACTAGTTGTATTAATTCCACTAATTATTCCAAAATCGCCAAAGTAAGAAACATCTTCAATATATTCTCTAGTTAAACTTGGAGACTCTATAAGAATTATTGGTGGATTGGTAAATGTATATCCATAACCAGAAGAAGAAACATTAATAGAAGTAACAATACCTGCAGTGATAGAAGACTGTAAGGATGCTTTTCCTGTAGATCCAATTCCAATAGGACTTTGAATAGAAACGGAAGGATTTGTTGTATATCCAACTCCACCATCAATTATATTAATTGACTGTATAGTTCCTGAAAGAGAAACTATGGCAGTAGATGTAGCTACTGATAAAGATGAGTTGTCTATTATTTCAATTTTATTGATGATATCTAGATTGGCATTTTCATTCTTTGGATCAAATATAGTCTTAACAGAATCCACAAAAATTTGAGTTGATCCCGTACCAACTGATTGGATCAGATTACTTGAAGGGGATATATTAGGTTCATATCTTATTCTATCTTTATTGATTTCTAAACCATCAATAACTGTATCATTTCTTTGTTTGCACCATTTTACTGGCCTTAAAAATTCAAGATTTGAAGTAATTCCAACAGAATTGTACGGATTTGTTTCCACAGTATCTGGAAGAATAATATCTGTAACAAGTCTATTATTTTCTGTTAATTTATACTCATCTCCAATTATTTTCAAAGTATCTCCAACTTTAACTGTCTCTAATATATCAACATCTACAACGTCTATATTTGGAGTTCCTTTATAGAACAGTATTCTGCACTTATCTCCACTTTTTGGTGCTTCAGTAAATGTAATTAAACTACCTCCATCGAAAGTATATGCAACATCTGGTTCTTGTAGAACATCATTAACAAAAATAAGTAGAACTGATTTTAAGTCTATATCCGATCCATCTCTTGCAATTATTGCAAATCTGTTTCCATTGTCACTAATTGCAAAAGTTTTTCTAGATCCATTGAACAATGAATCAATGTCATCTAACTTTTGCAGTTCTCCAACAGACCATCCATTGAAGTCATCAGTATAAGTTCTCTCAACGGTAATTAAAAATGGTTCAAATGGTTTTGAAGTATCTGTCGGTATTCCACTCAATCCGCCCGATTCTATGGTTAATATATCACCTTCTCTATATGAATATCCATAATTAGTAATTGTAAAATCTATTACACTAGATCCCTGACCAACTACAATATCAATTCTAGCCTGAGAACCAATTCCACTACTTGATAATGTGTGTGTTAGACTAATATTGGAATATGATAATGGTTCATCAAAAACAACTTGTGGAGGATTCGAAGATGTATATCCAGATCCTGGATTTGTTATAGCAACACTGACAATATTTCCATCGAC
>Ga0307377_10007025_pt1 | contig 11701 bp, 9 predicted proteins | sample TR3MG_FD_202535 | JGI IMG/M metagenome (GOLD analysis project Ga0307377, IMG submission 202535) | Soil microbial communities from Risofladan, Vaasa, Finland - TR-3 | ecosystem: Environmental > Terrestrial > Soil > Coastal area > Acid sulfate soil | place: Finland: Risofladan, Vaasa | collected...
AAAACACTAAATTTCCCGGGGGCCTCTTTATCTGACCACTTTGCAGCCCAGTTACGAGTCCTGACAAACAAATAATACTTCCCTGTTTTAGGAAAAGAAACCATTGTTGTTGCATTTTCCACAGGGATGCCCATTCCATGTGCCATCAAATATGGTGAGCCCATGACATCCATAAATTGCTGGTCCACAACCCAACCGCCTTTGTTGTCGAAGCTTTCAGCTTCAATTAGAATTGATTGAGAATGGCTACTCAACGAACATCCTAAAATTACCAGTGTAATTAATAGTCTCTTTTTCATTTTCTTTTCATTTTTATAGAATTAAAAAATAGTTTTCGGTTTGGATTCAACTACTAAAGAAATTTTGTGTGTTGATATTCGCTAACACTATTAGCAAGGTTAGCACTGCCAGGTTCAAAGCCAACTATCCCGCGTTTTTCCATAAAGTCGAATTTTTCAGCAAGGATTTTATTCGGAGCGATTCCTTCCTGAAATGAAAGCCTAAGCCCTGTTTTGGCTTCTTTTGTTGTCACCATGTCAGTAGTAACCATGAGAGTAGACATTAAAAAGTCTCTTCTGTTTATACATAAGGCTTATTTATAAAGCTAAATTAAGGAATTGTACAGATACCTTGAGAGTGCATTTGGGTACAATCATTCTATGAAAAACATATTTCATCGTCAGGGTGAAGATTCATTGGCCATCCCCCGAAGACAACACCATCATAGTGAAATTTTTGCTCTGCAATGTCGTTTTGATTAAGCAAGTAATAATCCATAAAACGACGGTTCTCCCTCTTTCCAGCGATAGTACTAACCCTCTCTAAGCTATCCGTATCCATCCACTCTTTTAAATTCCTTCTGATTTTTTTCATTTAATGCTTGTTATTTAGTAGAGTCGGGTAGTAGAGTCGGGCCAAGATTATAATTCTGGATTTTAGGTAAATCAGGATTTCCCACTCCAACTTCCATAAGCTTTTGCATTTTGGAAAAATAGTTTTTATAAACTCCTCTTGGGTTGGTTTTTTCATTTTTACAAATGGAAGCAGCCATACCTATAACTTCACCCATCATACCAGTAGTGCGCATATCACGTACAGTTCCAAGTGCAACATGTGAAACACTTATGTCTCTTCCAGCCATCATCAGGTTGCTGATATTCTTTGAGTACAAGCACCTGAATGGGATAGGATATGGATATATAGTTGTAAACTCTGCAATGGATTTAAACTCTTTCCCTGGAAACAATTCCGAGTTTTTAGGATCGGGATAATGAAGATCGATAGGCCATGAGGTTGATGCGGTACCATCTGGATAAACTCTGCGCTCAATCAAATCCTGTTCGACTAACACGTAATCACCTGTCAGACGTCGCGACTCGCGTTTACCCCCTATATAAGCAACCCACTTTAATTGCTCATTTTCAAATTTGGTTTTGTCTTTAGAATGATTTTTTAGATATGACCAATTTGAGTAAACCACTAACATGCCATAATCACGAATATGCTCAAAATCCTGATCCATGTCAAGCCCCATGCCAGTTTCCCAATTCCAATCGCCACGGGTGATGGCTTCTTCCTTTTGATCGTTCCAGGGGAGACCCCATTTGATATCCGGGAATGTGGTTGGATCTTCTTTTTTTGTGGAGAACCATTGAATCGAAGCGCCCATGGTCAAATTATCAGCTTTCTCCGGGGCGCTTGATTCTCCAAAAACATCCCGGCTTTCCCGGCCAATCATAAACTCAGCACCTGCTAAAGTCCCGATAGTCCCATCGCCTGTACAATCGGCAAATATTGGCGACTTAAAAACCAGAAGCTCACTTGTTACAATATTTTGGGCCAGGATACTTTCTATTTCTCCGTTTTTTGTAACGACGTTATTAGCGTGGAAATTCAGGAAAAGAGAGATGTTCTTTTCATTTAAAACGGCCTGCAGTTTTTTGTCATCTTCATAATTTTCATATGGTTGAGCATTTCCGCCGCGTGAAGGGCCAATTTCATTCACCAGGTTCCCCAGGGCAGGATATGGTTCCAGATTTATCCGTGCTCCGAGATGCACCCGAACTTCTGAACTGTTGTTTCCTCCCAAAACAGGCCTGTCCTGAATCAGGGCAACTTTAACCCCGCGTCGGGCAGCTGAAATGGCAGCACAAGTTCCAGCCATACCACCGCCAACAACCACGAAATCGAATTTTCCAGCTGATTTGGGGGTTTTGGGAAGATTAAGTATTTCTCTTCGATAGGCCTTCATCTCTTCTAAATTACTTGGAGGAATAAAAGACGGGTCTGCAGAAAAAATGAGTGCATCACAACGTCCATCAAAGCCAGTCAGGTCTTTAAGTGACAGTGAATATTGTTTCTTTGTAATATCAATTGAACCAGCATTACTCCAATCCCAGTTTCCGGATTCAGTCCCAAAGACCTTATTAACAGCCATTCCGTCCAATAAAACACTAAATTTCCCGGGGGCCTCTTTATCTGACCACTTTGCAGCCCAGTTACGAGTCCTGACAAACAAATAATACTTCCCTGTTTTAGGAAAAGAAACCATTGTTGTTGCATCTTCCACAGGGATGCCCATCCCATGTGCCATCAAATATGGTGAGCCCATGACATCCATAAACTGCTGGTCCACAACCCAACCACCTTTATTTGTAAAGCTTTCGGCTTCGAGCAGAATTTGCGAAAATCCGACGGAGGTTAAAAAAATAAAAAAGCTAACGAAGATACTTATTTTTTTCATTTCAGATAATTATTAGTCATTCCTATTACAAAAACACAAACAGCAATCAATTGCATTCTGGGATCATTAATGGTTGCTTATTTTTACCAGGACAACTCCCTGTGCCGGAACCTGCGTGCTAAATTTCTGGTTGTAAACACCCAGTTCTTTCTGTCCCCAAAGATCACGGACAGACTTTTTCCCCGATATTTGCAATTCGGCCCAATCAACAACTACTTCTGCAGCGTTTTTGCTCCTGTTAAATAAACCAACAGCCTTTGAGCCGTCATCCAGGTTTTTAACCATCAAAAAGCGGTCGTCAGTTTGCCTGATCACCAATCCGCATTCGCCCAAAGGATCCTGATTAACTTCAATAACTTCAGGGTTACAAAGAACATTGAGGGTAAATGCATCCAGCTTCGACATATCACCACTGTAAATTAACGGAGCTGCCATCAGACTCCATAACGACATGTAGGCATATTGCATGTCAGCCGGCATCGGCGTAAGTTCAGGAATACCCATTTTTTTAGCATTGCCAATCCAACCAATCTGAATGTAATCCGGATCGTTCCATTCGCCAGGTTTTGAATATTGCCGAAACTCACTGTTGCGAATGGCTACCTCGTAAATACGATCGAGTTCGAAGCCCAAATCTCCGGAAGTCCGCCAGCAATGACCTTCAACTTCGCCACCCCATTTCCAAACATCGCCCATGCCGTATTGGCAAAGATTAAAAACAATGTCACGGTCAAGTGATTTCAGAATATTTCCCATTTGACGATATGGTTTCTGATAAGCTTCGAGGCTTTTATCTTTTCCTGCAATCTGGCTATAAGAACACCAGTCATACTTCAGAAAATCAAATCCCCAGGCAGCAAACTGGCGGGCATCCTGTTCTTCGTGCTGATAGGCGCCTGCAAAACCTCCACAGGTCAATGGCCCGGGTGAAGTATATATTCCGGCTTTAAGGCCTTGTGAATGAATATAGTCGGTAAGGCCCTTCATATCAGGGAAATGACGGTTCGGAACAATATTCCCATGCTCATCCCTCAATAGCCCGACACGCATGGGGTCATTATTTTTGGGAGCATTCATCCAGCAATCGTCGATATTCACATACTGATAGCCAACATCAGCCATTCCACTGCTGATCATGATATCGGCAGCCTCGCGCATCATTTTGTCGGTAATCCGGTCGTAATGGGCATACCAATGATTCCATCCCATCGGAGGTGTAAGTGCAAGTTTATCTCCGGCCACTATCTTCAATTTTCGCTTGTCATTGCCTTTTGAATTGTGGGCCTGAATCAGAACATCGTATTCCCCTCTTTTGGGGACTTTCCCTGTAATGATGCCGGTTGAAGGATCAAGTTTTAATTCAGGTGGCAAGCCCTTAATCGTAAAGCGGATCGGATGTTCACCCTGACACGGAATCCGGTAAAGAAACGGGTTCCCGGGGCGGCAACCATAAACCAACGGGCCGTTGATCCGGGGTTGAGGTTTCGGATGCGACGTATATATTTTATTTACACCATCTGTTGCACAAATTTCTTTTTCGGCGCAATACGAGACAGCAGGCGCAGTAGCCAGAAAGAAGGCAACTGTAAGCATCAATACATAAGTAATTGAATTTCTTTTCATGATAATACTACTTAAATATCTAATTTGAATTTTTTGAACCGGAATTAATCCGGTATATGAGCAAAAACGATTCAATTACGGCCAAATTAGTTTAGGGTGTGTAATAGAACAATATAGACTTTTGAATTGCATAATATGCTAAATTACAAATTGTTAGACAAGTAAAATAGATAAATTATTTTATTACACACCCTTAACTCCGCGATCTAAATCTTCTGTATGCCTTTGCTCTTTGGGGTATTTGCCCCTCTATTGGTTGATTTTTGAGCTAAGGGGGCATATTTCTCCCATACACTCCCGTGTTGGTACTCATTTTTTCCTCCTTTCTCTGTTTTTATGCTGCTTCGATGAGCCTGTCAAGCTCTTCCCAGGCATCTTTGTAAAAATGGTGTTCATACATTTTCAATTCAATTTGATGTCCACTAATGGTTATTTTGGCAGGCACTGCAATAAACCAATCAATAAAGCTGCGGTGTTCCTGTTGTTTAAATTTGTTTTTCTTTTGGCGCACCCGCCAGCTGGCGGGTATGTTGTAGGCCAATACGCTTAACTGCCATAATATATCATTTGCCCAAAAATCATCGGTCAGCGTATTTCCGGCCATCGTGTGCCCTTTTACCTGTTCAATCCATGTCTCGCTGGTTGAGTGCTGTTTATAAAGCTCATGCAATTCGGTGGCAATCATATCATAACTGCTCGCGTAGCAGACGTACTGGTAAACCGGGACAATTTGTTTCTGTCCAAGATATGAAACCTGAACATATTCCTTTTCACTACGCATTGCCTTCAGCATCCGAGGCTTACTCCATCCCTTTGCCGTATAGCTGAACTCACATATTGACCTGTAGGTTTTAATAGCCGTGACATTTGCTGTAACATTCTTAGCAAGATCCAAAGTTTGAGTCGAAGATTTTTTAACTTTTTCTAAAAACACGAACCAATTTAGATATTGACTAAGATATTTGGTTGACACACCATTATATTGCTTAACCCATTTTTCATAAAGGTTGTCAATAGAGTTTACATACTGAACATGATAATATTTGTCTTTCATTTGTTGATGTGAAGCGATTAAAGTGTGATGTTCTAATCGCTTATCATCACATTCAACAAACCCGGGAAATGCTTGTCCATTCACTAAAGCCATAGAGGAAAACAACTTGTTCTTCAAATCAAAAATCGTTTTTACATTTACTCCCCAATTCTAGATAAGGCTTTCCTTATGGTTACATTACATATAATTATTAAGTCTGAAGTGTTTTTATCAAGCGTTTTTCTGCTTAATTTTATAACAACATATTGACAATGAAATCAAATTTTCAAACCTTTTAAGTTTGGTTCCATTTTTTCTTTTGACTTAATTACGTCTTTCCACAAAACTTCCTTTTTCTCATAAGCTGCATTACGTCCCATGATTGTAACTAAATTACTGAGAACGCCGGGTGAGGTTGTATCGTTTTCATAATTCCTTTCAGTAATGTTTTTAAAGAAGGTTGCGATATTGTTCACTGCTCCTTCCTGATAAATTGGTTTGGTGTTTCCACCTTCATAAGAATTCTCCCCGAGAATCCGTACTTGTCCGCCATACTCGGTTTCCAAAACACCTTTTGATCCAAACATACGATTTATGATACCACCGGCACTTTTGTTCTCAAATTGACGTGAGCTGAAAGTAATACCAACATCTTTCGGGTATTTAAAAATAAGAGCGAAATGATCTGAACAATTACCTAAATCACCACGTACGTTATGCCCGCAACTGCCATATGCCGAGACAGGCTTTTCGTTCATAATCCAGCTCATAACATCGAGGGTATGTATATTTTGCTCCGTGATAATATCGCCTGAAAGAGCCCTGTCTATACCCCATGCCCGCAGTTGATTTTCGGCACTTTGCGGATCTGATTTAAGCAATTCACTTTGTCTTCTAAAGGGAAAACTAGCATGGTAGCTTGCTTCGCCAAAAGCGAATTCACCAATGTCTCCTCCATGCACCCGTTTTAACGCTTCGATGAAGAAATCATTAGCACGGGTTTGGAAATCAATTAAAAAACACAAATTATTCTTTGAAGCTTTCAATCCACTTTCCTCTACACTATTGCAGCCGGGAACGTCAACAGCAATAGGTTTTGAAAGGTAAACATGTTTTCCTGCGTCCACTCCGGCAGCTGCTTGTTCAGGATGAAAATACGGCGGGCTCAAGACAGCAATTGCATCTACTCCGCTGTCAATAAGCTTTTTATAACATAATAATCCAGTAAACAATTTATTCTTTGGAATGACTAATTGTTCTCCGAATGTATCAACCCGATCCTGAAAGTAATCTGCTCCAGCAACGATTTCATAACCGCCATGCGCTTTAAAGAGCTTTGCTATCCAGGTTCCACGGCCCCCGCAACCGATCATTCCTAACCGGATTTTAGAATTCGCCTGATATCCTCTGGCAAGTAGCGGATTAACGATGGTAAATGAAATAGCTGCAGCACCTGTAGTTGCTATAAATTTCCGGCGGGAAAAAGCTTGGGTCTCTCTGGTCTTCAATTCATGTTTCTGTTTTTTCATCACAATAAATTTAATTTTTAATGGTCATCTTTTATATCTTTTTTTGTGCCTTTGTTTATATAAATTTAATGAAACTCCCCGCCGCAAGCAGCGGGGTATCTTAATTGTATTTATTTTATCACTCGCCACAAGTGGCGGGGAATTTAACCCATAAAAAAAATTAAACTTCAAAGCTATCACATTCCCGGTATGCCTGAATTACACGGGCTTCACCTTCTTTGGTTCTGTTACTAACACCATGTTCCATACAGAGAACACCCTCGTATTTACGACTATAGATATATTTGAATATATTTTTAAAGTTGATCTCGCCGGTTGTTGGTTCGTTACGTCCGGGGTTATCTCCCAGATGGAAAGCAGCAATCTCACTCCAGGCGGCTTCAATATTCAGAATCAAGTTCCCCTCAGTGACCTGCTGGTGATAAAGATCATCGACAATCTTACAAACAGGTCTGTTAACTGCCCTGCATATAGCATATGATTGTGGAATACCGATAAGAAAGGGTCTGGGGTAACTGTTGGATGTGCTCAATGGTTCCAGAACTATCCGAAGTCCTGCCGGTTCAACGACATCGCAGCAATATCTAAGATTATCAATCACATTAGCGGTCTGAAAATCACTATGCAGCTTTTCATCATATCTTCCAGGAACAACCAGGGCAGATTTAAAGTCTGTCCTTTTAGCCACTTCAACGCCCTCTTTCATTTTGTTAACCAGCATCTTGCGTGTTTCCGGTTTGTTGAGGACAAATGAGGTAACAGAAAAATCGGCATACAACACAAATGGTCCAAGTTCCATCCCCAGGCGTCGCATCTCATTTGCAATTTTTACCTGATCTTCAACCGGTCTTTTCATTAGTCCGTTGTCGAACATTGCCTTGAAGCCCATATCATAACAAAACTTGATATTATCGATAATCTCTTTGCCGGCATGTTCACGGAACATTCCTATACTTGGAGCATATTTCAGTTTGAACGGGGAGGTTGCATCGGTTGCTTTTTGTTGCTTCAAAGCAGCATTAGAACCAAAAACTGCAGGAGTAGCTAATATAGCGGCTCCTGTAGCAGTGGCTTTTTTTATGAAGTTTCTTCTCGAATTATCCATATTAAGTGATATTATATATATTAATAAATAACTATTTTTTAGAAGATTCCTGTTTTTGAATATAAGCAAGACCGGCTATTGGCACTTCTTTAGGAATATTAACAGGACCAAATTCAAATACTTTTGGTCCGAGTTTGAGGTCGGAGTTCATCATCTCTTCATAGGTAACCTCTTTTCCGGTATAAGCAGATATACGACCCATTATCGCAATCAAGCTTGATATTGCGACATCTTCTATGTCATTTATGGTTTTTCCCGTACGGATAGCTGTAACGAGATCGATTTGCTCCTGAAGATGTGGCTCAACACTAACACGTCTACCTGGTTTTCCATCTTCATCCGGAGGATATTCATACTTCCATATCTCGTTTCCGGCAAGATCGAGGATAGTGTTCTCACAGTTAGTTGAACCTTTTGTTCCCTGAAATCTATCGGAAACATTATTGGAACAGCCATTTATCTGGCGGCACATGCTTTGTACGTGAATTCCATTTTCAAAAGTAAAATCGACACTGAAATTATCATACTGATCACCGGTAACACGTCGGAGTCTTGAACCGAAACCGCTAGCTTTAACAGGATGACTGCCGATGAACCAGTTCATTTGATCGAGGTTATGAACATGCTGTTCTACAATATGGTCGCCTGAAAGCCATGTCCAGTTAACCCAGTCGCGGATCATATATTCCATTTCGCTCCATTGTGGATTTGGATCGCGATGCCATAGTTTACCCGTATTATAGTAAACATTCCCACTAACAATATCACCGATAGCACCCTGAGCCACTTGTTGCCAGTTAGCAACACGGTCGCGCTGGTGACGGTAATGGGTACCGGAAACGATACATAGTTCCATACCTTTGGCTTTCTGAGCTGTAGCCATTACTGATCTTGCTCCAACAGGGTCAACACAAACAGGTTTTTCTGCAAATATATGTTTTTTTGCCTGAATCGCTGCTGCTAAAACCATAGGACGAAAGTAAGGAGGTGTTGCAGTAATGATAATATCAACCCCTGCATCAATAACTTTCTGATATGCATCAAACCCAACAAAACAATTTTCTACCGGAACTTCCTGTCCTTTTTCTTTTAAAATTCTCTCTCTGCAGGAATCAACACGGTCCTTGAATGTGTCACCCAAAGCGACAATCTGAAGGTTTGGTCCGGCATCCAAAAAGTTAATTGCAGCACCTGTTCCGCGTCCACCGCAACCAATAAGACCAGCTTTCAGAACCGTCCCGTCGGGTGCATGGTCAAGCATCGTTGGTACTGCCACAACCTTTTTTGTTTCATGGGTACAACTGGTTATGATTGAGGGAACCACTACCCCTGCAACTCCAACCACTGCTGCTTTACCCAGAAAATTACGTCTTGATATACTTGATTTTTTCATAATAAATTCATACTTAATAATCCAATTTGAAATATTTGAACCGATTAAGAACCGGTACATTAACAAATGCTGTTTAAGTGTTGACAAACTGTTTTAACTCCTCCTTTTAAAATAATCTTCATGCCTTCGCTATTAGAGCAATATTGCCTGTTTTAACCTGATTTTTGAACTATAGGAACGTCCCTCTATCATACACTCTCATGTTGGTTCTCATGTTTTCCTCCTTTCTTTGTTCTTATATCGCTTCGATGAGCCTGCCAAGTTCTTCCCACTCTTCCTTATAAAAATGGCGTTCATACATTTTAAGTTCTGTTTGATGTCCACTCCTAGTTATTTTCGCTGGCACTGCAATAAACCAATCAAAAAAGCTGCGGCGTTCCTGTTGCTTAAACTTGTATTTTTTGGCTCATCATTACCAATATGTTGTATGCCAATCCGCTAACTGCCAAAGTGTATATCACTTGCCCAAGAATCATCGGTTAACGCACTCTCTGGTTTTGATGCTCAAACTATCTGTCTATTTCTATTATATCAAATCCCAAAAAAACGGCTATGTCTTTAATTTGCTGTTTCAAGTCTCCAAGCGTTGCATTGGTATGAATTCCATACAAATAAGGTTTATAAGTTTCCTGTAATTTTTTTGCATCTTCAACCTTAGCTATTATCTTAGCCGTACACATTACATTGTATAAATCTTCTTCACCATTATATATAGCTCCCCCACTAACTATTTCACCGGTGTTCAATCTTATTTCCTTGTTAAGAGAATGTACCTCCCAAAAAGTAACAGGCTCACCAACAGGCCATTCAGCTGTCATTCCGGTAGAAGCACCAGGTTCTTGAGGCAAGTTTCTTGCGGGGCTTTGTGCATGAGGCCTTATAGTATAAGGAATCCTGCGATCATCTCCATAAGGATTAACAGGTATACCGCAATGCAAAACAATTTCAACGGAGTTAAAAGGATCATATATGAAGTCGCCAAGCATACTTGGTTTGCCAGTCAGTAAATATGCTAAAACCTGACCGATTAATAGATCCGGATAATTCTGACAAACAGCCTGTATCCCTCTGGTTTTAAATTCAAGCTCAAAACCTAATCCGGGATTATAAAGATCTTTAAGCTCACGGCTTCCAGTAACCGATCTTATATAAGATGATACTGCATTACAATTATACTTTTTCAGTAATGCATCAAAAGCAAGATAACCCCTGGCTGTTTTTATTATCTCTGATCTTGATACTTCTACACTTCGTGCACCATTGATCCAATTATCTGCAATTTTTTCTGCTTCTTTGACATTAATCTTTCTATATGTCTCGTAGAATTCTCCGCCGTCTACTCGAACAATCTCTACACCTAATAATTCCTTTAAATTTTGAGTATAACGCAAATTATGATACTCTGGGAACGATTGCTTGATATCCCCCCTGTAATTTACTTGTGCAATAGTTCCATCTATAGTATTTGTCACCATCAATATTCTGGTTTCCTTAAGTTTTTGTATAACTTGAATTAGCTTAATTTTATACACCAAATCTTTGAACATAGATTCTCGCACAGATGGAGAACTCAAATTTCTTCTATCCAGCTGAGCAGTTAAGATTTTCATGTCTTTGTAGTCAGTACCTCCCTTAAGTATATTGTTCTCTTCACCTATTTTCCCTGTAGCAAAAAGGTTATAGGGCTGAGCATCCATAAATTCAAAAAGATTATTTACAACTATTGTAGGTAATCCGGTGAAAGCCAATCCGTAGTTCTGAGATACACCTCCGATGATTAGTACTCCATCATAATTATCTTTGTTACTTTCTACTTCATCAAATGCAGCTCTATTATTACCTTCCCATCTAATGAAATCTACTCCATCGCATGCTTGTTTAAGTTGATCTAAAACCATTTCATGCGTTGTAAAAGTCAGAGGAGGACCTCCAGACCCTGTACAACCACAACCTCCAGAAGTAAACACTGTGAAGATTTTTGCGTTTCTGCTTTGCGCAAATGTAATTGCAGAAGTAAACATAATTAATAAGAAAAATAAAGAAATCTTTTTCATGGTTTTAAATTTTAACTTAAATATCTAATTTGAATTTTTTGAACCGAAAATAATCCGGTATATGAGCAAAAACGATTCAATTACGGCCAAATTAGTTTAGGGTGTGTAATAGAACAATATAGACTTTTGAATTGCATAATATGCTAAATTACAAATTGTTAGACAAGTAAAATAGATAAATTATTTTATTACACACCCTTAACTCCGCGATCAAAATCTTC
>Ga0307377_10007026_pt1 | contig 11701 bp, 9 predicted proteins | sample TR3MG_FD_202535 | JGI IMG/M metagenome (GOLD analysis project Ga0307377, IMG submission 202535) | Soil microbial communities from Risofladan, Vaasa, Finland - TR-3 | ecosystem: Environmental > Terrestrial > Soil > Coastal area > Acid sulfate soil | place: Finland: Risofladan, Vaasa | collected...
AGAGGAAATCAGTGGGCTGCAGCAGGAATGATTATTCCAATGGTTACTACCCTTCTTCTTCACAAGAGTCAGGCGGGTGCAGGAATATCAATGATTAACGGAACAGTAGTAGTTGTAACTATACTTGCCGGAGGAATTGTAGGATCAATCATGGCAAGAAAAGTTAAAATGACAGCTATGCCACAGATGGTCTCTTTTTTCAATGCTACAGGTGGTGCAGCATCAGCTACTGTTGCCCTGATAGAGTTTGCCAAGAATCCTGATCAGGCTGTTCTGGTTGGTCTGCTTGGTATTATAATCGGAAGTATTGCTTTTAGTGGAAGTATGATTGCATATGGCAAGCTGGATGGTAAAGTAGGGGATATCTACGCCTCATTTATGACATATATAAATTTGGTGTTTATGACCGCTGTTGTTGTTATTACTCTGTTTATTCTGTTAGGAGGGCTGAGCCTGGAAACAAGAACTATCCTCGTATATTCGTTGCTGATAGTGAGTTTAATATATGGAGTTAGTTTTGTTATGCCCATTGGCGGTGCAGATATGCCTGTCGTCATCTCTCTGCTTAACTCATTTAGCGGTATTGCTGCATCTATGGCCGGCTTTATCTATAAGAATGAAGCCATGATACTTGGCGGTATTCTGGTAGGTTCTGCAGGTACTATTCTGACGATACAGATGTGTAAAGCCATGAACCGTTCACTATTAAATGTTATTATTGGTTCATTTGGCGGGGGAGGGATAGCACATAGCAGTGAAGCAGGAACAGTAAAAGAGATCTCTATGAGTGATGCTGCTGTCCTGCTTAGTTACTCGGCCAGGATTGTAATTGTACCGGGTTATGGACTTGCAGTTGCTAAAGCCCAGCATCTCTGTCACGAACTGGAAAAAATGCTTGAAGAGAAGGGTGCTGAAGTAAAATATGCAATACACCCGGTGGCAGGAAGAATGCCAGGTCATATGAATGTACTACTGGCAGAAGCTGATGTCCCTTACGGTAAGCTTGTGGAGATGGACGACATAAATCCGGAATTGCCTAATACTGACGTAATTGTAATTATTGGAGCTAATGATGTTGTTAATCCTGCCTCAGAGGATGACCCTTCAAGTCCAATATTTGGAATGCCAATAATAAAGGCACGTGAAGCTAAAAACATTATTGTTATGAAGCGTGGAATGGGGAAAGGTTATGCTGCTATTGAGAATATGCTCTTCTTCAATGACAAAACGAGAATGCTTTTCGGTGATGCAAAAGAGACTTTGCAGAGTCTTGTAAGTGAGGTAAAAAGCTTATGAATCCTTTTTTAGAAAAGCTGACTTTTCTTCAGACTGCTTTGAAAGATGATGGGATCGACTATTATATTATCCCTTCCACAGATCCGCATCTTGGCGAATATGTCCCCGACCACTGGCGCATAATTCCCTGGCTGACAGGGTTTACCGGGTCGGCAGCAACTATCATTGTAACTACTTCATTTGCAGGACTATGGACAGATTCCAGATATTTTATTCAGGCTGATAACCAACTGGAGGGCTCAGGTTTTAATCTTATGAAACCGGAATTGCATGGTAATAATGATTTTATTGAATGGCTATCAGAGAATATTCACCCGGGAAGTAAGATTGCCCTTGATGGGCGGACCAGTTCAATCGTATTATTAAGGAGAATTAAGAAATTATCAGAGAGTAAAGCCTTGTCGGTTGATATTGATTGTGATCTGATTTCTGAATTATGGACTGACCGTCCTTCTTTGTCTGATCTCCCTGCCTTTGATCATCCTGTTATATTCTGCGGTAAAGAACGCTCTGTAAAGATAAGGGAGGTCCGCGAAGAGATGAAAAGTATTAATGTCGGATACCACCTTCTTACTTCGCTCGATGATATAATGTGGTTGCTTAACATCAGAGGTCATGATGTAAACTTCAGCCCCTTACTGACATCTTTTGCTATAGTGGGTGAGGAACAGATACTGCTTTTTACTGATGAATCCAAAATTCCATATAAACTTGCATCTGAATTTGATAAGCTAAATATAGTGATGCTTCCTTATGAAGAGACAGCTGGTATGTTAGCCACTCTTTATACCGATGCTACTATTTTGATTACACCGGAAACTACTTCCGCCAGTCTGTATAATTCTATTCCGAAAGGGATGATTATTAAAGAAGATATCAGTATTCCTACCCGTTTAAAGGCAATCAAGAATAAAGTTGAAGTAGAAAACATTGGAAAGGTTATGGTGAAGGATGGAGTGGCTCTGACAAAACTGTTTTACTGGCTGGAACAGAATGTATCTGCAGTTAAAGTATCAGAACTTTCACTTTCTCAAAAGCTAAATGAACAAAGGTCTGAGCAGGAAAGTTACCAAGGTCCCGGTTTTTCACCTATTGTTGCTTATAAAGGACATGGAGCTTTACCTCATTATTCAGCAAGCATTGAAACTGATTCTGTTATTGGGCAGGATGGAATATTACTGATTGACTCCGGTGGTCAATACCTTGATGGTACTACCGATATTACCAGAACCATAACCATGGGAATACCTACATCACAAATGAAAAAGGATTTTACTCTGGTATTGAAAGGTACAATAAGTCTGGCTCTCGCTAAATTTCCATCGGGCACCAGAGGTTATCAGCTCGATATACTGGCACGTAAAGCATTATGGGAGGAGGGTCTTAATTTCGGTCACGGGACAGGTCATGGTGTAGGATTCTTTCTTAATGTGCACGAGGGGCCTCAGGGTATTAGCCCGAAATCAGGATCATATTCTCAAACGTTTATTGAACCGGGGATGCTTATTTCTGACGAACCGGCAATTTACAGGGAAGAAGAATATGGGATCAGAACAGAGAACCTTATTCTATGTTATGAGGATGAAGTAACTGAATTTGGTCAGTTTCTGAGATTTGATACGGTATCACTATGTTATATAGATAAGTCTCTGATCGACATCTCTTTGCTTGATCAGAAAGAGGTTGACTGGCTTAATGCATATCACTCAGAGGTGTTTGATAAACTGAGTCCTCATCTTACTGAAGCTGAAAAGTTATGGCTTAAGGAAAAAACCGAACCGATCTGATTTTTTCCTCATTATGTCCCGTTCCGCTATCTGTCGGGAGTTATCGGGACCCTTAAGGGAGCTTAAATATAGAAGCTTTCCGGAATTTATATTTTATTGACTTATTTGTTATGCTATAACAACGTTATTAATCACTGCTGTTGTAAGCAAGCTGGTAGTCCCGAATCATACTACCGTTAACCGGGACCAGTAAACGGGTTAACCTTCCCGTCACTGCCAAACACATGCTTTTTTTGCCAACCCGGACTATAATGTGACAACGATTCAGTAACTTTAAGATTTAAACCCGGAAAGATAAATGGAGATCAATCTATTAAACTTAAGAAATTCAATTAATAAAGCTTATCTGAAAGTCAAACCAAACCGAACACAGATAGAGACTTTCAAGAAAAACATTACCAACCTTTTTGATCAGATTAAAGAATCTGAATCCGAAGAGTTCCATAAAAATATTATCTCTGAATTCCTTAAGAACACTTATTATTCACCTTACAATTACATAAATACAAAGGGTAGATCTGATTTGGTTATTCATAATGGAAAAGATTCAAACTCAACTGTTGGCGTACTATTCGAGGCAAAAAAACCAGGCAATAAATCGGAAATGCCGACGTGTGAAAACATTAACACTAAAGCATTTCATGAGCTGATTCTTTACTACCTACGAGAGAGAATCATCAATAAAAACATCGAAGTTAAACACTTGGTGATAACTAACATTTTTGAATGGTTTATTTTCAACTCAAGTGATTTTGAAAAGCTCATTGCTGATAACAAAAGTATTGTTAAACAATTCACAGACTTTGAAGAAGGCAGGCTTTCCGGGACAAATACAGATTTCTTTTATAAGAATATTGCTGAACCATTTTGCAACAAACTAGAATCATCGATTTCGGTAACCCATTTTGATATAAGAGATTTCGAAACAACTATCAAAAATGCCAACAGGGAAGATGACAACAAGCTTATTGCCTTATACAAAATTCTATCTCCCGAACATCTGTTAAAACTTCCTTTTGCAAATGACAGCAATAACCTTGATAAAACCTTTTACAACGAACTCCTTCACATCATTGGATTGGAAGAAACAAAAGAAGGAAGTAAGAAACTTATTGGAAGAAAGATTGAAAGTAAAAGAAATCCCGGTTCATTAATTGAGAATTCCATAACAATCTTAAAATATGAAGATTGTCTCTCTCAGTTACCGAAGCTTTCAGATTTTGGGAATACCAAAGAGGAACAGCTTTTCAATATTGCATTGGAACTTGTAATAACATGGATAAATCGGATTCTATTTTTAAAATTGCTTGAGGGACAACTTATCAAATATAACAATGGAGATAAAGCATTCCGGTTTCTCAACATTGAAAGAATTCGCGATTATGATGAATTAAATAAGTTGTTTTTTCAGGTTCTTGCTGTAAAAGAAAATGATCGCAGTGAAGTAATAAAACAAAAATTCGGGAACGTACCTTATCTAAACAGTTCCCTGTTTGAACCAGGCGATCTTGAACACAAGACAATTCGAATCAATAGTCTTGAAAATCATTCTAAACATCCGGTTCTTACCGGAACAGTTTTAAAAGATAAGACTGGCAAAAAATTAACCGGAGAGATTGACCCACTTCAATATCTTTTTGAATTTCTCGATTCTTATGATTTCTCAAGTGAAGGTTCGGAAGATATTCAGGAAGAAAACAAAACCCTTATAAATGCTTCAGTATTAGGATTAATATTTGAGAAGATCAACGGATACAAAGATGGCTCATTCTTTACACCCGGATTCATTACAATGTACATGTGTCATGAGACAATCAGGAGAGCAGTTGTACAAAAGTTTAATGAGGTAAAAGATTGGAAGTGTGAGACAATAAACGATATCTATAATAAAATTGAAGATATAAAGGATACTAATAGGATCGTTAATAGTATCAGAATTTGCGATCCTGCCGTCGGTTCAGGTCACTTCCTTGTTTCTGCTTTGAATGAGATAATTGCAATAAAATCAGAGCTCAAAATACTTACCGACAAAGAAGGAAAAAGACTTAAGGAATACACAATTGAGGTTATTAATGATGAGCTGATTATTACAGACGAGCATTCTAAATTATTCGAGTACAATCCCAAAAGCAAGGAGAGCCAGAGAGTACAGGAGACGCTATTTCAGGAAAAGCAAAAGATAATCGAAAGCTGCCTGTTCGGAGTTGATATTAATCCGAATTCGGTTAAGATCTGCAGGCTAAGGCTTTGGATTGAGTTATTGAAGAATGCCTATTACAAACCCGACACAAATTACAGAGAGCTCGAAACACTCCCTAATATTGACATAAATATAAAATGCGGTAATTCACTTATAAGCAGATATCCGCTTGATGCCGACATTAAAACGGCCTTAAAATCAAGTAAATGGAATGTTGATAATTATCGCGAAGCTGTAATGACATACCAGAATGCTCAAACGAAAGATGAGAAGCATTCAATGGAACAACTTATCAGCAAGATTAAAAATGATTTTGAAACCGAAGTATCAAAGAGCGATAAGAGATTCCTCAAACTAAATAAGCTCAATGGAGAACTTTTAAATCTCACCGGCCAGTCGAGTCTTTTCGAACTGACTAAAACACAAAAAGATGAATGGAACAAAAAAGTAAAGAAGCTCACTGAGGAGATCAAAAAGTATGAAACAGAGATAGAGGAGATTAAGAGTAACAAGATTTACGAGAATGCTTTTGAATGGCGTTTTGAGTTCCCGGAGGTGCTGAATAATGATGGTGATTTTGTAGGGTTCGATGTGGTGCTCGGGAATCCGCCATATGTTACTGTTGAAAAATCAAACTATAAAGATTTTACTACCCAAAAATGTGCTGATCTCTATTGTTATTTCATTGAACGCTCTTTAAATCTGGTTAAGAATTATTTTCTAGTGACATTGATAACTCCCTCACTCTTCATTAAGGGTGTTAAATTCAATGATCTAAGAAAATTATTACTTCAGTTTAATATTTTACGAATCGATGAACTTGGTGACGGGATTTTCGAAGATGTTCAAATGCCTACAGCAATTACATTCATAAAAAAAGATAAAATGATGTCGCCCCTAACATGGGAAGATGTATATTGTTCAAATCCAATTATATATAAAATAAACGCTCATTCCAAAAGTCTTAAAGAGTTTTCGGAGATCCAGCGTGGTATTGAAATTGGAAAGGATAAAACTATTACAGATGGCTTTCTACCGATATTGACAGGCGAAGATATAGGCAAATATCAATTTCAAATCAAGAAATATATTACAAATAAGATTTATGAGGATTATAAAAAGGATGAAAAATATTTTTCAGGAGAAAGATTAATAATACGAGAGACTGGTTCAGAATTGACCGCAGCTTTTTTAGACAGCTTTCTTATTGTAAATCGCAGTATTTATGCAATCAAAATTACAGATAGTAAAGTAGATCCAAAATACATACTTGGTATTCTTAACAGTAGATTAATGCAATATTTTTATGAAACAAGATTCAAAGCAGATACAAATATTTTTCCTAAAATAAGAATTATTCAAGTTAAGGAGTTGCCAATTAAGATGGATTACACCCATTTAAATTTGGAAATCATCAAATCTGTTGATGAAATTTTGAATGCCAAAAAATCTAATCCCACCGCCGACACCAGTGCCCTGAAAGCAGAGATTGACCGGCTGGTTTATGAGTTGTATGGGTTGACGGAGGAGGAGATAAGGATTGTTGAAGAAAGGTGATTCCATAAAACTTTGGGCATGTCATTTAAAAGTAAGAATGAAGAACATCAGAACAGCGAAGTCAGAAATATAGTACTTCTGAATTCTGATTTCGTTTGTTCGTTGTTCTTACTTCATGAATGAAAATGATGGCAAGACCTGCACGAAATGTAAGACCTGTTAATTGAGGAGGAGATTCGGATTGTGGAAGGGTCAACTAACCCCGACAGGGGTTTAATAATATTCAACCACGTTATGGTTGTAAAAAAAAGGTTAATCACATATTCTATTCACATTCAATCCCTTCGGGATTTTAAGACAGACACGGCAGGGGCAAATATGATTTTCGACTGGTGGAACCGGTGGACTAGCCCCGGGATAGCTGCAACCAGGTGGAGTGACCGATACAACGTGTGGACCAATCCCGATAGGGATTCAATATGATTAACCACCGGTGCAACCGGTGGATCAGAAAGACTGAGAACCAGAACCCTGAAAGGGTTCAATAAATATATGATAATGAGTACATACACACAAATCCTCTATCAAATCGTCTTCAGCACTTTTAAGCGTGAAGAAACACTTGCTCCCTCTAACCGGCAGGAATTATTCAGATACATAGCAGGAATCCTGCAAAATAAAAAATGTCATTTATACCGTATCAATGGTGTTTATGACCATCTACATATTGTTACTCACGTTCACCCATCCATTTCTTTGGCATCATTGATTAAAGACATCAAGCTGGCAAGCAGTGACCATATCAAAAAAAGTAAACTCTTTCCGGCTTTCAATGGGTGGCAGGACGGTTATGGTGCATTTACTTATTCTTTCAGGGATAAAGATAAATTGATAGAATATGTAAAAAACCAGGAAATACATCATCAGGTTAAAACTTCCAGGGATGAATTTATTGAATTGCTTGATGAACATGGAATTGAATTCGATGAAAAATATTTTGTTTGAAATTATTCAACCACGCTGTGGTTATAAAAATTTGATAATCGCATATTCTATTCACATTCAATCCCTTTGGGATTATTAACATAAAAATCAATGCGTTGTAAAATGGAGATTGACCGGCTGGTGTATGAGTTGTATGGTTTGACCGAGGAGGAGAGAAGGATTGTGGAGGGTGGTGAAAACTATGAACGAGGACAGCTATATATTGAGGAGTATAAGCAGCTAATTTTAACTGTATAAACAAGTTAGTGGTCATGCAACGCAGTACTAATTAAGTATTTAAGATAATGAAAAGAGAAGAAAAAATCGCGAATGACTATTTCATTTCAGTTGGCTTTGATAAAATACAACATGAACCAGATGGTAATATTCCCCCTGATTTTCTTTTGAATGACTCAATAGCTGTTGAAGTCCGAAGACTAAATCAACATTTCAGACGCCAAAAAAATATTATCCCGCTAGAACAATTAGAATTTAAACTAATCCCTCGAATTAAGAATCTTATAAAGTCTATTGAAGCCCCTGAAATAAATTCATCCGCATTTTTAACTATTAGTTTTGGTAGACCATTAAAAGTTGACAAAAAGCTAATTTCAGATATTGACATTATCCTGCATGACCATATCCAATCTATTAAAGAGAAACGGGAATATAATATTCGAGACAACTTAAAAATAAGAATCTGGCCTACAAAAAGGAAATTGTCTCATATTTATGAGATTGGAATACAAAGCGATCATGATTCAGGCGGGGTTATTGTTGGCGAGATTTTCCAAAATTTGAATATTATTATTAAAGAAAAAGTAATAAAAATCGAACCTTATCAGAAAAAATATAATGAATGGTGGTTGTTATTGATTGATCATATGGGTTTTAGCCTTGATGATTTAGATATTAGCCAGTTAAGATCACTCTCTATAGAAACCTATTCCTTCAAAAAAGTAATTATACTGCCTCCCTATGATTATAAAAAAGTTGTAATAATTGACAAATTCTGTAATAACTAAATTAAAAGCACAACCACTAATACGGTCAATGGTGTAATTTGTTCGTCACAGTTTTTGCTTTTGCTCTCAACCGTTTTCCGGGACAAGTATATGGGGATAAAGCCGGACTGCGCCATTAAGGATGGTGCCGGTAACGTTTACTGGCCATACCAGTGGGCTGTTATGGGCTCGCCAAAAAGACACCTGGAATAAATGAGTAAATTGTGCTAATTTATTAACTTTGCTTGATGATTAGAGAATGCAAAATATTAAAAGAATTACCAAAAGGTGGACAGAAAACGGTTCATTTAGCAGAACATCCTGAAGTTGGGCTTGTTGTAATTAAAAGAGGTGCCATAAAAAGTTTTACCTCTCTTGAAAGGATTAAGCGTGAAGTTGAGTTACTTTCAGAATTAAAATCAGAATTCTATCCTCAACAGTATCATTTTTATATTGATGTAAAAACAAAAGAATTTGAAATAGTAGAGGATTTTATTGAAGGGAAACCTTTACGAGAATCAATCTCGCAATTCAGAGTTCCAAAAGATATTTTCACACTTCTTAGCACATTAGTAAAAGGGCTTACCATTATTTGGGATAAGAATATTGTTCATAGGGATCTAAAACCGGAGAATATCATCATTCGTCCAAATGGAATGCCCTGTATTATTGACTTAGGTATTGCACGTTTTTTAGATTTGGAATCTCTTACAAAAACCATTTCTCCTGTGGGACCGTGTTCTCCAATTTATGCAGCACCGGAACAATTGACAAATAACAAAAATTTAATTGACCCCAGAACAGACTTTTTCGGTTTGGGAATAATCGCCTTAGAACTCTACCTTGGAGTTCATCCATTCGACCCGGCTTATGTTGGAAATGATTACTCAATCGTAGAGAATATATTGCAAAACAAATATGCAGTGGAATCTGATACAATATTTAGAAATGAAATAATAACAGAGTTTGCAAGGAATACATTGCAAACACAACCATATAACCGGTTAAGGAATTATCAGGTGTTGAACTCTTTTATCGCTAAACACATTTAATATGAATGTATATCATCAAACAGGCTTTAGAGGTAAATGGAATATGGAAAGTTTCCAAAATAATATTGGAGATGGTTTGATTTTTTCCCCAATTAACATTGATGCAGACAAATTATTAGCGTTAAAAGGAACATTAAAAGAAACTAGTTTCCTTGACCCTCAACTTTATTTGTTGAATGAAGCAAAAGGAACTTTAGATACTTATCCATATTTCCCTGGCAATTTAAAACCAGATTTTACGACACCGGATTTAGATAATAGCCATCTTCATTTAGCTAGATTGTGCGTGGATTATCAAATGAGTAATAATTTTCAGTATTTGGTTATTCCAACCAGATATTATGCAGATAATCCAACAACTTATTTCATACAAAGTACGGATTACTTTGTTACACCTTTTTGTGATTATGTAAGAGAAAATAAAATTTCAAAAAAGATTTTACTTTCCGTAATAGTTAAAACGATAATGCTTTCTGACGAAGAAAAACGAAATGAAGTTTTAAATTGGATAACAGGGCATCAAAATATTAACGGAGTCTATTTAATTTTCGAAAACAATTTTACCAGTAAGCAAATCAAAGATTTTGATTATTTATTCAATGCATTAAAGTTCATTAAAGTATTAAAGGATAATCAAATGGAAGTGCATTTGGGATATACAAATACCGAAGCTTTATTATATAGTATTGCTATGCCAGATTCCATTACCATTGGTTCATATGAAAATTTGCGTTCATTTGGCATTAAGCGTTTTCAGGATTTAGAAAATAGCCCAATGCGTCCACCCAATGCAAGATTATATAGTACCCAATTATTACAATGGATTGATTATGAGTACATACAGGCAATGAAAAGTTTACTACCTGATTATACCAATTATTTTGATGATTCAGAATATAGACCGTTGATGTTTAAACCTGAATTTAAATGGCATTTCGCAAAGCCCGAAACATATAAGCATTATTTTAGTGTATTCTATAAACAAATTAAAAATTTGCCAACCACACAAAAAGAAAGAATTAGCGAATTAAAAGGGGTGATAAAAAATGCTTTATATCTATTTAAGAAAATAGAAAACACAATCCTTCTGGATGATGATAGTGACGGTTCACATTTGCCAACATGGTTTAATGTAATCAATGCTTTTCAAAAAGATCTAATTTTGTAACAGATGTTTCCAACAGAACAAGAAATGTCGTTAAGGTTTGAGAAATTTCTGAAAGGAAATTTCGGAAATTCCTATCTTAAAGAATGCCAAGGGCTTTTTGGAGTTCCTGATTTTGTTTTTTATGCAAAACAAAAACAAGAAGTCTCAATTATATCATTTGAGTTGAAATTAAAAAACTGGAAGAGAGCTGCCAAACAGGCATTCCGTCACAAAAGCTTTTCAAACATTTCTTATGTAGTACTTGCCAGTAATAGTACTAAAGCTGCGCTAAATAATTTAGGATTGTTTGAAAAATACAATATTGGTTTGGCTTCTTTTAATGCCGAAAATGATTTTACAATTTTACATAAACCTGAGATAGGAAATCCATACTCCGAGAATCTTAATCAAAAGATATTGGCAGTAATAGGTGCGAGTAGAAAAAAAGCTAAAAGCATTGATTCGCTTATTAGATAAAAAAAGGTCAGCATATAACACGCCAATATAGGCAATAAGAGATGTCTTTGAATTGAATGTTTTTCTTAAAAACTCAGTAACTGATTTAAATACTCCTCATAAAGGAACAGTGATTTCATTTATGAAGTTCACTCCATACAAAGACATAAAGTTTATGGATTACGTTAAAAATGAAATGTTGTCTAAACCCAATTTCCCAAAACACAGTAAAATGCTTGGGAAAAAAATCAATGAAAGTATTTTTGAACTATTTGAAA
>Ga0307377_10007027_pt1 | contig 11700 bp, 16 predicted proteins | sample TR3MG_FD_202535 | JGI IMG/M metagenome (GOLD analysis project Ga0307377, IMG submission 202535) | Soil microbial communities from Risofladan, Vaasa, Finland - TR-3 | ecosystem: Environmental > Terrestrial > Soil > Coastal area > Acid sulfate soil | place: Finland: Risofladan, Vaasa | collected...
TGCAGAAGCGGCCAGATAAATCGCCAATAAAAGTATTTAGTGCTCCGTCTTCTACAGAGTAACCCGCTTGGAACCCAATAAAATTATTATAATCACCCGATAATAAATTATAACCTGCCTGATAACCAATAGATACACAATACGCATGGTCAACTGTTCCTGTGTACTTACCTCTTTGTGCGTGAAATCCGATTGCTACATTACGACCCGTGCCAGACGACAAATTGAATAGTGTTTCTTTGCCTATCCCAATATTTCCTGAACTTGAGGTAATATCTGTGCCTGAATCGATGCCGAAGCACATGTTGTCAGACGCACCACTGATAGCATCCATAGTTCCCGATGAGCCAAATGAATAATTCCCGTCTGCCACGGTCTTCACATAGACGGAGTTAAACGTCAATGCAGTCGCGTTTCCTGTAACAGTTAAGCCTGCAAAGGTCGGGCTGGCCGTCGTTCTTAAATCCTGTGGTAAGACTGGAAATATATTCACTATATTCTACCTGCTATAATTCTTAAAAAGGCTGTTCTTAATTTACGGAGCCACCTTATCAAAAACAGTAGTAAAATGACTCACAAACCAACCCGCCATGGCTACATAAAATGGAACGATTAACCACTGAACTATTTTCAATTTCAGTTCCATTTCTAACAACCGTTTATCTAACTGAATGAGGTCGTTATCCACATTCTTCAAAAGACCTGTCCTTTCTTCTCTATATTTTTCAACCGGACATTCAATCTTATGTCTGGCCAAAGCCCTATCAATTACAATTTTTGTCCAATCTGCTATTGTAATTTGTACATTAGTACCATCAATTGCTGTTACTTCAATAAGTTCGTTTCCATGTGTCATCGTACAAATCCTCTTATGTCATTTTCATTTTCATTTTACAACCCTCTCATCACTATAGCCAATATAGTGGCGGTATGTTCCCTTGCCGGTCTTTCTAAGAATTTAGCTTGCTCGTCGGGTCTTTTCATTTTAAATCCACTTTTACCTTCGGCTATTTCGCTCGCATGCTCTATATTAAATCTATCGCCATGGGCCTTATTTAAATCTTCATGAACATAAGCGGCGTACTCTATAGCATAACCTACTACCACATTGGTAAACCATCCGTCCTTAAATAAATGAGTGTAAGCGGAATCCTTTAATTTCCCCGTATCTACAGGTACCAATTCTTCACTAGTCTTTTGCAAAAACTTTCCAGCTTGAAACATATTGCTCGCAAATTTGACAGTAGTAGCTCCCGTAGTATACTTCATATTAGTAACCACTTTTTCGATACCTTTAATGGGCTCTAAAGCTATAATCATTACAACATGCAACTCAAAAGGGTTTCCGTCGCTTTTAGGTTAGGCACTTGCCTAAAACTTTTAATTTCCCAAGCATCATCTTCCTCAGTAGGGTCATTGGAAATACCGCTATCCAGAGAACCCAACTTCAGATAACCACCAGGGTCCATCACTCTATCCACATATACCGTAGATTTACTCACTTCTCTGGTACCTCGATAATTAATATACTCCTCAGCCAAATCTTCCCACCTACACTCTATCTGAACTGGAGAGTTCCAAGTAGGTCTGCCATATCCATCTGTTCCACTTCTGGACCAAAAAATAGCGCTTTGTTTTCGCATTTTTGAAATTATACTCATTAGCTACTCGTTACTTGGTCTTCCATATCAATATCTTCGGAACGAAGCTTACCTACCCAAGATACACTAATGACTTGTTTTTTACCGGTCTTGATTTGATAGTTTAATCTACCCAACTCTCCGTAAAAAGCCAATCTCATAGCCTGTTGACCATAAGTGGTAACATCAAATCCCAAATCCACTTTATTCTGATACTCGGCTAATACACTCCCTGCCCTTTCAACTAAGTATCGAGGGTCTCGTATGGCATAAAAATGAGCGGAAAGCCATCGTTCTATGAGTTCTAAGTCCGTGGCATCGTACCCAGTATTTGTACATACCTTAGTAACAATTTGACTAGCAGCCTCTATAAAGGGTGTTAGACTGATTGCCTCATCCACCTCAATAATAGCTTCCACCGCTTCATCTGTAGTACGTATAGCCATTTTAAAATCCTTTAAGGAGTAAAAACTTCTTTTGCCACAGTCCCCATTATATTACCGCCAACGGAACCAATTGCTTTGATACTATTAGGGTCGGTTTTATTCCAATCCCCCACAATACCAACCTGAAAACTATTCGGTTCAGAAATTAAAAAATAATCATCACTACCAAACCAATACCCAATACCTAACACTCCAGTACGAGTCTGACTCTTTATCTCCCCATTTGGATACCATTCCATTTTCTCGGCATTCTTAGCAATGCATCCACTAAAAAACAAAATAAACAAAATGGTCGAATAACTAAACACCTTCAACTTTAAACTTCCTTTCTAACAACTTGGCTTCTAAAATGATTACCAGCTGCTCTAATTTATCAGGGTGCATCTTATAATTCAATCGAGCAGGAAACCATTTAGTGACAATCCGGTCAAAAACAACTTCAGAACAAAACCACAACCATGGATTTTCTTTTCCAGTTACAGCACAACCAGCTGCCCCACGAAAATCATAACCCTGTCCAGTCGCTGCCAAGCACTCACAATCAAACAATATGTCTTCGAGTTCTTCTTTTGTTATCCACAAAATATAAGTTGTCCATCGTTCTGGATGAGAATATTGAATAGCTTTAATACGAACCCCATTACCACCGTGAATACCCTCTTTAGCTGAAGAGGAAGAAAAACTTTTCCCCTCTAAATGTTTATAAGCTTCTGGTAAATGGTCTGGAAATTTGCCTTCAACATGAATTCGATTTGGAGATACTATTTTAATAGCTTGCTCAGCCAACGAACCCCATTCACCAGAAGCATTACGAAACTTAATTTCTAAGGGATAAAAGTTCATGCTATTTTTTTCCTTAACCAAAACTCATCCGTGCCTACTTTAGGAAATATATCTAAAGCACTATCATCCGTTATATTTACTATTTCCACATGAGGAAATTTGTTTTGCCAGTCCTGTTTTATATACTTGGACCATTCTATGAATTTCTTATAAACCGCAGGAGGGTTTTTATCTAAATTATTAGGATGCCAATTACTGTCCTCCAAGGTCCTTTTCATATCAAACCCTAATAGGAAAATGCGAGAAGCCCCCAATAGAATAGCTAAATTAATAGCGGTAAATCCCGTGTTACCATTCCATCCTACCCCATCAGTACAAATACCTTTGGCATATCGTTTCAGGAGCTTAATACGAGGGTCCACCGCCTTGTTGACAAGAGCAGGCTCGGCTCCATATACTATTCCTTTATATGAAGCCAAGCTCTCTTTATGATTTTGATACCACTTCGCGTCCCCGAAGATGCATACTTTACAAACATCATAACCCAACTGGTACGCGTCATTACACCCAATGGTTTTCTTTCCTATTAAAAGATTCCAATTAAAATCTTTCAAAGAGGGACCACCGCCTATAATGTACACATCCATGCTCGACCAAATAGGTTTTGGTACTACAACCTCCATGATTACTCCTAAACTAGCAAGGAGTCAATGAAGGGTACTACGTCCTCGAGCTCTAACGCTTTTTTGTTAGAAGGTTTTTTGTTGCCATTATCCTGGTCGATGACCCAGTAACCTTTTGAATTCTTGACTACCTTGATGTTGTTGGGTTCAGCTTCAGGGAAATCAGAGGAAACATCCTCTACCGCTTTGCTATCCTTTTTTGCGACGTTCACAACCTTAGTCCCCTTTTCAGAGGAATCAGATTTAGGGGCAGAAGCAGAGATAGTTGCCTTGCCTGCATCTATCTCTGCCTGCAAATCCCGTTCGAACTTATTTACAAAAAGGTCGCATAGGTTGGAGTTCGATTCCACCGTATCGCCTTGAAAATAGACCTTATTGTTTTCATCAATATGTCTACCGCCTTTTACCTTAAAAAGCATTGGCTTGTCCTTTCCATTCAGATTATATCTTACACTCAGCTAATGACTGATACCTGCTTATACAGGACCAGCGTGAAGCAAACCGCAATTCAGGTTCTGGTCGCAGCGAATCTGAGGAACCATGATGGCCATTACTTTGAAATTCTGCATCAGGCCACCTTGAGTTTCCCACTGCATGGTAGTAATGTCCATTCCAATCACCTCACGAATAACATCAGAGGTCTGTTGAACCATGATGATATCGAAAAGGTATCCGGTACCCGACAGATAATCCAGGGTCGAGAGCGAAGTGATGTCGCTGATTTCCTCAAGCCGCTTCATCAGGCTCTTGTCGGTACCTGCTTTATAATCCTCACCGAGGTATTGGTCCCAACCGGAACCGAAGTACACGCGATATGGACCATAATGGTACACGTTCTTGAGCTGCTGTTTCATGGCCAGGAGTTCCGTAACCAGAGTAGCCGGAGTCCAACCAGAAGCATCAGGAGAAGTGATGACCTTGGTGAGACGATTGGTGTAGTTGGTGTAACCATAAATGGTTCCGCCACCGTACGCATAAGTGCCGTACGTACCAATTAGCATCTTTTCGATAGTCTCGGCTACCTTACGACCTGCCAGGGCTGCCATAGTGGTATCCAGAGGCGACCCACCATTACGGCTGGTAGCAATCTGGCGAGCACTGAAGGAGAAGTCCTTGTGGATAATCGGCAGAGGTAAGCTAGTCAATTCATACAGAGGTCTATCGTTAGCTCCCTGCCGGAGGCCATCCATAGAAACATCTGCATCATTGATATCACTTTGGGTTTCAGTTTCCAGTATTGTTTTGCCCATAGCATTGGGGACACTGTAGGTCAACCCAGAGCTACGCAAATCAGCTACTGCCTTCAATCTGGGCTTGGCCGCTGCAATAACAGCCTGGTCCAGAGTTTTCCACTCATCCTTACGAAGAGTAGCAGTTGCATTGCCACAAAGAACGGCTTGGTCTTTGCCGTTCACATTCTGAGTAATATAGTGACGACCGTCATCCCCGATATAGGGTCGGAGGGTTCGGGAATCGAAACCATTGCTCATCAGAATACTGGCAATGCTACCGTGAGCTTGACCATTGAGAATGAAATCATTCATCTCGGTATTCCTTTCGAAATAATTCTTTATTACATTTCAATTTACCGTCACCTTACTAGATGATACGGACGGGGCTCAGGGTATCGACTGCACCAGAGGCACTCAAATCCAAAGCCGCTTCACAGACAGCAATAGCTTGGTTAGGGGAAGAGGCATCAGCCTGGTCTTCCAACGTGCCATCTCCGGCGGGACAAAGAATCATACCAATGGTATAAGCTTTGCCAGCGGTGAGCATAGCATTTACAACGGCACCCTTCACAGGCAGAATGTAAGTGACTATGTCACCTGCATCGTACGCGGTGCCAACAATTCCACCCTGGAGCGCATCTTCCACAGCGAAGGCTGCTTCTGCAAAAGCGTCGTCATCAGACTGCTTCTGTACTCCAGTCGGAGCCAACTCAATCAGGTGGCCAGGGGAAAGAGCAGCAACTGCTACGCCTTCCTCTTGACGATAATCACCCTTGCAGTGAATTCTTTTAATTGCCATTTCTATTTCCTTTCGAAATCAATGACGTTACGATTACTTTTCTTTTTTTTGACTTATTCGCCAAAAGACATTGCAGGAGCCGGCAAAGGTTCCTCGGTGTGGTCCGTATTATCTACGGGGTCAGCGTTACCCGAATAATCAGGTTTCACTTCTTTTTTCTCACCAGCAGCAAGGGTTACCAACGCCTTGAGCTCTTTGTTGTCTTTCTTGGACAACTGCTCTTTGGTGAAGAGGCACTTCTTGTTCGCTGTGAGTTTGCTGATAAGCGTCTGCTTTTCAGCGTTGTAGGTATCCAATCCGTTCCGAAGAACATCTCGAAGACCTTCAGGAGCCTGGGCAATATACTCATTGACCGTCAGTTCCTTCTTTTCCTTGTTGTCAACTACCGAAGTTTCCTCGGTTGTTTCCTCGGTGGGAGTTTCTTCTTCAGTCACTTCATTAGCTACAGGAGTCATCTTTTCCAAGACTTTCTCATCCATAGCCATCAAAGTTTCTGTATCAGCTTCTTCCCACTGAGTGGACTCGTTGGCAATAAGGTCGGCGACAAATTTTTTCTTGTCCATCGTTTTGACCTTTCGCGAATTAACGATAACTTGTTCTTTATATTCCACCACTTTCGTAACCTGCATAGATAGGCCTGAAAGAGATACGCTGTCATTCTCAATAGAATACCCTTGTTTATAAAGGATTTCATCCTTTTCATAAATGAAGTAATCATCGAAAACGTCTTCAATGTACACCCACTCCGTCCCTTTATCAAGCAAAGCACGAAGTTTTTCTCGAATCTCCCCATGAGCTAGCTCATTCTTAATAAAAACTCCAGACCAGTGATTCCAGGCCTCCCCATATACGGAAGTATTATCGGTCATGTAGTTGTAGGCTTGAGGGGAAAAAGAGGAACAATCAAAACTAACTGTTTTAGTTTCTGAATTCATCCTTAGGAAACCCGCCCCATCCGCTAAACTACAAGCTCCAATTTGGTCTGGAAGAATTGCTAAATGGTCTGGGCGGTAATTAATAGCTACCGCATTATAATGTTCATCATTCCAATCTCCCTCTTCGTCTCTTAGGTCGGTAAACAACCCAGTGGACAATTCCATCATGACGTTATCCTCAATGGCTTTCATGACCCGTTCATCTACGACAGACACCCTATCAGGGTCCAACCAGGCTTCCGCTTTAAGTTTACCATTTTCGTAGACCGTATTCATAATAACCCCTATTTTATAGGTAGTTAAAATATCAGGGTCACAGGCGGAAACCCCTTGACCGTTGATTTGAGGATGGTATACTACTACAGGCTTGTGGTTCCATATCGCAGGAATTTTTGAAAGCTCGTCCTTAGGGTAATAAAGAGGACCAGATGTACCTTGGTGAACTCCTTCCGTTAACATAACCATAGGAACTACCAGGTAGTCCTTTCCTTCCATTTGGTCATGTCTTACTACGGGAGTAAGGTTTATTGTGAAGTGTCGTAACTTCTCAGTCATCTGACATCCTTTCTACTAATACTAGTATGTTAGTATTAAAATAGAAAGATGCCTAAATCATTTCAAGAGAAAAATTAAAAAATCTTAATTTTTTTATAGACATGGTCGTTTTTAAGTGGGCGGAGTTTTTCCAGTTTCGAATGTCTCCCCCAATGTTTGGAACAAACCCCTCGACGACTTCTAGAAGAAGTGGCGGAATAAGTGATGCTCACTGAATTCCTGCAATTTCTAACTTCACAGACTTCCTCACTCATTGTTCCATTTCTTGTTTTGTTAATTCATTGGCCATTTGCTCAGTGCATTTATTAACGTAGTCATTCCAGCATCGCATTGTTTCCGGTCCTATTTCTCCATCTACGGCTAAATCATAACCTTCCTCTCGTAGCATCTGTTGAATTTCATGTGGAAATGGTATCCTTTCTGTTTGATGAGTGTTGAAATCGTGGTATGCTAAATCACCTACGATAAAACCTAACCAACAAGCCGAACAAACAAATAATACCTCTTTAAGTTTCATAAATTTTAATCCTTTCAAATGGCGGAATTAGGAGTCGAACCTAAACTATTCTGGCTTATGAGACCAGCCCAGCACCACTACTGGTTGTTCCGCTAAAAGGTGCGGCGGGCAGGATTTCCGAACTCGCAAACGGACACGTGCTATCGGGTGCTCAATCCGCCATTTTGTTCCTGCAATCACGCTATTTGACTTTCGTCACCGCCGCATTATTCAATTTTCAAAAAACAGGGGAAGAACTTTAGCATCCTTGCCCCTGTTAGGAAGGGAGAAATCTTATCTCTTTATTCTTTCTATAGGCCCACGGTTTCTATCTGCGCACACTCACGGGCTGATGCGTAAAAAAGGAAAAAAACTATGAGTTTTGTTTTTTCTGTTTAAAATAACTTTTCATTTCTGCCACAAACATATCTCGGGAAAGGGTTATAACTTCTCCCTGATAATATTCCTCACCATTCATCTTCAATTTAGCCCCCAACCATCGAGCCAAAAACTTTACAGTTCCCTTCTTACTAGTTTTGGAAGATTTGGCAAGATACCGAGCCCCTTGATCCTCGGGAGAACAAGGTTGAATATAAAGGTCCTTTCCTTGCAATCCCACCTTGACGGAACCGTCTTGCGCATTTCCTAGAATTAAGTGTAGAGCTCCGGAGGAAAATAATAAATAAGGATTGTTCCTACCATATCTCACCAACTTAACCCACGGCTCAGTTTTACGCACCCTAATGCCACTGGTGTAATCCCATTCAACCCCTTGAATTTCCTTTGTGTTTTCCATTTCTTACTTCCTTAAAAAATAGTAAATTATCCTCTTATAATATTATCCGACAACAAGAAGAAATTCGCTAGATTTTTTTAGGGTTTTGAACGGGTAACCATAAGCATCTACAATTGGGGTGAAGCGGTATTAATCCGTGCGCTTCCGCTAATGTAAAAATTGCACCATCCATTGGCGCACACTTTGGGCAGGCATCCGCCGCAGCAGACCATTCCGCCATCACCCCTACATTTTGCAAACCCAACGCCTCATAAGCATCCAATTGACCTTCGGCGTGAGCCCTTATTGTTTCCGTGCGGGCTATCAGCCTTGCACGGGTTTTGTTAATGCTATTTATAGTTTCGCTAATTTTCGAGGCCATCTCCGTCGTGGTAGCTCCGGAAAGAAGGCCTTCTGCTACTATTCTACTGATGGACTGATTTAACTGCATATTAAGCATTTTGTATTGGGAAACCGCATTTATTCGAATTAAACCAAGATTTGACCTAGATTCCGGAGCAGTTGTAATTCTCCTAATGAACTCCGCTGCCGCTCCTAGTGCTATAGCCTTAGAAGGAAAGGTTGTAGGATTCTTCATCAAGGAATAGGACCTATTAGCTCCTTTTATATAGGATTCCATAATAAAATCCGATAAATCCCCATTTTCGTAATCAAAAACTTCATTGAATTTAGAATCCATCCATTCGTTGGTTCTAAGTAAAATTTGTTCGGAGGGGAGTAAAGCCAGCTTCATTTGAATAAAGTCTGTCAGAAGATAAGTCTTAAAAGCCCTAGCTAAGTCTTTATATCTTCTTTGAAAATCTACCTCAATCTTTCTACGAATGGTAGTAGTACGGGTAGGGTCCATTCTCATTACATTAGCTGGCATCCGCCACCTCCTTTGGAATTGTATGCGGTTCTAAGTTGCTAACTTGACCCCCCAATTGTTTGGTTTTGCGAACCTCGGCAAGGAGAGCCCTTTTCTCATCAATAGAAAGACCTAAATCAGCTATCTTTACAACATGCTCATTAAGCTGATGTACTGTTTTCTTGATATCTATTAATTTATCGTTGTACCCTCTTTCCCTATTAAAGGTTCTATTTGCAAAGATAGTAGCCGCGGTATCTCCGTCCGCAACAGCATCGCATAAAGCATCTTCAAAAAAGTTACCTCTCAGGGTGTTTAAGAAATCAACTAGCTTTGGAAAATCAGGGTCTTCCTCTTTCCAGCGTTCCAACATATTATAAGAGACACCAGACCTAGCCAAAGCAGTGGAGACCCTGAAATTAGAAGATATTAGAGCATGAATAAATAAAGATTGTCTAGCGGTCCTACCTTCATTAGATAACAGAGCTTCCATCTTCTCAACCCCAGTGACCGCCATATCCTGTTGATTCAAGCGATTCCATATTTTATTAAGATGAGAAGGGAGTTTCCCATGAACATATTCCGTGAAGGTCCTTGTACCGCCTTTTTTACCACTTTTGAATATAGCTCTCCCACGTTTTACTGCTTGCCGTACAATTTTCTTTTTGGAACACCAGTTATTAAAGGTGTGGCGGTCCACCCCTATAGTACCAGCAATGTCCTCATTACCTACCCCATTCTTGGCCAATTCATAGATTTTGAAAACCATTTCTTCCTTAAAAACTGTATTCATTATTCCGCCCTAGCAAAAGAAAAAGTTTGTACTGCAGTATGGTCGTATTTTTGGTCTTCATCTTGGTAAGCATCCACCAACTCATATCTTAGGGCTTTCATCCATTCAATAAATCCCTTCCTTGTAAAATACCATCTATATTGGTCGGGTTTGAATTTGGTGTGGTTTCTAAGGCCCTCTTTACCCTCATAGATAGGAATGGAGACCGCTACATGTTTGGAATTATATTCAGATAGAATCCTATCGGGTTCTTTAAGATGTTGGAGAGAATCCCAAAAAGTGAGTATAGTGTAGCGGTCTCTAGAGGCCATGAAGCTGTTTTGGTGTAACCAATATAAAGCGTCCGGCGCGATGTCTGTCCCTTCTGGTTTAATAATTGTTTTCTTTTCCAAAGTTTTAATGAAATGGCCTGTACCGCTCCCTATATCCAAAAGGAAAGAAGTGTTTCTCCTATAGGACACCAATTTATTAACCACCCCTATTCTAAATTTGGTGATGGCCCTACCTACTGGAGTGTTGTCATATTCCAAATACTTGTTGAAATAAGCCTTATTATACTGAAAGGGGGTTGGATGGTGATAAAATCCCACACCATTTTCCCATTTCATTTCCTTAAAAGCTATATCCTTTTGAACTTCCGTTCTCAACATTATTTAGGGTCCTTTACTTCGCTTCGTCTTGTTGCCGCTGAACCCCCTGGAGGGGCTTTCTCTTTTTTCTGCATCACCTGGGCTTTTTGAGTGGCTGCCTTCTCTTGCATCTCCAGTTGTTTAGTCTCTGATTCCGTCATAGGTATTTCTATGTGAGCCTGGGCATCTTCGGATTCCGCCAAAATGCTATCAACCAGTTCGATGTCCATGTCCATAATTTGATGTAAGAATTGTTTAGGTGAAAGAATCATAGAAACATCCCGCTGTACATAATCTCCCAATGCTTCTGTTCTCAACTTGGCTATCTGAGCCTTATCCTCGTCGGTAGGACTATTTAAGTCCGGCCACTCAATAGTAAAGAACTTTACTTCCGGCAGGATACCAACCTCAATTAAGAGTCTAATGAAGGGTCGAAGAACCAGAGGTGAGAGGTAACCCTCCTGGCGTTTTCTGATACGGGTGTTCCAAGTAGATTTATCTTGGCTGGAGGCCAATTTAGCTTCCTCCGTCCCTAAAAAGATACGATAGGGGATACCCATAGCCATTGCAATGGCTTTAACATTGGCGGTGATGTGATTCTCGGGGTCTGCTACTTGTGGTGCCAATGACTTAGCGGAGACACCAGAAATAGCTAAATACCGCTGAAGACCATTTGAATAAAGCTCCATCTCCTCTTTGATGCTTTCAGGGTCTAAATCAGCTCCATCCGCATCATTATTAACCTCAAAGGAGTACCCAGGAAACCCGCCCTTCCAAAACATTTCCCCACTCCCCCCTAATATTTTCTTGACATCTAACAAATAATTATACACCGTTTGTAGTCTCGGCACTCCAAATATATCAGACGAATGCCTATTATCCGCCATATGCACAATCCGCGACCAATGCACCTTTATACTAATACCATCGGTAGGGTTAGGGTCCTCGGCAGTCCCATTTACCGATATATTATAGAAAGTAGGTTTGGCAAAACGCGGTGAGGAGGTGTCTTTTTCAGTATCCGCTATATCCACCGATAGTTGTGAAAACGGCTTCAGGTACAACA
>Ga0307377_10007028_pt1 | contig 11699 bp, 23 predicted proteins | sample TR3MG_FD_202535 | JGI IMG/M metagenome (GOLD analysis project Ga0307377, IMG submission 202535) | Soil microbial communities from Risofladan, Vaasa, Finland - TR-3 | ecosystem: Environmental > Terrestrial > Soil > Coastal area > Acid sulfate soil | place: Finland: Risofladan, Vaasa | collected...
GGAAAGCCCAAAAAAGTTATTTAGGAGAATTGGTGAAATACAAGTATCAAAAAGAAGGTATGAAGGATAAACCTAGATTTCCGGTATTTTTAGGTATGAGGCACGAAGATGATTTATCACCCGAACCAACACAACCAGTTTCAGTGCCTACCCCTTTTCTTTTAGATGTAATAAAAAAAGGGCCAATCCAAATAGAACAAGCTCGGACATTAAAACCGTCACCGAAAACAGAAAATCCTTATAGACAAAATCTTAGAATTGTAAAACAAACTCCTGAAGCGGCACAAGCCCAGTCTGTAAGCCTTACAGAACCATACATAGCGAAAAAAGAGTTAGAAATTGAAGCAGAACAATTAGTAAGTACACGTGAACGAAATCTCAAAATTGCCACTGGTCAATGCCCAAAATTAACACCTCAGATCGTTATAGAAGGGCTGGCAAATCTTATTGGCCGGGCAGAAATAGCGAAAAATATGATTAATAAACAAGGGTTAGTGATTAGCAATAATAAAGGCTTGACTATTCCAAATCCTGCGTTAAAAATTGAGGCTGACACGCTGAAAGCTATAGCAGATATTTTTAAAAAAATAAATGCAAGTAAAAAGGATGCTAAATTAAAAAATTCTGATATAATAAAGCCCCCTAGACATAGAGTTAAGATACATTATAGCTGTCGATTTGAGGATTCTTATTTTTGGATGGATTAGGGTATTGAATTATACCGATCATTAAAACTCAGAGCAAAAAAAGCGGTTCCTGTCCCCAAACTTAGGCACCGCTTTATCAAATTGCTTTGCCACCTATTTTTAAAATTTTTCATATTCTTTTTTTGTCATATAAAAAGAAAGCTCTTTAGCCGGTCTCATCTTCACGATATCGCCATCCCATTCCTCAGAAACCATTCTATCGAGCCATGGTCTAAAATGATATTTAAACAGCGGATGCCCCTTAACAATTGATATCTCTTTGCCATTATTCACAGACTTAAATTTACAAGCAGATTTGATCTCATCTGCTGTCTTAAAAATTTTCTTTGATTGTTCCGGCATTTTATCCTCCATCTTGTTTAATTGTCCAATTTTTAAAACACTGACTACTCTGTTCCTTTCTTCTTATCTACAGTTATTTAAAAGGCAATCTTTCAGCCTATCTACAAAAGCCCGATCGCTATAGTCCATGATCGCTATAACGTTAGGCATATTTAGAGCTAATTTTTAAAATAATAGTATTAACCATAGTTCCTGCGACTTTAAACGCCTTGCTTGGAAGCTCGATAACTTCATGGTTATATTTTTCATTAATAGTTTCCCAAAAGTCTAAAGTTTTTTTGTTCTGCCTAAAATTCACCCCCGCAGACATCACAGAAACCAAAATCCCTTTTTTATCGAGAAACGTTAACGCTTTTAATACATGCGTGACATCAGATTGTTTAGTGAACGGAGGATTCATTACTATTCGATCAAATTTCAAAGGATGTGTAAATTGTAGAAAATCTTCTTCAAAAACATGGAATCCATTACTCTCTAATATAGAAACATTTTCTGGCATAATTTCAACACATGTTAATTTGTCATATAAGACAATATCTCTCAACGCTTCTGCGATTTTCCCCTGCCCAGCCGATGGTTCCAGGCAACTATGTGTTGGCTCAACTTCCGCTAATTCAATTAACCAATTGACAATATTTGGTGGAGTTTCAAAAAACTGGAACTCTTTCTTTTCGTCTGTTGCCTCCCCTGTCAATAACACGCTATCAATTGCGTCTGATATATTAGATTTAAAAACATGGGCTTTTAATTTTTTATCCCATTTTCCACCCAAACAATCCAGGACTTTATTGACATTAATGTATACTTTTCTATTAAGTTCTATGTTTGGTAGAAAAAATAAAGACCCGTCTGTTCTGCCTTGTTCTATAATTTTTAAAATATTTTGTTCTATTTTCATACTACACCCCTTAAAACCTTAAACGGCTTACCGGACCTAACACCTAAATCATTAGCTTTGTCAATCGTCCGCATTTCTATCAGATCCCATCCCTCGCGAGGGCCATTATCTATGGCAAGATATACTTTGCAATCAGTCTTCCATGTAGGCTCTATGTATTTTTTAGAAAAATCTCTAGCTTTTTTCTGGCTTGAAAAACATAAAAAATTTGGGAAATTGGCCTCCGTAAACTTTTTAGGCGAACTTTTCCAAGGAGTAGTTGTTTTTATTCTGTTTAGCTCTACCCATTTATCAAGTGGCATTGTCTTCTCAGCCTCAATCTTGTCAATCTTGTCAATCATGGCTTGCTGAAACATAAAAATACTGCTATCACAATAGTGAGTGCTTTTCCCTTTTTTCCATTGATATTTTTTATCTTGCTCAATTTCGTCAATCATTCCCTTTGGTAACTTAATCGGCCCATACCATGAAGTGCCATTAAAGTACGTAAATGTATCTGTCTTAGACGCAGAGTTAACCCCGCGAATATGAAAAGGAAAACCACCTGATTCTTCAACACCACTATACCAGACAATTAAATCTTTTCTTCCCTTTCGCCTGTTCCAGTAAAATCCTTTTTCCTTCGGACATTCTTTAAACCATTTCTTTTTCATAATCACACAACCCTATTTTAAAATATTAACGAAACAACCTGTTTTTTTATCACTTTTATCATCTTCACCCAACCGCTTGCAATGTTCGTATTGGGGGACACATCTATTTTGTATGCATTTCTCTACTTTTTGGCTTTGCCTATAATAATTCATTAACTCGACAAAAGGATCTTTGGTGGCGTCTGGTACATACGCATAAGAATCACAACAAGAATCACAGCATTGTTCATATTCATCATTACAGGAAGCTTGGCTAATTTTTGCGATTGACGCTATTAATATTAGCCAAATAATTGCAAGCAACCAGAACATGGGTACAATTATCTTTTTTGTTACTTCTCTATTCTTACTTAAAGTTGATCTATTTTTTTTATTTTTCATTTAATCCTTACTTTAAAATATCAAACTTACATTAGCAGATATTAAATTACGCATAAATCGCAACATATCCATCCATTTTATGCATTTTAAGGTTGCATTCTAAAAACAGCAGCCTTCCCATTTTTTAGTAGAATTCTCGCCCTTGCCATATGGCAAGGTGAAAGTTGTTTTTATTTAAATCTATTACAAAAACCATTTAATGTGATGAGTCTTTTTTCGCACTAACAACCAACTCCTTATCCTTCTCATCCCAGTGTAAATCTATATCGCAACCCTCATATTCTGGAAAAATCTCATAAATTTTTCTCCATAATTTTTGTCTGTATGTTTTTAATCCTTTACAGGCTTCGTTATAGCCTGCTTTGACGGTTTCTAAATTTTCAACTGTAGTATTAAGCATCTTAATTTGCTCATCAGTGAGCTTGATTATTTCCATGTTCAAAACCCTCTCTAATTTGCGAAATAAGACGATCAATCTTTTAATGATACATTGATCGTCTTTCTCGCTTTTGTTGTCTTATTATTGTTGTGACGTTTATTTTTCGGTTACATTCTTGTTATATGCCATTTTAAAAATTTTTTTATTTATATTAATAGTTACAACAGATGATCGCAAATTTTTTAACCATGCAAAATGCGTTAACTCATTTCACATTGTTTCAAAACTAGGTTATGTAGCATTTTTTCTTTTATTTAATGCACCACCTTACTTCTCGAATTTATCACAACCACCATCCCTGTTTTTTTATTAATCCATGTCAATTCCGGTAAATCCAATGACTCATTTTTCATTGCTCTTAAAATTTCTTTGATTATTTTTTCCACGCCGATCACCCCTTTATTTTTATGATCGGCATGGAGTATTTAAAACTTCGGGTTTTTGCCGATCATTTTTCGTTAACTTTCATTGATTTCTATCATATAAATAACAATCCTAACGCATTATCTATTCTTTTCTGTGCGATTTTGTCGTATCCGGTCGGCTGCATGGCTTGTTAGATTTTATTATTTTTAGACCACAAAACTATTCCCTGGGTATACTTCATGCTCATGGTTGAGACATAATACTAATGTTTCAAACCATAAATTTCCTACATCTGAAAGACATCGTTGCCCATTGTCGGCACTTGGGCAGCCGCAAACAATTTGATTCCTCTCTTTATTGTGATATTCAGGGCTACAGTGAAAATATACACCAATTTCATACTTGTAAAATTGAAAACTTGCACCAAAATTATAATCAGGACTTACTATTTCAATAATAGTGCCTGACATATACATATCATCGAAACACACACTGTCCGGACTAAGAAAATAAAATAAACGGTAGAGTGTCTTGGGGGTGTCTTTAAATTTAGAGCTACCGCATTCAAGCGTTCCAGTTGGTCGATTGCCTTGTTTTGCATAAGAGTGTTGTTTGTAGTGTTCATTAAATAATTCTCTTATATCGGCACTATCTTCGTCATATTCAAAATCTGGAGACATCATTTTTTGTAATAATTTTAATTTTTCTTCCATATTAATCTCCTCTCTAACAGTATCATAGGTAGAAACCCCCCACCTACATATTTTCCATCTAACACCCTGTTAACCGGCGCGGCTGTTTGCGTCCGGTTGAACAGATTGTTATAGTAGCAAGCCACTACAAAAGCTGTAGTTGACGCTGCTGATCTTCGATTTCTTGTGATGCTTTCTCGACATACTCACGTTCTAACTCTGTGGCAAACCACTTCCGGCCTAATTTATCTGCCACTTTGCATCCGGTGGCGGAACCGGCGAAAGGCTCATAAATGACGTCGCCGGGGTTACTGGTGCTGTACACTATTCGCCGTAGCAACCCTTCCGGCTTTGGCGTTGGATGCCATTCGCTCACGCCTGGCGGGAATTGCCACAGGCTCGACACATCTTCGTCGGTATGGAATGTGTACCGCAGGCTCTCGTATTCACGCCGCAGGCTCTCGTATTCACGCCGCAGGGAACTTCCGTTACTTACTTGATAGAAAAGCTCTCTCATCGCTACATATTGATGTTCAAGCGGTAATTTCCATTGCACAGGGCTAAAAAAATGGCTATCATGGCCTGTCATGCCTAAATGAGAAATGACTTTCCGGTGTGGTACGCCTGCCCGTTTCCGTTCACAGTCGAGATATGCTCTGATTGACTCAAAAATAAAGCCTCTCGTTTCGTCCTGTTTTGATACCCATCCGCCTTCATCCGCATGATAAACAAGATATTCCCCACACGGGAACCATGAACGCAATCCGTCATTGCCTTTTAAGGCGTTATTCCTGCCGACTTCACGCTTGCCGTTATGCTTCCACCATGTAATCCAGTTGATACGCTTCCTCCCATACTTGGCGATAAGCTGAGACATTAAAAGAAGCTGTTCCGGTTCCGAGTGCGACACCCAAAACGCGCCATTTGGCGCAAGGATGCGAGACGCTTCTTGAATCCATCGTGCATTCCATTCGTGATAGTCTTCGATTTTATCCCATGCCGCCTTGCCGATATTGTACGGCGGATCGGCAAAGATAAGATTGACACACCCATCGGGGAGACTCTGCATAAATTCTACGCAATCGGCATGATGGATTTTTCCGAACTTTTCTTGCACTGGCTGTGACTTCTCCTTTGCGCTATAACGTTTAAATAACCGGCGCGGCTTTTTGCGTCCGGTTGATTTGATTGTTATATTGCGTACCTTCAATTCTCTGCTTTGCGATTTCAAAGTATTCGCTGTCTATCTCAATACCAATGAAATCACGATTCAGTTGTTTTGCCATTTTGCCGGTTGTGCCGGACCCCATGAATGGATCAAAAACCGTATCACCTTCGTTGCTCCATGAAATTATATGGTCATGTGCTAATTGTTCAGGGAACATGGCAGGATGAGATGTTCCCCTGTTTGTCTTAACTGGCGGTATATCCCAGATATTAAACCTAGCACCATACTCTCTAACAACTTTGGATTTTTGCACATCACTCAGTGGTTTTGTTTTTCCACAAGTCTGCCTTTCTGTTCCGTGTATTTGTGTGCCAGCCCACTTATTCTTTCTATCCAGTATTAAGTTTGCTACCTTTTTCGCTCCCTTCGATAAGACAAACATATATTCAAAACTTTGAATATATCGGTTCTTGTGCTGGAACGGACTGATTTTTTCCCATATCATCGTGTCGTGAAGGTAAAACCCCATCTTTCTAAAAGCCAAAGCCTGTTCAAAGCTTGATCCGGTTTCACTCCCCTTTATTGTCGCATCACCAACAACCCAAACAACAACACCTCCAGGCTTTGTTACATGCCATAATCCCGCAGCAACAGCAGAAAATTCAGCCCATCCCCATGTACTGCTATTGTTGTACGTTCTCAAATTATCATATGGTGGGCTTGTTACTGTCAAATCAATCGAATCTGGTTCGCATGTAAATAAGTATTCTCTGCAATCACCATGTATCAGTTTCATTTTACCTCATATCTCGTTTAGCAATATAACGGTTGAGCTAAGCTGAGTGCGAGCCTTGCGAGCTACTTCAGCTTAAGCGAGTTGTTAGATTTATAATTTGCACTTGTATAAACACAAATTACTTCTTTAGCTTCTTTTTCGTATTTTTCATTTGCTAATTTTTCGATTTCTTCTTCTGATTTACTTTCATTATTTTCATAATAGTATTCTGCAAAATATTCTTTGATTTCATTTTCCCCTACATAAATCCTATCATCGTCTCGCCACCATGCCTCAATCTCTACATTAACTATTTTGTGATCAGTCCATCCAAATTCCAATATATCGTCCGAATCTACACAAAATGGATTTCAATGTCTGGGTGTTTATTTGATAAATTCATTATTTCTTGTAGCCATTCTCTTTGACTTTTCATATCATGCCTTTCATAATCTTTCAAATCTAACACCCAAATCACCAGCGCCGCTTTTTGCGTCTGGTGCATTTTATTGTTATGTAATTCTTTATTATCTTATTATCAGAGGCAAAGTCAAAGGAGGTATTCCCATTTTTGAAGTAATTGAATGAGCCAATTCACGAAAAAAAGGCCATACAGTTAACGGTAAACTGACTTCTTTATATATTTGGAAAAACTCATCAGTAATTTTATTTTGCAAATTAAAAAATAAAATATATATACATTCAATTTTTAATGCATTTTTTCCATCATTATTCTTGACTATTAACGTATATTTATCTTCAACAATCAATTGATCTTCAACAATTTTGTAAGAAGCCTGATCTTTAATACGTACAGGCATTCTTTCTGAAATTAAACCATGATTTATATTTGATTTAACATTCTTTATTAAGATATTTAATAATTCAATACCCTCTAAAATTTTTTTATATTCTTCAGGTGGTAAATTTTCCATTTTTAATATATTTAAGCTGCTTTTAGAAGTTCTTTGTTTTTAATTAGTTTCATAATATTGTTTGATTTCTTCATTCCTCCTGATTGGGGAAAATTGTAATTGATTTTGTTAATTTTGGCATGGTTAATTCCAATTTTTATCTTTGATTCTCCTAATGTGTCTAGTAAAAAGTTTTCTGTTAAAAGATAAAGACAATATTGATTTAATGTTGTATTATTTTTCTTAGCTCTAATAGTCAAATGATTATGTAATTCTGAGGGTATTCTTAAGACAAATCTACCGCTGTATGTTTTATCTTCATTATCATTTGGTTCTGGAATTTGTATATCTTTATTTATGTATTCCTGAAAAAGATGTTTTTTGACTTTTTCTAAGTCATTCAGAGATTCTTTGATCGTTTCCCCATCTCCTAAGAATGCATATTTCCCTAACATAGGAATTCGTGCCTGATATCCACCACCTTCTTCTTCTTTGATTTTTATTATTTCTATTGGATAAAATAAATTCATATAATAGTTTAATTTTTTCATTATTAATCTACCTCGTTGATTGTTTTTAGGGCTTTTAATATTGTTTTTATATAAAAACCTTTAATCTTGCGGCCGTTCTTTACAGGCAAAATAAACTCACCATTCAAACCAAAATCTAGCTGATTTTTTAATTTTTCATGGCTCACTTTGACATGAGAGCCTTTTTTATTTTCAATTTTAAACTCAAATTTTTCAAGGATATTAAATGCTTCTTCTTTTTCTATTGAGGTGGGTTTATTCTCCCATCGCTTTAGTGTTTTATCAATTTTTGACATTAATACTTATCACATTGTTTATCATATAGTATCATTCGTCAAATTCTATATAGCATTATCATATACAATGATATTATGATAAATTATGCCACTTAAACTTTATTTATTTTTATGATATTTTATTTGGTGTGTACTATCAAAAAAATTATATCATATATAGTATCATTCGTCAAGTTTTATAGAATTCTTCACATAAATTTATTTTTTATTCATTTTCTCTCACATAACGTTCTAATCAGCCGCCCGCTCTTTGGGTCGGCTGCATGCGCTGGTTAGATTTTGCAGCTTCACCAATCCCAGATTTATTCTCGTGTTCTTTTATATATCTTAAGGCTGTTTCGTGCCTTGTCTCGTTTTTATATTTATTTTCGACAGCCATCAATAATTCGCTATATTTTTCTTTGGTAACAAAATAAGAACATGCTTTAGCTAGAACGTGAGTCAGCCCTTCTAAATAATCTTTAATATACAAGTCGCTTTTATATGGAAATCGATTTTCCCATTTTCCAAAATATTTACAGACAGGGTTATGTATACATTCGTAACAACTTATTTTTTTGGCCATAACTTTATACTTTTATAAAACTTCTCTCAGAATTAAATAGCCAATTCCAATGAGAACAGTTGCTGTTAAAGCAACACACATTGAAGACCCGTCTTTTGTTGATAGTTCACCTATTGCCGAACTAAACCAAATACTTGCTATTAAGATTACATACCAATTTATTTTCATATTTTCCTCCTAACGTACTAATCAGCCGCCCGCTTTTTGGGTCGGCTGCATGACCTTGTTAGATTTATTTTTCATGTTATGCCACCTCAATATATCTAATATTAATTCGCTCCAACTTTTAATACTAATAGCCCCAGCACCATCAATTATACAATCCATGTCATTACTGATAATCATCCCAAGATCATCTTTATCAAATTCATCTTTATAAGTTAAAATTTCATTAAATAATCTATCTTTTTCCATAATCCTTTCCATATAACGTCATAATCAGCCGCCGGCTTTTTCGGTCGGCTGCATGGCTTGTTAGACCCGCTTTTGTTTATAATCTTTCTTTTTTATTTTGGCCATTCGTCCGTCTGGATGATGGAAAACAATTCCCTCTATATCAAGCTTACTCATATAGTCAGCTATCCCTTGATATGTTCTTGGAACATTAGGTAATATCTCAGCTTCACTATGCTTGATTAACATATGTTTTTTGTAGTGTTCGGGATTAGCTTGAATTTTTGGCCCAACAAGCTCGTAAGTACCATCTGAATACGCAGAGCTAAACGCCTCTACATGGTATCTGTCTTCTTTGGAATCAAAATCAACTGCGACCCATCCAACTTTTTTCCCAGTATTTTGGTCAAAATCTTCTTGAATAAAATCAACAGGTGGCATCTTTCCATCTTTAACTTCACGTCTTTTGTAATAGCACCCTCTTTCTATTTTTACGCATGTCCCATCATATTTACGTGTCGCAACTCCTTCGCCATCAAAAACCCATCCGCAAAGAGGATTAGGTTCTTGTAATATTACTCGCATGTTTTCTAAGTTCCGCTTAAAAATAGTTGGTATTTTTTTCATAATCACCTTCTTTCTTTTCCATCTAACGCTATAATCAGCCGCCGGCTTTTTCGGTCGGCTGTATGATCTTGTTAGAATTATTTTAATACAATCATATCAAAACTACTCTTTATGAATTTTAAACCTAAAGATTGATTTGCTCCATTGCCGAGTTTTTGATATATAATTTGTAATTCATCATAGGTAAAATCAACCCTAAACCATCTATTTACTCTGTTCCATGCCCACTTACATTGCATAGACGACTTTTTAAAATGGTTGCTTGCAAAATAAAAAGAACAATAAGATAGCAATTTGTAGTCAAACTCTTCTTTTGTTTTTATGTCAGGCAAACGAAAATATATATTCCATTTTTATGTAATATTAATTCTTCTTCTTTGTAAATGAATGAAGATTCAAACATGTCAAAAACACGATCTATTTTTTCCTGTATTTCTTTATCCATAATTTTTCTTTTCTACTTTTCCATCTAATGACGAAGTTCACCAGATTGCCGGGCTTTATCGGCAATTCTGGTGCAACGCCTTGTTAGCTTCAATTTTTTGAATTAATTTAGTCCTTTTTATATATTCTTTATCAGATAATCCTGTCTGCCAAAAATCAACCTTAAATCCATTTTCCAGAGTTACTGTTATCTCTGGATCTTCTGGGGAATTCTCATATGTTCGGTCTACCGTATCCATTTTTTAATGCCTTATTTAGTAGCTAACAGTTTAATAAGTGGAAAATAATCCACTCTTAATCAATTCAATTAGCTGCACATTTTTAATTGAATGCTTTGTTATCTGTCATCAACTTCTATAAAATGTTGATCATCAGCCCACCCAGAGAAACCAACATCAGAAAAGGACGGATTATCCAAATCTTGTGTGTTTATATCTCCTTTATCGTGTTCATCATGAATTCGAATTAAATATTTCCCATTAAATGCCGTCACCGTCTCTAGGACTGTATAAAATTCAATTTTTTCCTCTTTACATTTTTTATAGGCTTTTATGAAAGCCCTGAAAGCTTTTTTTTGTTTATAAGTCAATGCTAATTTTTCCTTTGCCCTTTTTTCCTTAGGTGTCATTTTTCCCTTTCCATCTAACGCTCTAATCACCAGCCAAAACGACTAAGTAATGGCGGCTTTGTTAGTAAATTGGCACTAAGTGTTTGGTCAGGTGCATTATTTGATTATACAGTCAGTGCAAAAATACAATATCCTTCTTGAAGTCCATATAAAGGTCCATGAACAAGATAAGTGATTTCAAAAGGTCCTATTTTGCGACCTGTTTCTACACCGTCTACTGTTTCTTTAAACCAGACAATATCATAGACATGGTAATCTCTATCATTATTATTACGTCTTATTTCAGATGTCTTAAGACCGTTTTCTATGTCTTGGTAGTATTGAGTTTCTATTTTAAGCTCATGGTGTTGTCTTGACATTAAATTTTATTCCTTATCTGTATAATAGTGTAATGCGTGGGAAACTATCCACCTACATGTTTTCCATCTAACGTTAAAATTAAGCCGCCGGCCAAAACCAAGATCAAGTATTGTCTTACTAAAAATTAGCTTCGGTTTTGGTACGGTGAATGGATCTGCAACTATCGTTAGATTAATCATTTATTAAATCAACCGTTATGTCATTATATGGAGCATACAAGACATTTCCTTGGCTAATATGCTCAAAACATTCCCATTCTTCTATATTTTCATTAGTTATATCATTAAATGCTTTTTCTATCGCTTCTTTTTCTGAATTAGTTTCTATTTGTATGTATGCCATTCCCGCAATAGGAATTGTTATCCCATATGTTTTCATTTTTATTCCTTTCCTCCTAACGTCCTAATCAGCCGCCGCGTCTTTCGGTCGGCTGCATGGGCTGGTTAGACACTATTCGTCTATATATTTTTTCAAAAAGTAATGTCGATCAACATCTTTTTGGGTCCATCCGTAATTACCTT
>Ga0307377_10007029_pt1 | contig 11698 bp, 9 predicted proteins | sample TR3MG_FD_202535 | JGI IMG/M metagenome (GOLD analysis project Ga0307377, IMG submission 202535) | Soil microbial communities from Risofladan, Vaasa, Finland - TR-3 | ecosystem: Environmental > Terrestrial > Soil > Coastal area > Acid sulfate soil | place: Finland: Risofladan, Vaasa | collected...
TCCCATGAGTTAGTTGTAGAACCTAATGAATCCGCTCTGTCTGTTGTAGGCACTATCGGTGATGCTGTAACGCTTACAGTCCCACTACCATCGGGAGCAAGACCTATATCCCCGTTAGTGTTTGTGGAAGAAATTGTGTTCCCATCTAATCTAATGTTTCCAATATCCATTATTGGAGCTATATTATAAATAGAATTTTGAGTCATTTTTAACCTTTATTAAACAAAATATATTCCTGACGCTCTAATGATTGTCGTATTAGTAAAATCCGTTTCGATCATAGCTGTTTCTGTTCCAGCGTTATAATATGATAAAGCCATTGTTGTAGATGCAGATCCAACTTGTCCAGCAAGGACGTCTCCCGAGCTTAAATTCGTGTTACTAGGTCTCAAAAAAATACTCTCAACGGTGGGAGAAGTGGAATCCGATGTAACAGGTAGGCCGCCTATTGTGGCTGCACCTGTCGCAGAACCATCATTAGTAAGTCTTAACTCGAATACAATATATACGATATTTCCTAATCTAATATATTTTCCATCAGTATTTGCATGATAGGTTATCCCTGTAGAGGACCCTCCAAACGCCAATGTTGGTGTCCATGTTGTTATATCTGTATAAGCCCCTAAAACGCTAGTGCCATCATCAAAACTAATACCATCTGCGTAAAGATTATCCCACGAATTTGTTGCTGAACCTAAGGAGTCTGCGCGGTCAGTAGTAGGAACTATTGGCGCAGCTGTAACAGAAATAGTACCCGTTCCATCAGGGGACATAATTATATTTCCATTTGTATCGGTGGAGGATATTGTATTAGTGTTAATGTTTATGTTATCTACATCTAAACTGGATGCCGCATTATCTATTGCATTTTGTGTCATAAGTTTCTCTCTATGTAACGGTTATATTTCCAATCGAACTTATTACTTGAAAATCAGTATTAGCAACCACACAAATAATCTCGATAGCATCTCTTGGATCTGTTGAAGTAAGTGATCCTCCAGCCCCTGTAGTAGTACTTTGATTCCCAAAATGAGCTGTATCACCTGCATTCTGTGCGACAACCCATGTTCCTTGCAGACCTGTTATTCTAAATGTATCACCTACGGCTGCTGATGCTGGCAATGTAGCTGTTACCGTTCCTGCGTTATTCGCGATATAGCCATTGTTAGCAACCATTGTGACTGAAGTTCCAGTCTCAACATTCCACGTTAGTGCGCCCGCTGCGGCAGCCTGAAAAGTAGGTAATGCTCCTGCACCATTTGAGGTTAGCACCTGTGCTGCTGTTCCAACGCTAGCGATCGATTGAAGGGCTGCTGTTGATGTTGTACCACCGCATAAGACTGCGTAAGCTGTTGTTGCTGTGAGACCTGTTCCTCCGTTTGATACCACTACTGGAGAGTCAACGTTAATTGTAACAACTGAAGTTGCTCCTGCTGTATCTACTAGTCCAGTTCCAAGTACTGATAAAACTCCAGCAGCAGGAGTTGCTGTCCCTGCATCTGTAGGAGCTGAAATGCAGACTGTGGCTAAGTCTATGTCATAGTTAGCTGCGGTAATTGTTCTAGTAGTAGCGGTAGTAATAGGTGATGCTTGGAAAGCTATTTTTTTAGTGTTGTCACCATCATCGTAAATCCGAAATACTGAATCATCAAATTCATTTGGGAAAGCTGTAGTTCCACCAGCGGAAATAGCAGGGAAAAGCCCCCTTAAATCAATCTCACTTAGCGATGTCCACGTTCCACCAGAAGAAGCTTGATGCCTTAAATCCCACTGTGAAATTAAAAATCCAGTTCCTGTAAATGCTGCTGGGATAGTGTAGTTTGCATATTTATCGGGGTCGGTAGATAATGAAGTTGCGTTAGAGTAACTACCACCTGGAAGATTGATAAATAATTTACAATCACCTGTATCTTCACTAACTGATCCCCACAATACTAATGAGAAATATTTCCCCGACATAGAATTTCCTGCCGAATCAGTCAATAAAGCATTCAAGTCGGTTACAACATTATAAGGAGTAGCATTATCGTTTACTACATAATAATCATGAACTGTTGTAAATGCTGGAAAAGTATGGGGGTGTAACTGTAGAACACTACCAGATGTAGTATCAATATTGACGTTGTCAGGAGTTCCAACATTCGTTGTAATATTATAAGACTGAGCTACTCCAGATACCCAAGTGGCTGGTTGCTGTCTTATCCAATAGTTTATATGAGGTATATGTCCGATATCATTTGTTCCGATTACATGATCTGTCCAAACGTGAACTTTATATGCTCCTTCAGTTTGTAACGACGCTGCGCTTTGGCATAATACGGTTGCTATAGCCGCATATTCTGTAGTAGGCCAACCTGATGTACTAGTTGTGAGAGTTTTGGTAGATTGTAAAAAATATATATAATTTAATTGGGGTGAGGTGTCCGTTCCAGCTGTTAGTGTAACGGTATCAGCTGGCGTTGTATCCCAGTCATAAAATCCATCAGAAAATACTACTGTAAGATCACCCCCTCCGTCTTGCTCTACTGAAAGAGTAATGGTAGCTCCATCTGATGTAACAACCACATCAGTTGTCTCAATAATCGATCCATTCCACCCACTTACCGCTGTAGTAAAAGCATCTGTATTAATTGTAGTAAAACCATCTGCATCTACTGCAAATACATTCGAATCAAAATTACATAATCCAACCTTAGTTGCATCTGCTGACGCTAGGGCTTGAGAGATTTGCGCATTAATGGTTACCGTACTTCCAGCTGCAGAGGTGACCAACGGTGATGTTCCAGCTACTGTTATTTCGCCTGTTACCGTTAATACTCCTAAAGCTGGAACTGCTGAGGCTGCATTATCGCATAAAAACGATGTTGGAACTGCTGCTCCAGATTCTAAATTAATTGAGTTAGTGCCGTTAGTTATAACTACTGTTGCACCTGTGGACGTAATGTTCGCTGCTGCTGGGATTCCTGCTGTAGCCCCAATAACTATCTGGCCGTCTGTTAGAGCGGCTGTCCATCCTAATGCTGCTGTTGTTCCTAGACCATAGGCCATAGAATTAGTTAGCTGAGAGCCAAGCTTTGCTGATAGTGATGCAGGTGTAACGGTTACACTTGTTGAAGTCCCTGTTATACTTTCTGCATCTGTCGAAGTTTCTGCTACACCTTTTTGTGTTGTTGTTGCGTCATCAACTGTGATAGTTACGGTGTTTCCTGCTCCAGTAGTTGAAGTACCTTGAGTTGCATCACCCACTATGTCTAAAATATTAGCTACGGGAAAAGCTGATCCGCTATCCGTATCTACCTGATTTATAAAATCAACACCGCTCGATGAATTTTCCATGAAATAATCATATTCGCCTGTGAAAACATTATATCTATAAGCCATTCTATCCCTCTAAGAGTATGTGTAATTGACTGCTTCGCCGTACTCTACGGTTCCGCCTGATGAATAGGCTGTAAACGCACTAGAGTTTATGCTCGAAAGTTCGAATGTAGCTCCCGCTATGTTTGCCACTGTATATATATTGCTTCCGTCATAGTTAACCTCAGTCATCCCTGCAACGCTTTGAATTACGATTAAAGATCCGTTTGCTAGTGTTCCGATTGAGCTGACTGTGACTACGGCTGGATTAGCTTGTGAAATCGCTGTAATTGTGAGAGGGGTAATCGTTGACCAAATAAACTCAAAGTTAGTAGACGCATTGCCGTCACTATTTTGAGGCCACTCAACACGAGTTACGCCTTGATTTGAATCATAAGTTACTTTTCTTATTTGCCACATATCTTCGCTAACTAAAACGCCAGATTTGGCTCTAGCTACAAAAATAGGATTAGAATTGGTGTCGTTAATTGCGACTAGAGATACTTCAGAGTCTTGAACGATGAATTCCCTTCTATCCCTTTCTCCGAACTTAAATGGTCGATTTATTGTTCCTGCTGTCATTATCTGCCCTGTGTAAGATAGCCCCCAGATTAGGGGGCTAAGTGTTAACTTATTGACTGCCTACTGCCATGTCTACTAGATGTACGGTTCCAGGAGAAGTTGCTCCATGAAGCACGTAAATGAATGGACATACAACATCAGCATTATCAAAAGTATATGCTAATGGAGCTGCCGGGGCTCCAGCGTCAATTGTTGCTGTGACAACGCCTGCTGCGGAAACTAGGATCTTCATTGTAGTTGAACCACCGTCTCCACCTGTCCAAGCTGTTCCTGAACTTTGTAGTGTTTGCCCACCCGAGTTTAGCTCAGATGCTAATACTAGATTGGTTGCAGAAGTTCCTCCGAACATACCCATTGCGTAGTAGTCAGTGTAATCAGCTAAAACAGCATTATTTGCTTCGGCTTTTCTAAATCCTATTCCGTATGGATTACCACCAGATATATCTGCTAAAGTCATTGTTACTTCAAAAAAGAATGCTGCTGATGTTCCTATTGTGAAAGCATATTGAGAAAGAGTTCTCGCTGCTCCAAAGTTGTACTCAAATCCTTCTGTGTTTGTGAGGTCTCCTGAACATAATAGTCCAGAGTTACTCATGGTCGGTTTAATGATAGTTTGACCAGCTCCTAGGACAAATTGTTCCATGACAATTCCTTCTTGGAAGGAAAGTAGGTTGGTGGCTCCAGTCGCTCCTGTAGCTACTCCAGCTGTATCTGCTGCTGTACAAGTAGTAGGAGAGGATCTAAAAGTAATATCTGAGCCAGTAGCTCTAACAACCTTTGCATCAATTGCATTGACTGTTCCAGACATTGTAATATTTCCTGTTCCAGCTGCCAGAGTTAAGCTTCCCGCCGCTGTTGTAGTACCAATTGTTATGACGTCTGCTGTAGCAGCTGCACCGATGTTTACAGTCTTAATTCCAGTTCCACCGCCAGCAATTTCTACTGTTCTAGCCCCAGTTCCTGAAGCAAATTTAGCTGTTCCTGTATTGATACCAGTTGAACTAATGTCATATGTAGAAGCAACATCACCCTCAAGAGTAAAGTTTCCTGTTCCAACCTTTAAATCTAATGAGGCTGCACCAGTTACTGTACCCATTGTAATAACGTTTCCAATAGCTCCAGTTCCAATATTGACTGTTTTTACGCCAGTCCCACCCGTAGAAAGGTTCATTGTCTGGGCACCTGTACCAGCTCCAATCGAAATTAGGCCTGTATTAGCACCTGTTCCAGAAATAGTATAGGTAGTTGCAACATCTCCTTCTAAAGTAAAGTTTCCTGTTCCAGCTTTAAGATCTAGACTTGCAGCGGCTGTTACAGTACCAATTTTTACTATATTACCGATTGCTCCTGTAGCTATGTTTACAGTCTTAGCACCAGTCCCACCCGTAGAAAGGTTCATTGTCTGAGCACCTGTACCTGTCCCTATATCGATCTGCCCAGTATTTACGCCTGTAGAGCTAATTTTATATGTAGAAGCTACATCTCCTTCTAAAGAGAAATTACCTGTTCCAACTTTTAAATCTAAAGAAGCCGCTCCAGTTACAGTTCCTATGGTCAAAACGTTTCCAATAGCTCCTGTACCAATATTAAGAGTTTTAATGCCAGTACCACCGGTCATAAGGTTGAGTGTCTGAGCACCTGTACCTGCTCCTATTGAAATTAAACCTGTATTAGCACCTGTTCCTGATATTGTGTATGTAGTAGCAGTTCCTCCTTCTAAAGTAAAGTTTCCTGTTCCAGCTGCCAAGTCTAGTGAGGCCGCTCCTGTGGCAGATCCAATAGAAATGGTATGTGCGGCAGCAGAAGATCCTATGTCAATAGCTCTGGCTGTAGTTCCGTTACCAATACCAACTGCATTGGCTGAGTTGTCTTCGCTTATTGATACGATACCTGCTGTTTGAGAAAATGCTCCTGAAACAACTAGTGAAGAGAAAGTCATAGCTCCATTTGAGTCTACGGCAAAAACTTCTACACTATCAGAATCTAAGATAGAGAACTTATTAGCTGCTGCATTGTCCCCTAGAGTCATAAGGACGTCTTGTCCAGTAGGAGCGTCTATAGCAACGTCTACACCTGCTGCTGCTGTATATAGAGGAGTTGTAACTGAAGTTGCCACTGTAATAGCTGCGTCCATATTTACAGTTATGGTTGATGCAGCTCCAGCGGTTGTTATATTAGTTCCGCCAGCTATTATAATATCTCCTGCTGCGGGGCTAAGTGCCCCTCCACTATCTGCTGTCAAAGTATCAACATCAGAAGCTCCTGGTGAAGCCAAATTCCAGATAGCATTTAGAGAGGAATCTGTACCTGCAAAAACATAGTATGAAGCTGTATCGGCGTCGATTTGTCTTACCCAAGGCTGGCCGATTTGAAAGTCTTTATCTGTAGATGTTGGGGCAGTAGTTTTATAAATTGGTTGAGGCGGTACAGGAACTAAAGGCAGTTCTAATCCGTACGCATGTATTACTTTTTTTGACATAGTATTACCTATAATGTGTGTTATTAGTTTTTTAAATAAAAGTTTGGGCTTTTATTGTGAGGTTTGTTAAGATATTATTAAGAAAGGAGGGTAGTTATGATTGTTGTTATATTACAGATTGTTGGCGTGGTTTGGTTGCCGTCTACTCTATCTTTGCTTTTATGTTTATGGATTATTAAAGATGAACCAATGTTTTAAGATCCACCTGATGAACCGCTAGTAATAAAAAATTTAAATATTTTCAGCTTTGTTAAGTGGACGGCTAATTTTTTAGCATTTTCTTTTGTTATAATTCTATCTGCTATTTCTTTAGATTGATCTAGAAGGTCTTTAGCCATTTCTGGTGAAGTTAGTTCTTCAATTAATTCATAATTAGATTTTTTATTAAGAACTTTGTAAAGATCATTCCCCGTATATTTAGGTTTTACTTTTCCTTCTCTAAGAATATCAGCAACTTTATCTTGTGCTACCCTATCAAAAAATTCTTTTCCTTTTGCAGTTTTAGATGCGTCAGCTCTTAACTGTCTGATTCCAGACCTGGAATTCATAAGTTTTTGAATATCTTCTGGCGTACTTTTGGTATATCTTTCTAGTGCTTTTAAGTCTGTTTTAATAGGCTTTTGTTTTTCAACTTTGCTGACATTTCTATTTAATGGTCTAGCTACTCTTGAATCTCTAAAAGCAGTTTCGATCGCTCTTGTTTGTTCTGGAGATAGAATGTATTCTAGTTCCCTAAGATTTTTATCAAAATCTACTTGCGATTGTTTTCTTGGATTTTCAAAGAATTTTCCTAACTTTTTATCTACTATTTCTCTTTGTGTACCACCAACTATCTCTCTACCGACTTCTGTTTCATTTAGAATATGTCTAGTAGCATTAAAATTATCAATATCAGTATTTCGTTTAAATAGCTTTGAATAATCTCTATTAGATCTATCTCTATATGGATTTATATAATCATTGTTATATGTGGTAGTCCATTCAGCATATCCTCTATTAGCATTTGTAATTGCTTGTGCAGCTTGGGGATGTCCTGTTGAATTTGCTGCATGTTCTACCGAATCTTTTAACAATTTAGTTAATGGCTTAAAGATGTTCTTAGGATTTCCATGAGCAAAATCAAAATCAATACCTCTGTTTATGCTTTGAATTTGATCTATTAATATTTGATTATTGATAGGTTTATAACCACTTATTGACCCATTTTGAACATCTGCTATCTCATTTAATATACTTTTAGCATAATTATTTAACTGCGTTTCAACTGAAGATAATTTTGGTATAGAGTCTAATTTATCAACCATGGTTTGTATATCATGAGCTAAATCAGGATGAATTGTTGAAACTACTTGGTTTTCTTCTCTTGCTGTATTATATAAATTTCTAACATTATTATATGCTCTTTCATCTGCTGCCATGATCTCATTTTTTGCTGAAAACCCTGCTCTAGTAGTGTTATATATTTCTTGAGGATAAATGCTATTGCCAACTCGATTTGCTAATGTGGGTTCTGCTGCGGTAGTAGGAGCTGGTCGGATTCCTATATCTTGTCCACCAGGAGTTACTCTTCCAGCTAAAGATGATTCGTTTGCTGCTCTTCCAATAGGTTGTGGTCTTATTCCCCCTAATGGTTCTTTGGGTTGAGCAGGAGTTTGAGAAGCTATTTGTTGCTGTTCGGCTTTTTGTAGATCAGTTAATAGATTTTCTGATTTCGTAAAACCCGATGGTGATCCAGCACTACCTCCTGGGGGTTCTCCTGATGACCTATTTGCTGCTGCTGTAGACGCAGCATCTTCTACAGTCTTAGGATTAATTCGACTTGCTAGCTTACCTTTTGCATAATTATAAAAAGGTTTACCAAATAATGACGCTATTTCTAAAACATCTTGGGTCCACTTTGGAGCACCAAGCTCTTCTGCTGTTTGTCCTAATGTTCCACCTATTGCAGAACCAAGGGCTATTGCTTGAGATGGGGCATTTCCAAATAGCTTCCCAGCTCTTTCTCCTGATTTTGTTAAAAAATCTTCTGCACTTGAAGAACTTTTACCTGAATAGTTTTCAATCAAATCTAATAAATAAGCATTTACGCTTTCACCCGATTCTTTAATGGTAGCTCCAAGCTCTTTAGCAGACGGGCCGATAGAAGGGAATTGTTTTTTTACTGATTCTGGGGGATTTAGATATTTTTCTCCTAGTTGATCTGATTCTAGTACTGATCCAATAGATTTTACTGCTGCCGTTACGGCTGATGCTAATGTTTTTTGTCCTATCCTATCTAATGACCTTAAAGGCTCAAGTACATCTATACCTGATTTATTTGATTGCGATGATTGCGATGATTGCTCATAAGGAATAAATCCAAGATCATTTTGTTTGACTTCTTCTTTTACTGCTGGCGGAGATTGTCCATAAGGAATAAATCCTAAAGAATTATCAGTAGACATTTACAACCGTTCCACCTTTTTTTTCTAAATCCTTAATTTTTGCTTTAGGTATTGAACCAGGATTGCCATTTTCATCTAAAACAAAAACAAAACCAGGTTTCGGTTTATCCCCTCTAAAAACTTTAGATTTTTGGGCAACAAACATCTCTTTTTTATACTTTTCTTTCGATGGGGCAAGCCTTTTATCTGATGTTTTTTGGACTATTTCTTGAAATTCTCCAAAGTTATATTCTCTTCCTGACTTTCTTAAATCTCTTATGGTTTCTGCGGTATGAACCTTTCCTTCAGCATCTTCTAATAACGTATTAATCAGATCTAAGTTTGCTTCAAATCCGAAATTACTCGATGGAATAGTAGATAAAGTGACCAACATTTCTTTTGTTGAGGGGTTTGATCCACCAATTTCTTTAGGATTAAAAAAGTCCCTTAATAAGGCGAAAAGTTTTTTCTGATCGTCTGATTTAAATAGTTCAGCTACAGCATCCCATCCTGTATCTTCTAATGCTGATGTATATAATTTTCTAAATTGATTTTGATCTAAACTTACTTTTTTGTTTACTATTAGGTCTTTAGCTTTTTGTAGTTTATTATATGAAGATTTTATTTTAGAAACGTCTTGGAAAGGTTTAGCATATTCTCTAATCTCACTTCTATCTTCTGTACCTATTTGGTTTTGTTTTTTTATTTGGAGTTTTTGAGATTCTATGGCTTGATTATTTTGACTTTCCATAGCCTTTCTAAGCTCAGGATTAACCATAGTGGCAGCCAACAATTGACTCTCATCATAAGGGACTTTAAATTGAGGAGCGGCGTTTTGTTCTCTTCCTGATGTATCAATGGGGTTGCCTTGAGTATCGTAAATGGTTTCACTATCTTCTACTATCTCAGTTTGTTGCCCGTTAATTGGCGGAGTTTGTTGGCCATCTCCTGCTTTATTTTGACTATTTTGGTTCAAAATTGTTTGAATCAAAGACATTTGCTGATTCTTTGCACCTCTCTGCTGAAGTGCTTGACTAATTGCACTGCTAGATTTAGAAATCCCTTGCCCTAATCCAGATTGGTCTTGAAATACTAATGCCATTTTTTTCTCAATTTATATATTTAGTTAATAGGTCTGCTTCCGGCTACTGCTGAAGAACCTTGTGATGCATTTCTTGCTATTGAAGCTGGAAGAGTCGCACCTCCTGAAGCATATGCAGCTACCATATCCCCAATTGCTCCTATTAAAGGCCCTAAGATACCCTGCTGTTGATTAAATGTAGGCTCGAACGTTCTTTGTTGTGAAAGACCTGCTAAGCCTTGTGCCCCTTGTTGCTGCTGCTGCTGGTAGAAGTTACCGTACTGTTGCCCTAGGCCTGTAGCAATGTCTCCTGCTGCCCCTGATAACGCTCTATTTAACGCTCCTGAAGCTGAAGACTCACCTAGTTGTTCTTGTAGTCCAGGGACGATCTGTTGATTAAACGCTTTCATAGCAGGATCTACATAGGATTTTTGAAATAAAGCATCCATTTGACCCATATCAGGATTAACCATGTTTTGATAGGCCTGGCCTGATTGAGATAAATATTGTTGTTGTTGAGGATTAAGAAGATTTACATCTTCTCCACGAGTGGTTCCTCCTATTAGAGTTTGTCCGATAAGGCTTCTCCTGAGTATTCCATTAAGATTGATTTGCTGCGTTTGAATCCATAGCGTTCACTATGTTTGGGATAGTTAGTTATCCAGTAGACCTTAGAGAGCATTGCACCCTCTTTAATAGATAATACCATATCTTTCAATTTTTGTACCGCTTTACCCATCCCCCAGAACTCTTTTTCTACAGAATAGGTTTGTATTACTAAACATTTACTAAGTGGGTCTATAGAAAACCATAAAACCCCACGCACTTTGAATTTTGGATCTAAAAGGGCATAGAGATGAGAAAATGGATTTAATCGTTTCTGACCATCTATCATAATTTCACAGTTGTTAGAATGAAATTTATAAAAATCGTCTACGGTGTACTCTCTATGCTTAATTTGTTCTATAAGATCTTTTGGTACAAATTGAGGTGACATTAGTCTTGTCCAAGTTAGATCATCTATTGTGTAACCTATTTCTTTTACTTTTTCAGCGGTCTTATTCATTTGAAGTTCCCATATATCGAATTGTTCCTATTAGTCGTCCTGCTGTTGCTACTGCGATGTTGGCTGTGGTTGCTGCTGAACCAGACGTCCAAATTTCGCATCTAGTGCTATCTGGGATCGCGTTACATGTTAATACTGTTCCTACTCCATAATTAAGCGTAGAGGTCTGTAATACCCCTACAAAGGGCATCCCGTCCATTTTAGCAACCTTATAGGGAAGTTCAAGATAGAGATTCCCTGCTGCTGTGCCTATCGCTGTCCAACTTATATCGAACCATGCGTCTGTTAATAGGCCTTGTCTAAATGTCCACCCGTAGCGATTGCCATAAGTGAATGTTCCTGCTGTTGTAGAGCCTGCTAGTGTTGGAGTCCAATTAGCTTGACGATTAGAACCAGACTCATCTAGAAATGAGACTTTGTCGTAACCATTAACTGTTTCTGCTACTAATTGATTAAAAGTTTGGGACTCTTCTGCTAAAGCTCTTGTGTAATCTAGTATTTCATCATTTTTTAGCTCTTTAGGGTCTATATTTAGCAGAGAAAACTCTGTATTGATAGGAAGAGTCAATTTACCATCCTTGTGCCTACAGGTTTAAAATAAGGGTTAAAAGCCTCAATTATGTATTGTTCATTAGTACCATCCGAAGATATTCTCATTCGGTGTTGATACCCGATTCCACCAGCATATACCCGTTTCCAAGTTTTGGTTT
>Ga0307377_10007033_pt1 | contig 11695 bp, 6 predicted proteins | sample TR3MG_FD_202535 | JGI IMG/M metagenome (GOLD analysis project Ga0307377, IMG submission 202535) | Soil microbial communities from Risofladan, Vaasa, Finland - TR-3 | ecosystem: Environmental > Terrestrial > Soil > Coastal area > Acid sulfate soil | place: Finland: Risofladan, Vaasa | collected...
GTAAACTCCTGCAAAAGGCTGGTAATGTGAGTCTTCAAGTTTGCTTGACGAACGGACAGCAATAGGGAAATTTCGAGAGATTTCCAGGAAAGCATAAAAATCCTGGTAAACATGACCGGGAAGTTCAGCGTTAATAAATCTATTAAGAATCTCATTATCAGACAAATCAGAAAGACCAACAGAATAAAGGCTATTCTGATCCATGAACTCATCGAAAATGTCAGTACTTAAAACGACAGTGCGTGGGATAGTAATAAGGACATCAGGAAACTTATTAAACAGTTTATTGCTTTTAATTATTCTATTTATAAAGGCCAGACCTCTGGCCTTTCCACCAATGGAACCTTCACCGATACGTGAGAATGTCTGATATTCATCAAAGCTGGTCTTGTCGAACTTAGCAATAACCCCTCTACCCCTTCCCAACCTAAAGCTGGAGATTGCAATATAGAGGAACCGACGCATTTCATCACTGGTTTTAAAGTCTTCTTTATTGATATATTTGAACATCTGTGCAACAGGAAAAAGTGCTCTTGCATTTAACCATTTGGAAAAGTGGTTATGGTAAGCATGGTATTCAAGAGATGTGTCGGGTATTGTAAGTAACCTTTGCTGAAGGCCCTGTAGATCAGTAGCTATAGCAATAGACTCCATCGTTTCAGGATTTCTGAAGACAAATGGGCCAAAGCCAAAATTTTGAATAATGAAGTTTCTTAACTGAAGTGACAACGATTTGGAGTACTTATTAATAAATCCAGCTCCTAGTTCTTCAGCAATTTTTTTATGTTTAATACTCGAGGATTGTATCAGAAAAGGCATTTTGGCATCATCGGCGAGAACAACCTTACATAGCTCTATCCCTGCATTGTCATCAGTCAGGTTATCCTTTTTATAACTGACATCTGAAATTACGCCTAAAACATTGTATTTATACTTTTTGTACAGATCAAGAGCATCATTGAAATTGTCAGCAAGAAGTATTTTGGGTCTTCCCCTCATTTTGAGGTTCCGCTGATGTTCATTCAATGCTTCGCGCTGAAATTCCCGAGATTGCAATAGTATTATCCTGTAAATATCCGGAAGATATGAAGATATATATCTTTTTGAGTTTTCAACCAGAATGATTGCCTGAACACCAACAGCCTCAATATCATTCTCAGCATTCATCTTGTCCTCAATGAGCTTGATAATTGCCAGAATAAGCGATGCATCCCCCAGCCAGCAGAAAACATAGTCAATGGCACTAAGATTCTCTCCTTCAAGCCGTAAGGAAACTTCTCTGGAAAAATATGTGAGTACAACAATAGGAATATGCTCATATTTTGCCTTAATCTTTGTTGCCAGCGCAAAGACATCAGTACCTTTGAGACTCAACATTGAGATAACCAGATCAATCTTATCATCCTGAAGTATTTTGAATGCATCTTCTGCATTGTCTGTCTGTATAAATGTTGGGGGGTAGCGAAGGTTAAGTGATGCATATTCATTAAATATCTGTTCCTCAATCCTGCCATCCTCTTCAAGCATGAAGTTATCATAATTACTACATATTACAAGCACACGATGTATCCGCTTCTGCATCAGGAGATTAAAAGATATATCTGTAAAATCGTATTTCTGCAAATCGAGTATTCCTTCAATAACGATCATAAATTATTTTTTTAAATGATTCATAGATATTACAGCCATCCCTTTTTTACCATCCATTCGTATAAATAGTGGTTTCTTAAACCTTATGTGACTGAAAAATTCACCCTTTTCTATAACATCCTGTTCAGCAAGCCTTTCCCATACTATTGTACCATCATTTGTCCCCTGATTAATCGAAAAATAACCTACATTCATAGATGTTACATTATGAAAAAAGTGAGAACCAAGAGATGCATCAAGGTGAAAATTGGGTAAGCTGACCTCCACAATGACTTTTGCATTTGATATCTGTGGCCAAATCACAGGAATTCCAAGGAACCGGTCTTTTGTTCCCCATCGTCCCGGCCCCAGGAGAACATACTGGCGATTTTCTTTTTGCATCTTCTCATTTAACCTGTCTATTTCATCTGCCATATCACTGGTAACCAGATTATTAAATTTTTCAGGCTCAACATAAATGAGATCAGTAATATCTTTAATAACTCCATTCCCCATGCTTTTATTAGTCACAAGCACCAGATCATCAGTATTAATACTTTCGGGATCTATGGAATAACCGGCCCCACTTCCTACAAGCGGTTTAATCTGAAGAAGATAAAATGTGGCATTGCCATCATCATCTTTTGTCAGATCAACAGCAAATTCTATTTCAACAGGGGTGCCAAAAGCTTCAGAAACAACATCCAATACCACTTTTAGAGTAGAAGCCAATGGCACATAATCATATTTCAAAATATTGGCGAAATTAATTACTCTTGGGCCAGCACTATCAAGTCCGGGAACTATTGTATCATTATCAGTGTTTAATACTGATGCAGAGTGAGTCAGAGTGCCATGTTCTTCTGCAATACTTATATCAAGGGTCACGAGTCCGGCATTTTCTCCTTCCAGAAGGTTCAATTTCTTTTTAGCCATATCAACAGCATAAAACCTGACCTGTGAATTTTTATAAAGATCTATATTGGATATAATATCCAATGATGGATAAGCTGGTGAAAACCGGAAAGCTCTTTCTCCCTCAACAACATATTGTCCCAGGCCTACAGCCAAAACGGCAAACCCATCCTTTGGAGTCATATGCGCAACCGGATAAAAGTTATATGACTGAGCAGTACCACTTATGTGGGGATAAAAAGCATCTCCAAACCTATTACCCACTACCGACTGTATTACAATAGCCATCTTTTCCTGTTCAAATTTGTAGCTGATAGCGTCAAAATATGTTCGGGCATTTTTCGAATATATTGAAGAGAAGACTAGCTTAATTGCTTCAGAAAGTTGTTTTAGTCTGATCTCCGGATCTGGATTATTATTTGGAAGCAGGTAAGTCCCAAAAATACCTGAAAATGGCTGGCTCATAGAATCTTCAAATAAACTTGATGACCTTACTGCCAATGGTTGATTAATAAGACTGATAAAAATCCTTAATTCTTTTTCGAGAGTGTAACTCAGGCTGCCCTCAAAAAACAACTTTTGCAGAACATCGAAATCCTTCTCATCTTTTACCTTATCCCACAGATGGTTCCGATCCATAAACATGTCAAATTCGTCTGTACCAATAATAGATGTTAGAGGTGTTTTAATACTAATCCCTGGTAAAAGACGACCAAGTTCAAAGCTATATATGAGAGTATTTATAAAGGCTAATCCACGACCTTTGCCCCCGAGTGATCCGCCTGCAAGGCTTACTACATTGGCCTCATCCACAACAGAAGATTCCTCAAAATTAACCACCTTACCTTTTTTCATTTCCCTGCGCCTCTTACGTATTATATCGATAAGCGACTCCCGCAGTTCTTTAAGACTTTTGAAATCCGAGATCTTCAACGGGTTTAACATTTTTGCAATTTGAACCTCTCCTCTTGCCATAAGCCATAGGGAGAAATGATTTTTCATTGCATGATAAGCAAGGGAATCCTCAGGGACGGTCTGAAGGTATGCTTCGAACTCTTTCATCGATTTTGCCACTGCAATCTGACGGCCATTTGTATCTCTGTATACAAAGTGACCAAAACCAAGGTAATAATTGATGAATGACTTAAGGTCCTGAAGCAGACTTTTGGAATTTTTATTAATAAAGTTTGATTTAAGTGCATATCCGAATTTAGCGTTTTCAGGATCTGATGATTGGAGTACCGTAGGAAGATTAGGCAGGGCTTTTTTAATATGCTGAATGAGTTCGAATCCTGCAGTATCATGTATAACATCTTTTTTTGGAAACCTCATATCAGAGATTACACATAACAGACTGTCCTTGTACTTATTATAAATAGTAATTGAATCCTCGTAATTTGAAGCAAGCAGAATTTTTGGTCGAGCCCTTAGTTTCAGCACCTTATACAATTCATCCGTTGAGACATCCTCTATAAGATTTCTGGTCTGTTCCATCACCAGTGTATAAAGCATCGGAAGGTAACTTGAATAGTACTCTGCAGAATCCTCAACAATCAATATAACCCTCGTGAGTCCCTTTTTCGTGTCATTATCAACATTCACCCTGTCTTCGAGTAGATTTACCATCGCAAAGAATACCTTTGACTCACCAGTCCATACAAAATAGTTATCAAAAGGTATGCCCAACGATTTCTGCTTTTTCACGAATGGCACATCATAAGAGTTGCTTAGAAGAAGGAACGTGGGCAGATAAGGATATTTTTCTTTTATCTTCTTGCAGAGTATCATCGGACTCTCTTTTTCTACCCCGATCATAATAATAATCATATCGTAATGTCTCTTCTTTAACCGGTTAAAAGCTTCTTCCTCCCCGGAGACTCCGGTAACCCTGGGAATTGAGGTAAGACTCATCTGGAAGTATTCACCAAGCATATGATCCGAAAAACGACCTTCTCCTTCTATTGAATAGGCGTCATAAAGGTTTGCCACAAGTAGGATCTCCTTTACTTTAAATGGCATCAGATCGTGAAAAACATCTCTCTCCGCGTTATGCCGGTCAAGAAATTTCTGCAATAACTTTCTGCTGGATACATCTTTTATATCGTCATCAACTGGTCGTGATACCTGTGAAAGACGAATAATATCCCGGGCTTTGTAACTATTAATATACCCTGTTAAGAGACTACTAATATTCTGTATAAGATCTCTCTCCTCTTTCAGAAAAGGACCCTCACTTTCAGTACTGAATTCAGTTGTATAAAAGATTTCTATCGTTCCTTTATCTCCGTCGATAGTATCAAACTCCTGTACCATCCTCCAGTTTGTTTCACGGAAATCAACAGACACAAAATGAATATCCATGAAACTGATACGGGCGACAGTATATTCAGGATACTGCCATGCAGCAGGCAACAGAAGCACAATTTGCTGAAGCGATTCTTCAATCGGCTTACCTTCTTTCAATATAGAAGTAGCCCGATTAATACATGCCAACTCCTTCAGCCTCTCTTGTTGGTCATGAAGTAACCGCCTGTATTCAGGACTATTATGATGCAATTCATCCATTAGCTGTATATAAGTTAGATCAATTTTTAAAATTACTAAAATAGTTTCAGAAAATGGTCTAATAAGTAAAAACCACAGCTCTGTTATAGTCTCAATGCTAACTGTAACTTAATCATAGAAATTCGTATTTAAATACAGAAAGGGATATGAGATCACATTGGTTAGATAACAAAGAGAGGGGTATAAATCTAAGAGATTATTAAAAAATAAGTGTAATAATTACACTAATCAACTACCCATGTAAAACCACTGTGAAGCAGATCATCCATACATTTTATCCTGGCTGTATCACGTATAGCTTCGATCTGTTCTTTAACAGATATTTCATAAGTTGGCCCGGGAACCTGTCTGATAACTCCCAGGGCTACAGGATATTCCGGATAGCGCATATTCGCAAGCATATATTGTATTCCCGAATTAACTTCGAATGCATCATGAACAAGAAGATTATTTTCTTTGATACCATTTTCTCCAATTTTAACAACCTTGATTTTCAATCCATCAAGGATAAGACCTTTCTCATTTTCTGATCCAAAAATCATTGGCTTTCCATGTTCAAGAATAAGTGTCCGGTCTGCTCTTACATCTTTTTTGTCAATATTGTCGTGAATTCCATCATTGAAAATGATACAATTCTGAAGTATCTCAATAACAGAAGTCCCATTATGTTTGGCAGCCTCAATATAAATCTGAGTTGAGAGAGCAAGATTGGTATCAATTGTACGTGCAAAAAAATTACCTTTTGCACCTATTACAAGTTCACCTACTGAAAAGGGTTCCTCAACTGTTCCAAATGGTGAAGTTTTTGTTTTAATACCTTTGGCAGAAGTAGGAGAATATTGACCTTTTGTGAGTCCATAGATCTCATTATTAAACAATAAGATATTAATGTCAATATTTCGCCTGATTGCATGGATGAAATGGTTTCCTCCAATTGCCAGGGCATCACCATCACCGGTAATCTGCCATACTGACAATTCGGGATTAGCTGTTTTAACACCGGTAGCTATAGCTGGTGCACGACCATGAATACCATGAAACCCGTATGTATCCATGTAATAAGGGAATCTTGAAGAACAACCTATTCCGGAAATAAATACGATCTTCTCCTTAGACACCCCCAACTCAGCTAATGCTTTATAAATCGAATTCAAAACTGCATGATCACCACAACCCGGGCACCATCTTATCTCCTGATCACTTTTAAAATCTTTAGGATTATAATTGTTTACCAATACTTCGACCATATTATATCTCCTCCAACATTTTATAGCATTTGTCTTTTATTTCTTTTATTGTGAATGGCATTCCCTGAACTTTGTTTACCTGCTCATATGTAAATTCCTGATGTTTAATCCGTAAATAGTCAGCAAACTGTCCAAGATTTAATTCGCAAACCACGATTTTTTTAAATCGTTTAAACACCTCCTTCACATTCCGCGGTAAAGGGTTAATATAATTGAAGTTTACAAGACTGACCTTTAACCCCTCAACCTGTAATTCGCGAACAGCTGTGATCAGATATCCATATTTCCCACCCCAACCAACAACCAGTATATCTCCTGAGTCTTCCCCCTGAACAACAATATTGGGAATTTTATCAGCAACCCTTGCAACTTTCTCCGCTCTGACTTTAACCATTAGCTCATGGTTATCAGGTGTATATGAGACTGTTCCATTAATAGTTTTCTCAAGTCCTCCGATCCTGTGCTCCAAACCCGGTGTTCCCGGCACTGCCCATGATCGTGCAAGCGTATCTTCATCACGTTTGTATGGCAGAAATGGAATCTCGTCTTTAACTGCAAATGGGGGTTTGATTTCCGGTAGATCTTCCATACCAGGTATTCTCCATGGTTCGGTACCATTTGCCAGGTTACTGTCAGAAAGAAGTATTACGGGGGTCATATGTTCTAAAGCAATCCTTGCCGCTTCAAATGCGAAACGAAAGCAATCAGAAGGCGTGCTGCAAGCCATAACCACAACCGGACATTCACCATTACGACCATAGAGTGCCTGCATAAGATCAGACTGTTCCGTTTTTGTAGGTAAACCAGTTGATGGGCCTGCTCTTTGTACATCAACAATAACTACAGGAAGCTCAGCCATTACTGCAAGTCCAATAGCTTCTGACTTAAGTGCCAGTCCCGGCCCTGATGTAGATGTAATCGCCAGGTTACCTGCAAAGCTCGCACCCAAAGCTGTACAAATTCCAGCTATCTCATCCTCTGCCTGTACACTAATTACTCCAAGATCCTTACGGGCGGCCAGTTCTTCAAGAATCCCGGTGGCAGGAGTAATAGGGTAAGAACCAATAAAGAGTTTCAATCCTGCTTTTTCTGCAGCAGCAATGAAACCCCACGAAGTTGCTTTATTTCCGCTTATATTACGGTAAGTCCCTTTAGTTATTTCTGCAGGAAGTATTTTATAAACCGGTGATAATGCTTCAATTGTTTCTCCATAGAAATATCCTGCACGCAGTGCAATTATATTTGCCTCCACCATGCCCGGCTTATTATGGAATTTATTCTTAAAGTAATCCTCAGTATATTTAAGCTTCCGGTTAAAAAGCCAATATACCATACCCAAAGCAAACATGTTTTTTGTCCTTAAGACTGAGCGGGAGTCAAGTCCAAAATCCTTTAGAGCCTCTTTTACCATAGAAGAAATAGGCGCTGCAATTTTATGACAGTGAGTTAGTTTTTCTTCCTTAATTGGATTCTTCCTATATCCGGCTTTCTCAATATTTTTTTCAGTGAAACTGTCCTGATCATAAATAATCGTCCCGTTTGGTTTAATCCAATGGGCATTAGCTTTTATAGCAGCAGGATTCATAGCAACCAGAACATCAGCATAATCGCCTGGAGTATTAATCTCCGAATGACCCAGATGAACCTGAAATCCAGATATGCCTCCAACAGTTCCCTGGGGAGCACGAATCTCAGCAGGATAATCAGGAAATGTCGATAAATCATTCCCAAATAGAGCGGCCGTGTCGGAAAAAAGCATGCCCGTCAGTTGCATCCCATCACCAGAATCACCTGAGAAACGAATAACTACTTCTTCCCTTTCAATAACCTCTGATTTTTTTCGCATTATAACTAATAATTTATTTCAGCACATTATAAATAATGAACTAATAATGACTTATAGTGCACAAATTTAGCTTTTTATAATTGGAATAAACGTGTAAAAAAATATTTTACTTTATGATATTGGTCATGTTTTAATGAGCTATATATTACTCATTTGCGGTCATGGAATGATTATTGCATTCTAGAGATTCCAATATGTTGTTATGATGGTAATTAATCACTCAACTCCATATATCTGCTTTTTTCAAATTTATTTCACCAACAAAAAACATCTTTGCTATCTTTTCAAAGTAAGTTGTATAGTCGGAAATAAAAAATTGGTCGTTTACAACTCCGGAATCGTTCAAAAGGTTATTTTTTTCCAGAGCATCTTTAAGTATCATAGCTACTATTCTTGCAGAATCGACTATTTCGATATTAAAATTGAATATCTTGCTTATCTGATTTTGAATTATGGGATAGTGGGTACAACCAAGTATTAATGCTTCTATCCCGGTAAGTGACTCATTTGAGAGGTAGCTGCGTATTATTGCGTTACTGATATCATCGAATATAAACCCCTCCTCAATCATTGGAACCAGAAGCGGTGTTGCCAATGAAATAACTTCTGTTACTGGCGATTTTTCTTTAATCTTCTTTTCATAAGTCCCTGAGCTAATTGTCCTCTTTGTTCCAATAACTCCAATTTTATGAAAACTTTTTTTACTCAGATAATCTACAACGGGATCAATAACGTCGAAAAGAATTGTTTTTTCCTGAAACTGTCTTTGAAGAGAGTCGAAAGCAGAGGCAGAGGCAGTGTTACATGCTACAAGAACAACTTTTGAGTTATGGTTAAGCAGAAATTCAGTAATACGATGTGAATAAAAACTTATTGATTCAGCCGATTTGTCACCATATGGTAAGTGAGCCGTATCTCCAAAATAGATAATACTCTCCCCTGGCAAAATCTGTTTAATAGCGTGAGCCACAGTTAATCCACCGACACCTGAATCGAAAATTCCGATTGGCTGTTGTTTCACTTTAACAATATATATAAAAATGACCATCTGCCAGCCGGCGGATGGTCAAATATCTGAAATTATCAAATTACTTTAATCCAAGTTTAGCTTTTGTAAGAGCCAATAAGTTAGTGCTTTTTGTCTCGTCAAAATAGAGAAGTGAACCTTTTGAAATATCAAAGATATAAGTAAATCCGTTCTCTTTACCAACATCCTTAATAGCTTTATCTACCTTAGCATATATGGGCTGGAAAAGTTCCATCTGTTTAGCCTGTAATAATTGTTGAGCATTGTTCTGGAATTCCTGGCTTCTCCTTTGCATATCCATCAATTCCGCTTCTTTGTTCTGTTTAACGATAGCAGTAAGTGTACTACTTACCTTATTATATGCCTCACTTTTATTATTCAACTCAACCTGCATTAGTTCGAGTTCATTAATAAGTTCCTGACGAAATGCCTCGAGGGTGGCAGTGGCTGAGTCAGTTGCCGGCAATGCCTGCATAATTTCTTCACTGTTAACATGTCCAAACTTTAAATTCTGAGCTTCTGCTCTCTGTCCTGTCATGACAAAGAGAATCATTATTAATGTTGCTATTCCTAAAAATCTTTTCATATTATTCATTTTTTAAACAATTATTGCAAATTTAATTAATTAATTTTTATAACCTAATTTTTCCAGAACCTCATCACTAATATCAAACTTTGGGTTTGCAAAGAGAATATTTCCACCTGCTGCAGTATCAAATATAACCGCATAACTTCCGTCAACAGCAATCCCTTTAATTGCTTTTAAAATCTCATCCTGGATAGGTTTAACCAATTCTTCTCTCTTCTTGAATAGGTCACCTTCCATTCCAAAGTACTTGTTTTGAAGATCTTTCATCTCTTTTTCCTTTAGGATAATTGCTTCTTCCCTTTTAGTCTTCATATCCTGTGAAAGAAGAACTGCCTCATTCTGATATGTTTTATACATCTGTTCAACGATAGCATAACCATCAGAGACCTCTTTCTCCCATTGTTCTGAAAGTTTATCAAGTTGTTCCTGTGCTGTAGTAAAAGCAGGGATGTTTGTCCTGATATATTCGGAATCAACAAATGCATATTTCTGAGCTATGGCCATGGCCGATGTCAGAATTAAAAATCCCAATAATACACCTATTTTTCTCATAACTTTAAAAATTAATATATTGTTAATTAAAACTGCTGACCAATTACAAAATGGATTTGTGATTTATTTGCGTCTCTATATTTTATCGGATCAGGTACTTCATCGAAACCATACCCCCAGTCAATACCAAGCAATCCAAACATTGGAAGATTAGCTCTTAGTCCAAAACCTGCTGCACGGTTCATTTTAAAAGGGTTGTATTCTTTTAACGAATACCACGCACGTCCTGATTCAAGAAATGCCAGAGCATAAATTGTGGCCTGTGGGTTAAGGGAAAAGGGATATCTAAGTTCAAAAGTGATTTTTGAATAGACGTTTCCTGATGGTTTTCCTTTAATGGGATCGTCAGGTGTAAGTGATCCCATATCATATCCTCTCTGGGCTATTACATCACGCCCATAGAAGCTGTAACCAGTCATCCCGTCGCCACCCTGGTAATAATACTCAAATGGAGAAGGTCCTATATCATTATTGTAGTGCCCAAGATATCCAAAGGCAAAACGAGAATTCAATACCAATTTATCATTCTTTGAAATAGGATAATAATAATCTGCTTTAAAGGTCCATTTATGAAATTCAATCCACTTATACTTTACTTGGTCTGTCTCATTTGCCATAGGTTTTCCACTTATTGAGCTATATGGCGGTGTAGCCTGAAGGGAAAGGGTGAATGATGATCCGCTTCTTGGATAAATAAGGTTGGGACTTGTTGAGAATCTGGTGATTTTTGCCGTAAGACTAAGTAAGTTTGAGGTCCCGTCTTCAAAAAGGAAATTATAATAATTATAGTGATTCAGGTTGTATCTCTGGTAACTCAATTCACCATATAACGAGAAAAAATCATCAGGCCATTCAAGTCTTTTTCCCAATCCGATTGTTGCTCCATCAATTACCATTGATTGAAAGCCATCAGCACTTTTCTTCCTACCGTTTGTCATCATAGATCTGAACAGTGAAATTGAAAAAGTATTTGGATTTTTACCTCCAAGCCATGGTTCAACGAATGAAAGATTATATGACTGATAAATACGGCCATTTGACTGGGCCCTAATACTTACAGACTGCCCATCACCGGAGGGATAGGGTCTCCACTCCTTCAGGTTGAAGAAGTTACGCATTGCAAAATTATTGAACCGCACACCAACTGTACCAACAAGCATCCCTGCTCCCCAACCACCTGATACCTCAAATTGATCATTTGCTTTTTCTTCAAGTTTATACAGCAGATCAACTGTTCCGTTTATCATATCGGGAACAGGAACCGGATTAATCTTCTCAGGATCAAAATGGCCAAGTACACCCAACTGACGAATAGATCTTAATAT
>Ga0307377_10007035_pt1 | contig 11693 bp, 18 predicted proteins | sample TR3MG_FD_202535 | JGI IMG/M metagenome (GOLD analysis project Ga0307377, IMG submission 202535) | Soil microbial communities from Risofladan, Vaasa, Finland - TR-3 | ecosystem: Environmental > Terrestrial > Soil > Coastal area > Acid sulfate soil | place: Finland: Risofladan, Vaasa | collected...
GTACAGCGATTGAGAGGCTGCACGAACTTGGTTTCGCCACGGTCGGGTTTATCGGTCGTGGCGAACTGTGGCTGGTGGACCGATGCTCTGGCGATCACCTGCAACAAAAGGCAGCTTTCGATCTAGGCAACATCCACCTGAACCTTATAGCCGCCCTGGAGTTGACTTGGAGTTGGCATCCGGCGACTATCGCAAGCCGGGACAAGGAGATCGAGCGGCTGACGGACGAGATCCGCTTGTTGTATTAACTGACCAGCACCGGTACGGAACCGGCGGCGTCCTACCTCCAGTCCGCTCCGACCGCACGGTCGGCCGTACCGGTGCAACATTTTTTGGAGATAATAATGGGTGTGCTTCAGGACATCATCGCAGACGGACTCAGTCGTCTGCACGAACAGGTAAGAGCCGGGGAATTTGGCGAGGGTGACGCATTCGACTCCGACGCTTTTATGACCGAGTTGACGTACGAAGTTATGGAGAGACTCGAATGAGAACTAGGATCGTCATAAACGACCGCGAGGAACTACAAACGTTTGTTACGCAGCTTAAACTGTGCGGAAAAAAATCCGACCACGGTGGCGGCGGGTACTCGGCTTTCCTCCGGCACAAGGACGGCAGAATCGAAGTCGAGGTATGTTTGCCGGTATGTCCGCCGGTGAAGGAGGACTAGGATGCCCTCTGACACCAAGGAAGTCCTGGCTAATTATCGCGACGCCTCACACCGGATGGCCCTGGTCCACGACGACTGGGTTCCGACGCCCGAAGTTCGGATCAGGCATCGCGAACTTGCGAGGATCGCCCGGGATCTCGTGAGTCGATGTATCGAATCCGACGACCGGGACGTTCTCATTGAATTGGTCAGCGAACTAATGATTTTCACCCGGACCCTCGGAGCCAACCGGGCGAGTGAACATCTTCGCCAAGCGGGGCTTCTGCTCGTGGAAAATCTTGGGCATTCCGGAGTTTTTGGTGATTGACGGTCTCGCCGGATTGTGGTACAATCAGTTCCTTGAGAGGAAGACTATGCCCCGCCCGAAAATTATCTTTCCGCCTAATACCATCCACGCTATAGTCTCCGGGTACGGTGCGGGGATCGGCCTGGTTGATCTGGCCGACGAGCACGGGTATTCCACAACTGTCATTCGGCGGGTACTCGCCGCGAACAGGGTGACTATCCGCAACCGGGGCCGACGGCCGGGGCAGGACTTGCGTGAGTAAACGAGCTGACAAACCCGTAGTACGGACCTGCAAAGCCTGCTGGCGGGAGTACGTAGACGGACACCACGATATGTTCTGCCCCGACTGCTGCTCTCCTTACCTGCACGACTGGTACGTAGAACCGGTGGAGATCGACGATGAAACCGTTAGACGCACGTTTTAGAGACACCCTGCTGGCCGTCCGCGGCCGGTTCGGGTTCGAGGCCGACATTGATCGGATAATTCCGTTCGTCGCCCTGGGCCGAGGGGATGCCGAAGATATACTCATAGACCATGGTCAGGCCCACGACTTTAGATCGGCCCTCCTGGACCGCGTTCAAGAGACCGCCCGAAACTACGCGACCTGTCGGAAGACAGGGCGGAAGCGAGCCGCCACCCTCCGGGGGATCGATTTCCTGGATGAGGTGGTTCGGCGGCAGGGCAGGGATTGCGATCTTATTGAGACTGGTAGCGGTGTCCGTCTGGAACTGGCGAAGAGGGTTTGGTGACCCCCACCATCCCCGACATCCTATCCATCTGCGGGTACCCCACGGATGTAGTGGTCTTAGATGTGGAGACCTACTTCGACCGGGACTATAGCCTTAAAAAAATGAGTAACTGGGAATACGTGACAGACGAGCGGTTCGAGGAATTGGGCTGGGCAGTTAAGTGGAACGACCGACCGGCGGAGTTCCAGACTGATTTCCCGGAGACTATTGATTGGGACGCGGTTACTGTAATCATGCACAGTGCTCCGTTCGACGCATTGATTTTGGCCCAGCGTCACGATATCCATCCCCCGTTTATTGTGGATACCCTGGACCTTGCCCGGCACGTCGAGCCTCGTTGGCGGAACGGCTTGAAGGACCTCTGTGAGCGGCACGGGTTGAAAGCCAAGGGCGACACGATGCAGTTCCAGGAGTTGCACGGGGACGACCTCGCGGACAAACAACGGACCGCCCTGATCGACTATGCTTGTAATGACGCCGACCGCACGTACGATCTACTGAACCTACTTCTCCCGAAGCTGTCAAACCCCGCGTTCGAACTGCGGATCGCTGCGTACACGCGAAATCTCGCCTTGTACCCGACACTGAACCTAGATATGGGGCGGGCCGACACTCTCAAGAAGGCTATGCTGGTGGAAATCGATAAGGCATTGATCCGTGCCCAGATTACCGGTATTACGGCCCGAAGCGATAAAGGCTTCGGGCGGGAGATGCGGGAAGCCCTCGGCGACGAAAGTCCTCCGATGAAGCACATGAAGAAGGGCCCGATGCTCGCCATCGCGAAAACCGACGCGGGGTACTCTTACCTCCTGAACCACCCCCTCCCTCGTGTGCGGGAACTTATGCTGGCCCGTGACGCCGCTAAGAGTTGGCCCGGTCAAATCACGCGAGTTTCCAAGCTCCAAGCCATGGTCCGGGCGGCTGGTGGCAAGGTGCCGATTCCGTTGAAGTATTGTGGGGCACATTCAGCCCGCTGGTCGGGCGATCAGTCGATCAACCCCCAGAATTTCACTGCCCGCGGGCACCCGTTAGCCAATGAAGTCCGGACCTTGATCGAAGCCCCGGACGGGCACGTCTTGATTACTGAGGACTTGTCGCAGATCGAAGCTAGGGACCTTGATTGGTTCGCCGACCAACTAGACATGGTTCAGGCTTGGGCCGAGGGTCGACAAATATATTGTGAGTTCGCGAGCAGGTTGACTGGCCAGCGAATCCGAAAACCGACGAGTACCGACGACCCAGAAGTTGCCGCGTGGTACGGTAAGTACCGGCAGATGGGGAAGGTGGGCGTACTTGGTGCAGGTTTTGGTATGGGCCCAGATAGATGTATGGATTATGCCCGGGATACGTACGGTATCGATCTCGATTACGCTATGGCTAAGCGGATCATCGACTCCTATAGGCAGACCCACGAAATGGTCGTCCGGCTCTGGGGTCAAGTCGAACAGGCTTTCCGGAGAGCGACTCAGGGCCGGGGCCGAGTCTTCGAGATCCAGCACGGGCTGAAGTTCTACCGAGAGGGCAATACCACAATCATCGAGCTACCGAGCACCCGGCGGTTGACTTACACTGGGGCTAGGGTCGAAGGGACAACCCGACGACCTCAGTTGGTTATGCCTGACCCAAAAAGTCCGCAGGTGGGTATACATATGTGGGGCGGCTACCTCGTCGAGAACATCATCCAATCAACATCCCGAGATATCTTGGCCGAGGCCATCCTGCGGATCGAGGACGAACTGAGTCTGCGGGTAGCCATGACCGTCCATGACGACATCAGCGTGATCGTCCCCGAGGACAAGGCTGAATACTACCGGCCGAAGATCGAGGCTATTATGCGTACCGCTCCGGCATGGGCTCCTGGGTTGCCCATCGATGTCGAAGGAAAAATATCGAAGAGATATTGCAAGTGATTCGGATCATCGCGGCGGGTACGAAATGACCTGGTCCATCCACCACAAGAGACGACGAGCTATTGACAAAGCCAAGACTGCACGTCGGTGCAATCTCATGGGTCCGCTGGCCGAAGGTGCTCGGGCGTATCGGGCTGGGAAAGATCGGATGAGCAATCCCCATAAGGGCAAGGAGCGGGTCGCATGGTTCTGGGGGTGGGATGGGGCGGAGGAGAAAGAGGATGCGTAAAATTAGCGTGCAAGAATCATGTAGGAAAAACTGCGATTGGGATTTTGTTCCGGTCGAATGCTACCTTTGTCGCGAGAACACTGCGGACGGAACTATCGTGGCTTTGAGCCGCGAACCACAACTATTGCGGCGTGGTATTGACGCGGGGCGATGGTGCCAAGAACTAGAGGCATGGACGCCGAGTGCGTTCGCTTTTCAGTTCGGAGTAGAACCTCCGGCGATGGGTAGTTGCGAGTGGGTACGGATCGAGTTATGATCCCTAAGAAATGCCTAATAGGCAAGCCCCCGAAGCCCCGCAAGCGGACGCCAAAGGCGGATCTGGAAGGTGCAGTCGTAAAGGAATGCCTTGTCTTCCTGCGGCAGCACCCGAACGTGGTCTACGTAGAGCGTCGGAACACTGGAGCGGTCCAGTTCGAAGACGGCGGGTACTTGAGCTTCGGGTCCAAGGGAGCGGCGGACATATGGTGTATCGCCCATCTTCCTGATTCGATGCTCCGGGGGGTTTCGTCCTTGGGGCACGTCGAAGTGGAATGTAAACGCAGGGATGGAAAAGGCCGATTATCGAAAGATCAGAAGGCGTTCCAAGCCTTCTGTAAGGACACAGGTATTCTCTACTTCGTGGTCACATCGGCCGTGGAACTCTCTGAGAAACTTGCGGAATTGGTGGTTGACCAGCGACCGAGGCCGTGGTAGAATAGGACCTTCATGCAACGCCGTTCAGAAAATAATGCGTCGGAAGTGACACCGGCGACACGTCCACCAACCCAGGTGGAAAAGGGCGGATCGACACCGACCCCGACGCTTTTGTGGCATTATACGGATACTCATTGTCTGTCGTGGATTAGATTGTTGATAGATCGATTTCATTATTCGCATCGTAGTGCGTCGTGCCCGATGTACTATGCAGGGCTGCTCGGATCAGGTCCGAACAGCCCTCCCAGACTATACGCTGGGGTTATCTATACGATGGCAACAGCTAGATCATGGACTGGTAAAGCCTGGGAATTACAGCGATTGGTTCGTCATCCGAACTTTAGGCCCCCCCTGACCATGCTAATAGGTAGGTCGGTACGGGCTATACGTCGTTTGCCCAAGGCTCCGAACGTCCTTATCAGCTACGCGGATGCGGGACATGGGCATCACGGAGGTATCTATCAAGCGGCTAATTGGTACTTCCATGGAAAGCGAAAGCGACGTATGGATGGGCTGGTAGTGGATGGTACCTTTGTCCCTGGACGTTCCTGTAATTCTCGGTGGGGAACCCAATCACCTTCCCGACTTGCCGTAGTTTTGCCCGACGCCAGTATCGAGGCCCATTATGATGACGGTAAGTATCTTTACTGGTTGCCAATAAAGACAGACGGTAGCGAACTAGCTCTTGAGAAGAACCCGTATCCCAAACCGGATCGATGAAAAATGCCCCACAATCAACTACTATATCCGAGAAACTCTCCGGAATTGGTGGTTGACGATCGACCCTCGGCAGGGTAGAATAAGAGCTTCCTAACAGGAGGTCGCGATGAAAATTCCCACGCAGTCAGCCACCAGCATAGCGGATTACAAGGTTTGCCCGAACAAGTATCGGATCAAGCACGTACTCCGCATTCGGCCCATCGAGAAGCCAGACCATTTCAGGATCGGGACGAATTGGCATAAGTGCCTGGAGATCTCGAAGCTGACGCCGGGCGATCTCTGCGGTTGTGTATCAGACCCGGGCTCACCACCGGACCCTCGGTGTCCGATCTGCGACGGTGCCGGGGCAATCCCCGAAGACCTACGTATGGCCCTAGTTCGATACATGAACGCCCAATACGAAGTTTGCCCGTCCGCGATTGACGCCGCGGACTGGGAGGTCGAGAAGCTGGTCCTGCTCTACTCGGCCCTTGGATGGCAATGGTATTGGCAGGACGACCAGATCAAAACATTGGCCTGTGAAATTTCGTTTGACCGGGAGGTACGCCCCGGATACCGCCGTCGGGGTATTATCGATCGAATTCTTTTGCGGGACGGGGTTCTGGGCATCGGCGAGTACAAATCCACGGGCAAGCCGATCGACCCCGGATCGTTGTTCTGGAAACCGCTCCAGAAAGATTCCCAACCGACGCTCTACTTGATCGAGGCCCGGATCATGCAGTTGGCTGGGGACCTGGAACTCTACGGGATCAAGGCAACTGACCCGTTGATATCCGGCGTGCTGTACGATGTGTGGCGGAAACCCGCGATCAGTCCGAAGAAGCTGTCACAGGCTGATACGAAGAAGTTCATGGTTGACGGGATGTACTTCGAGGAAAAGTTCTTGTTTAGTTGGGAGGGCGATACCGTACTTATCAATAACGTAGTCGCAGAAACTACCGCGGGCAGCCCCCCGAAACCCACCAAAAAGAACCCCAACCCCGAAACGCCCTTCGCCATTCGGGAGACTCCCGAGATGTTCGGTGCTCGATTGTTGGCGGACATCCGGGAGAATCCCGAAAAGCACTTCGCCCGCAAGCCGGTCAGTCGGACCGACCTGGAACTTGAGCGAGCCGACCGTGAGTTTGGAAACATTCACAGACTGGCCGAACTCGCCCGGCTCCGGGATATTTGGTTCTCGAACGAGCATCAATGCAACGCTACCTACCAGTGTCAGTTCCACCCAATCTGCTATGACTCCGACCTGGCCAGCGGGGAAGTTCCCGAGGGGTTCAGGCGGTTAGACGAGGAGACCCACTAATGCCCGCACCTAAGATGCAACCGTTGGAGACGCCCCCCAAGCGAACAGTACCGAAACCAACCCCGCCCCCAAAACCGGGGGGCAGGACCGCTGCTGCTCCAAAGCCGACCCGTACGTTCAAGGTCAGCCCATGGACCGGTGAGGGTGAGGGCGAAAAGATCATCGCCTACGGCGATACTGGTATTGGGAAGACGACCCTGATGTCGATGCTACCGAATCCCATCTTCATCGGCGTCGATGATGGGGGTCGGCGAATCGTCAACCCCAAGACCGATAAGCCGGTCGATCATGTCCCGGGTATCGACACGTTCGAGGACGTGCGGGCGGCTATCCATCAGCCGAACTTGTTTCCGGCGGGCTCAAGCTGTGTCATCGACACGCTCACCCGCGTTGAAGTCCTGGCTGAGCGGTTCGTTCTGGACACAATACCCAAGGCTTCAAAGGGTAAAGGGGCCGTCGTTCTGGCCAAGAACCTCAAGGACTACGGCTATAACGAAGGGTCATCCCACGTTCGCGACACGTTTCGAATGCTCCTACAGGATCTCGATACTCTAGTCCGTCGGGGTGTCAACGTGGGGATGATCTGTCAGGAACAGGCGATCACCGTGGCTAATCCCGAGGGTTCCGACTACCTCCGAGCGTGCCCGAGATTGCACCACGACAAGCAGTACAGTACGATGCTCGAAGTTTGTGAGTGGGCCGATCATATCTTACGTGTCGGGTACCTCCGCACGATGGTCGACATCGAGGCGGATCGATCGGTCGGCAAGGCCCAGTCCGACGCCACTCGGGCAATTTTCGTCGGCGGAGCCCAGGACTTCCTGGCCAAGAGTCGCACACTCGGATTGTTTGTCGATGATGACGGCAGTCCTGTGTCGTGCGTATCGTTTGCTAACCCGGCTGACGGTACAATTTGGGAATACATCTTCGATCAGGAGGGTGAATAATGCAGATGAAAGCCGCCTACATTCTAGTCGATCCGCAGATGTACACTGAAGCGAAGTTCGGGTCAATCATCATTCCGGACAACATAATGGCCAGAAAGAAATTTGCCCGGGGGACTGTCGTGAGCGTCGGCCCGGGGCTGGTGCTCCCTATGTGTGGGGAGCATTCCAGAGTAGAAGTGGACGCGGGCGATAGCATTCTTTACTACAAGGAGTACGCCACACCCATTCAAGTAGAAGGCAAAGAGATGCACATCATCGAAGAAAACCAAGTACTAGCTACACTAGAACCGGGCGAATTCGCTCCGAAGGAACTCGCTCTGGTACCCATTATCCCAGAAGGAGAAACAAATGGCAGAGATTGACCGAGCCGGAAAATACAAGGGCAAGATCCTCGACTCTTCGGTCGGGGTGACTTCCCAACAGGGTCTTCCCCAACTTATCTTGAACCTGCTGGCGACTGAAATGTACAATCCACAGGAGGACGCCTGGTACCCGTGGGCAGACTACGACGAATCGATCACCGGGTACTTACTTCTGGTGTACCTCGACGACAAGAACCAGCCTTTTCGTTTCTCCCATTACGAGAACATCATGGCCGTGACTGGCTGGGACGGCGAAAGTTTCGCTGGTCTCGACAAACTGGATCTCACAGGCAAGATCATCCAGTTCGAGGTTTACGAAGACGGGGAGTATGGATTCAAGGTCAAACAGATCGCCGCCGAGGACGGCGTGTTGGGCGGTCTCCGGAAGCTCGACGATAAAGACCTCGCCGCCCTGGATCGTAAGTTCTCCACCGGTGCTACCGGCAAGAAGAACACGCCTGCGAAGAAGCCCAAGCCCAAGCCCACTCGCAAACCGCCGTCGGTCGTGGACGCGGTTCTCGCCGACGTTGGGCCTTGTACTGTGGACGAAGCATGGGACGCCTGCGTCGCCGCCAATGAAGGTTTGGTCTCCGGGGCCGTACCTGAGAAGATCCTGGAAGACTATTGGAGGTCCCGGGTGCAGGAGATCGCCCTCGAATCCGACAACATCACCGGTGCTGAAGCCTCGTTGATCCGCAATGGCGTGCTGAGCGACTTGGGCGTGGCCCCAGCAGGGGACGATATCCCCTTCTAGCCCCATGTCCAGAACCCTAGCCGAACAACTATTGGTCTACCAGAGCAACGTGCTACCGGTACTGTTGGAGACCCTCTCCAAGCAGTTACGGGTAAGCACGGGTGCTCTGCGGGCTTTGGAGATCGGATACTGTCTACCGGACAACTGCTGGGTTTTCCCTGAGCGGGACGAGCACGGGGACGTGGTCGGGCTGTCATTCCGCCACTGGAACGGCAAGAAGTACATGCTCAAGGGGTCCAAGCGGGGCTTGATCTACGTACCTAACGTACATCAAGGTGCTGGTAGTCCCGGCCGCTACCAAGCCGGTCCCCAGAACTGGGTCCGAACCAGCGAAGAAACACCCTGTCCGCTCTGCGGTAGGACCGGCTGGTGCATGGTCTCCTCGGAGAACCCGGGCGACCCGAAAGCTGTTCTGTGTGGTCGAGTCTCCAAGGGAGCTACGCGAAACCTCGGCGGCGTGGCGGGCTACCTCCACATCCTCAAGTCCGAGGGCGAACTCGGACAGGCGGGACCCGTTCTTATCGAGTCCAAATACCCCCTGCTGATCGTAGAGGGGGCGACGGACGTAGCCGCCGCCTCAGACATCGGCCTGGTCGCTGTCGGTCGGCCGAACAGTCAGGGGGGCTTATCTCAGTTGACCGGACTGGTCGCGGGCCGTGCGGTGGTTGTTCTAGGGGAGAATGACGCCGGGGCGGGCCGGAAAGGGATGGACATAACCGCTGAAGTTCTTCGCCCGTATGCCCGAACGGTGGCCAAATTGATGCCGCCGGAAGGGATCAAGGACCTCCGACAGTGGACTACCCGAGGCGGTCTGGATTCAAAAAAGTTCTTGGGCTTGATCCAGACCGCCTACGAGGCCCCTACTGAAGAAAATATCCTGGCTAGTATCGCCCCGGTGGAGTTGGCTGATTTGTGGTTGGACGCCACGTACCGAGAGGACGACATAACGATACTCCGGATGTTCCACGGTGGCTGGTACGCTTACGATGGGCAATGTTATCGGAGAGTAGACAAGGCCAGATTGCGGCAACAACTCTATCAGTTCTTCGCGAACAAGCGGTACAAGAAATTAAAACCTGGCGGGTTCGACATCCTGGACTACGACCCGAACAAACGACGGATGGACGAGATAACGGATGCTCTGTTAGCGTTCTGCCCCGTCGCCGCCGCGGAGGTTCCCTGCTGGCTGGACGAGGACCATCAGCAGGAAGATCCTCGGCACATCCTGTCATTCCCGAACGGGTTACTGGACATCGGTAAGTGTATAAGGCAAGAGGGTTTCGTTGATCTCCAGAAAAAAACGCCAAATTTTTTCTCCCTTGCGTGCTACCCCTACGACTTCAACCCCCACGCCTCCTGCGGACTATGGAAGAGATTCCTCGGGGAAGTGTTCCGTGGCGACGAGTCGAAGATCAGTCTGCTCCAAGAATGGTTCGGCTACAACTTGATACCCGACAACTCCCACGAGAAGTTCATGCTCCTCCTCGGTCCGACCCGTGCAGGTAAGAGTACGGTGCTGGAGCTTCTGGCGTATATTCTGGGGGAAACACAGGTGATAGCCCCGACCCTGCGGGAAATCACCGGACGGTTTATGGCCGTTGCGTTCATAGGCAAACTCGCGGCGATTGTGGGCGATGTATCGACTACTACGAATTACGACACTGGCGAAGCTCTGAATGTCCTGAAGCGAATAACAGGCAACGATGCGTTTATGATCGAGCGGAAAGGCGTGGACATCGGGCAAGCGTTTATGAAGTTCTACACCCGGTTTACGATGGCCACGAACACCATGCCGCGACTGCCCGATATGTCACGTACAATCGAAGCTCGTATGCTCGTTATTAAGTTCGATATCAGCTTCGCTGGTCGAGAGGATACTACCCTCAAGGACCGGCTAAAGTGCGAAGCCCCGGGTATTTTGGTCTGGGCCCTGGAGGGTCTAAAGCGACTCAAGCGAAACAAGGAATTCACCCTCCCGGACGAACACGATCAGGTGATCCGACAGATACGTGGGGATATTACGCCGCTGACTGAGTTCATTGACGACTGCTGCACGTTTAGCGGAGGGCCAAATGATTTCGTGCAATCCGAGGATCTCTACGAGTGCTGGCGGAACTGGGCCGAGGCAAACGGCGAGAAAGCGTACACGGGTCGGTGGTTGACCACGGCGGTGATGTCCCTGTTCCCCGAAAGTTGTGTACGAACGAGACGGATAGTCAACAAGGATCGAGTGCGGGTTATCTCGGGTCTCGTATTGCGGCCCAGCGTTGCGGCTAGTATGGGGATTCGACGATGATAATCGCGGTTGACTTCGACGGCACGATTGTGGAGGATAGATTCCCGGAGATCGGGGAGTTTCTACCGGATGCTAAAGCTGTACTGCGGATTCTTTACGACCAGGGGCATACCCTCGTTCTCAATACTTGTCGAACAGGTAAGGCCGGGGCCGCGGCGATACAGTTCTTGGCTGACGCGGATGTGCGGTTCCACTATTTCAACAGGAACGACCCCACTCGAACGGCAGAGTATGGATTAGATAGCCGGAAGGTATCGGCCGATCTATATATCGACGACAGGAACTTAGGCGGTTTTCCGGGATGGTGGACTGTGTTGAAAGAGGTAGTATGATAGCCAATAAGGTCAATAGGCGTGGGTAAAGGACAACATAATGACTAATAAAGACGAACAAGTACCATCCCTAGTAGTAGACGGTATCCGGGCCCCGCGATGCAATATGTGCGGACATCAGATGATTCGGGACTGCCGGAGCCGGGCCAACGACCAGGCTGCGATATGGTATTGTCCTACCCCCGAACGACACCAATAGAGGAGAAAAAATGACTGATTTTGACCGCGTAAAAGACAGCGGCACCCGGCAGGAGTTCTCGACCGGGGCGGTGCGGGACGTTCGGGCCGGGAAGGGCCGGTATGACTTGATGCTTTCCCTGTCTCATATGTTTTACCGGCTGGCCCGCCATTTCGAGAACGGGGCCGTGAAGTACGGGGATGACAACTGGCTGAAGGGATTCCCCCTCCGCCGATTCCTCGACTCGGCCTTCCGGCACTTATGCC
>Ga0307377_10007036_pt1 | contig 11692 bp, 10 predicted proteins | sample TR3MG_FD_202535 | JGI IMG/M metagenome (GOLD analysis project Ga0307377, IMG submission 202535) | Soil microbial communities from Risofladan, Vaasa, Finland - TR-3 | ecosystem: Environmental > Terrestrial > Soil > Coastal area > Acid sulfate soil | place: Finland: Risofladan, Vaasa | collected...
GTCCATTCCCATATAATACATGGCAGGTCTCCTCTTGCTCGGCCCTTGGTCTGCGACCGAGACTCTCTCGGTCGGCTATCCAACTCCAGACTAGCCGACTTGAGGAGACTTGCTCCATAGTATCATATCCGTGCTCTGTTCCACCCCGCCACGGGCGTGTAAACTTCGTCCCGATCCCGGCGCGCCGGGAGAGGACTACCGACGGACAGGCAAGGGCGCGCCTCCGGCGTAGCCCATCAGGCGAAGCCGGGTTCGCTTTTCATTCCGCAATCCGCCCGCCACGGCGGGCAAGCGTTCCGCATTGTCTAAAGAATCTCGATCTCATAATCCACCAGTTCCGCCCCCGGCGTCGCACGGACGAGCGTGACGACTTTGGCGAGGACCTGGTCGGCGAAAATGCGATCGTTGGTCGCTAGCGCCACGCCCAGCACAGCCTGTTGGCGGCTGTCGAGGGAGTCCACTTCGCTCACCGAAACGTTGAACCCATTGCGGATGCGGTCGCGCAGGCTGCGGACGATTCGGCGTTTGTCCTTCAGGCTCTGCGAATCGCGGATCATGAGCCGCAATTGGAGAATGCCCACGACCATGGGTTAATTCCAAACGTTATTTCAACGCAGAGATCGCAGAGGACGCAGAGGACGGCAAAGATAGGGGAACGGCAGCTGCTTTTGCCGTTGTTACTCAATCCTCCCTCTGCGTTCTCTGCGTTGAAAAACGCGGCTACGCCGACCCGAGCGTTCGCTGGACCGTGACCTTTTCGAAGGCTTCGAGCCGGTCGCCGACCTTCACATCGTTGTAGCCGGCCAGGTGCAGGCCGCATTCCTGCCCGGCCCGGACCTCGCGGACGTCGTCCTTGACGCGCCGCAGGGAGTCTATCGGCCCTTCGTGGACCACCAGGCCGTCGCGGGCGATGCGCACCCGAGCGTTGCGTGAGATCACCCCTTCGGTCACACGGCAGCCGGCGACGGTTCCGGAGCGGCTGACTTTGAACGTCTGGAGGACCTCCGCCTCGCCGAGACGGCGTTCCTGCGTCTCGGGCTCCAGGAGCCCTTCGAGAGCCTTGCGCACGTCCTCCGTGATGCGGTAGATGATGTTGTAGTGGCGGATGTCCACGCCGCGATCTTCCGCCAGCGCCCGGACCTCGGCGTCGGCGACGGCATTGAAGCCGATGATGATGGCGCGGGAAGCCTCCGCCAGGAGGACATCGCTTGTCGTCACCCCGCCGACCCCCGCGTGGAGCACCCGGACGCGGACCTCGGGGTGCTCGATCTTCTCCAGGTTCTCCCGGATGGCCTCGACGGAGCCCTGGACGTCGGCCTTGAGGATGAGGGGCAGTTCCTCGGCCTCTTCGGTGGTCATCCGCTCGAAGACGGCTTCGAGGGTTCGCGGGCGGCGGGCGGACACGAGCGCCTCTTCGCGCAGCGACCCCTCGCGCTCCTGGGCGATCTGCTTCGCCAGGGCCAGGTCCTCCAGCACGTAGAACCGCTCGCCGGCGTCGGGCACGTCCGAGAGGCCCGCGACACGCACCGGGACGGTCGGCCCGGCCTCCTGGAGGCGCCGGCCGGTCTCGTCCCTCAGGGCCCGCACGCGCCCATAGGTGGTCCCTGCCAGGACGATGTCGCCCGCGTGGAGCGTTCCGTTCTGCACCAGGAGCGTGGCCTCGGCCCCGAGTCCTTCGGAGCGTTCGGCCTCGATGACCGTTCCGAGGGCGGGGCGTTGGGGGTCGGCCTTCAGTTCCAGCATTTCGGCTTCCAGCAGCAGCGCCTCCAGCAGCGCGTCGATGTTTTCGCCGGTGACGGCGCTGGTGTTGACGCAGATGGTCTTGCCGCCCCATTCCTCGACCACCATTTCGAACTGCGTCAGTTGTTCTTTGACGCGCTGGGGGTTGGCCTGCGGGAGGTCGCACTTGTTGATGGCGACGACCATCGGGACGCCGGCCGCCTTCGCGTGGTTGATGGCTTCTTCGGTTTGCGGCATGACGCCGTCGTCCGCCGCTATCACCAGCACCACGATGTCGGTGACCTGGGCGCCGCGTGCTCGCATGGCCGTGAACGCCTCGTGGCCTGGCGTATCGAGGAACGTGACCCACCGCTCGCCCACCGGGACGCGGTATGCCCCGATGTGCTGGGTGATGCCCCCCGCCTCGCCATCCACCACGTGCGTCTTGCGGATGGTGTCCATCAGGCTCGTCTTGCCGTGGTCCACGTGGCCCAGGAACGTGACGATGGGCGCGCGGGGCGCCAGGGCCTCGGCGCCGTCCTCGCGGGCCTCGATCTCGGCGATGATGTCCTCGGGCCGGCGTTCGCGGCGGACCGCCAGTTCCATCTCCAGCCCGAGCGCCATCTCGCGGGCCGTCTCTTCCTCCAGCGCGTCGTTCACCGTGGCCATCACGCCCTGGTCCATCAGGCGGCGGATGATGTCGCTCACTTTCATCCCCAGGGCCGACGACAGGCTCCGGACCGTGATCGGCAGGTCCACCTCGACGGCGTGCGGTCCTTCGGCGGTTCCGGCGCGCCGGGACGTCGCCGCCCCTCGCCTGGCGCGCGTCGCGGCCGGACGGCCTCCCGGCAGCAGGCGGACCCGCTCGCTGGCGATGCCGCTTTCGCCGCCGCCGCCCCCCAAGGCCTGGTCGAGCACCTCCTGGTCTTCGCGTTGGCGCTGGCGTTCGTGTCGGCGGAAGGCCTGGGCTCGCTGGCGGCTGGCCGCCTCCTCTTCTTCGGTTTCTTTTCGGGCGCCGCGTCGTCGGCCTCGGCGCGGGGCTTCGGCTTCTTTTTCCTCAACTTCTTTTTCGACACCCGGTTCGGCAGCAGCGGCGGGTCGGCGTTTCGGTTTGCCCGGTCGGGCCGGCAGTTCCCCCGGCTTGGCCGGCGGTCCCGGCGCACCGAGACCGACCGCCTGGGGATGCGGCTCGGGGGGCGCGGCGGCGCCCGGGGCGGGGGCGCGCGGCGAAGGTTTCGGCGCCAGTTTCGGCCTGGGCGCAAGTTTCGGGCCCGCTTTCGGACGGGCCCGCGGCGGTCTGCGGATCGGATGAGCACGTTCGGCCGGTTCAGCGGGGGTCTCGACGGTTTCGGCGGGGGTCTCGACGGTTTCGGCGGGGGTCCCGGCGCGCCGGGATTCGGCGACGGGCTCGGCCGGGGCCGCTTCCGCCTCCGGCGCCGGCGCCTCGACCGCCTCCACAATCGCCTCCTCTGCCGGCGCCTCCACCGGCGCCTCCGGGCAGGCGGGCGGGCGGGGCGGCTGGGTCAACTTCACGCCTTCCGCCTCGGGGCGGCGCGCGTGCCGCGTCGGCAACGCAACCCGCATGCCCCGGGCCCGCGCCAGTTGTTCTTCCGGCGAGAGGACCGGCTCCGGCGGGGCCTCGGGCGCCGCAGGGGGCGCCACGGCCTGGTCGGCGACCTCGGCCGATTCGGGCGCCAGACGGGCCCGGATACGGTCGGCCTCGTCCTCCTCGACGGTGCTAGAGTGGCTTTTGACGTCGAGGCCGGCCTCGCGGCAGGCGGCGAGGACCTCCTTGGTCGGCAAATCGAACTCACGAGCGAGTTCGTAGATGCGTACGGGCACGGCTGGCTATCCTTTCCCGCTGGGCTCGCCGTCGGTCCCTTCGTCCTCCTGGAGCGAAGTCTGGAGGGTTTCGGACGGCCCCGCTTCCTCGGCCTGGGCCGGCGGTTCGGCGTCGGCCGGGACGTCGGTTTCCTGCGCGGAGATTTCCGCGTCCTCGGCTTCGGCGGATTCCTCGGCGCCTTCGGCGGCCGCAGCGGCCTCGGCGGCGCGTTTGGCCTCTTCGGCGGCACGGGCTTCCAGCGCGACCACCAGGGCCCCCACCTGGACGATCACCTGCTGCGCCTGGTCCGCCTCGACGTGGAGGAACTTGGCCAGCGTCTCGGGGGAGACCTCGGCGACGTCGGCCAGACTGATATACCCGGCTGCAATCAGTTCGTTGGCCAGGTCCGGGCCCACCTCCTCCATACCGGAGAGTTGCTCGTAGGCGCTGGCGCGCTGCTGCTCGTACTCCGCCGGCGTCATGATGTCAATATTCCACCCCGTCACGCGGGCCGCCAGGCGGACGTTCTGGCCCTTCTTGCCGATCGCCAGGCTCAACTGGTCGTCGGCCACCAGGACGGTCGCGCGGCTGATGTCGCGGTTCAGGAGCACCTCTTTGACCTGGGCCGGCTTCAGGGACTCGCCGATGAAGACCTGGGGCGAGGTGTTGTAGCGCGCAATGTCCACCTTCTCGTTGGCGACCTCGGCGACGATGTTCTTGATGCGGCTGCCACGGATCCCCACGCAGGCGCCGACGGCGTCGACGCGCGAGTCGGCGCTGGAGACGGCGACCTTGGTCCGCCGGCCGGGCTCGCGGGCGATCGCCTCGATGCGGATGATGTGCTCGGCGACCTCCGGCACCTCCAGTTCGAACAGCCGAATGATCAGGTCCGGATGCGTCCGCGACAGAACGATTTTGACGCCCGCCCCGGCCTCGCGGACGTCAATGATGATGGCGCGGATCCGGTCGCCGACGTGCAGCGTCTCGCCGGGTATCTGTTCGCTCTTCGGCAGGAACCCTTCACCGCGGCCCAGGTGGATGACCGCGTTGCCGTGCTCCACGCGCGTCACCTGGCCGGAGACGACGGCGCCGACCTGGTCGGCGTAGGATTCCATGAGGCTGGCCCGCTCGGCCTCGCGGATTTTCTGGATGATGACCTGCTTGGCGGTCTGAGCGGCGATGCGGCCGAACTCCGCCGGCTCGATCCGCTGGCCGTCCATCACCACGTCCATCCCGCCGGTCTCGCGGTTGATGACGATGCGGATCTCTTCGGCCGAGCCGTAGTGCTTCTTCGCCGCCGACTCCAGCGCCGACTCGATGCCCTGGAAGATGATTTCGGCATCGATGCTCTTGTCGCGCCGGATGGCCTCGACCAGCCTCAGAAGGTCTCCGTTCATGTGCCTTGGCGCTCCCCGATTCCGTCGTCCGGCACTTTTCTTTTCTTCCCCGGTCCGACAAACAAAAAAGTGGGACCAGGCGTGGACCCCACTTGCGAGCCGCCCCCGGTCCGGTTCGCTCCGGGACCGCCGGGGGCGGGAGCCTCTAGCGCGCCGCTCTTTACGCCTGTGCTACATGCTCAGGCTCCCGTCCAAAGAGGCGACCCGTCCGGTGGTGCCGAGGGCGGCTCCGATGTGGCACGTGGTCCGATGCCATGGCTTCGCCGACCTCGCTCCTAAGGGTATCCCTTGCCCGCCGGGCATCGCTCTTTGCGGCGTCCAGCCTGCCCGCAGGCCCACAAGGCATTAATCTACCCGTCCGCGAAGTGCCCGTCAACAACTTTTTCCCAGCCCGGAACCGGCGACGGGGACTTAAGGTCTTGTCCGTTCGGCGGTTGCATGTCGGCCGGACGCCCCGCGCGGCCCGGCCGTCAGACGGCCGGCTCCTCCTCGATGCGTTCGACGCGGATCCCTTCGCCGTCGCGCACCTGGCGGAACACCTTGACGTCGCCCTCGACCCGCCCGATCGGGTTGACGGGGCTGGCGGCCCGGGGCTCGTCGCCCTTGGAGGCGGGCGTCTTGCCGAAAAAGATGCACAGCGCGCTGCCCGTCGGCCAGTAGCCCAGTTCCCCGATCTCCATCCGGTCGCGGGCCTCCACCCCCAGGTCCATCTGGATGGGGATGCTGAAGTAAATCTCCTGGCCCCACGTGCTGACCGTGCTCTCGATGGGCAAGGCGTCCCAGATGCGCTCCGCCGTCGGCGTGTCGGCGAGCGTGGCCAGCATCTCGATTTTGTCCGTGGCGATTCGAATCTCGTGCATCGGCACCTCCCAGGCTTCCATGACCCCGCGCCAGCAGACCGGCTCTCGCGCCTGCCGCGACAGGCGCGGGCGCGGACCGGACAAGCCTCGTCTCCAGGGCCGATCCGGTCCGCGCGACGCCGGGCCGACCCTTTCCCGGCCGGCCTCGACCGAAAACAGCCGTCTCCGGCTATTGCTGTTTCTGCTTCTTCCGGATGACGATCCAGACGATAATCAGGACAATCAGCAGGACAAGTAGAAGATACCACCACCATTCCATCGTCGGGCCTCCTTACCTGAAGGGTTTCTCGCCGAGCCGAACGTCCCAGTTTCCCCCCCGACCTCTCTCACCATAGTGCCCGCGCAAGCACACTGTCAAGTCTATTCCGCGAAAAAGGGGGCCGATGGCCTCCAACCCGGACGATCAGTCTTGCGCCCCCTCCAGCAGTTCGCACGCCCGCTCGAGGTCCGAAACCCGCAGCACGAGCGCCCCGCCGCGACCCGACAGGTCCGCCGTCCCGTAGGCGTACTGGATGTTGATCCCCGCCTCCGCCAGCCGCGCCGACAGCCGTTGCAGCGCCCCCGGCTGGTTCTCCAGGTCCAGCACAAGGACCTCCTGGGCCCGATAGGGAACCTTGGCGGCCTTGAGGATTTTTTCGGCCGCGCCGGGCTCGTCCACGATGAACCGCACGAACCCCTCGTCCGTGCAGTCCTCAATGCTCATGCCGCCGATGTTCACCTCCGCCCGCGCCAGCACGCCGCACAGCCGGCACAGGGCGCCGACTTGGTTCTGCATGGCTACCGAGATTTGCACGCGCTTGGGCATGGCCGTCCCTTTCCCTTTTCATCCATCCTACGGCGCCGTGTCGGGCGACTCCACCAATTCCTCCAGTTCCGCGATGCGGCGTTCGACCGTGCGGCGCTCGTCTTCGTTCAATCGCCGCGCGCCCTCCGGCGCCCGCGCGTCCAGCTCGAGCGCCCGGCGATACGCCTCCAGCACCGCGGCATCGTCGCCCAGCCGGTCCACGACGTCCGCCAGGCGCAGCCGCGTCGCTGCATCGTGCGGCGCCAGGCTTGCCGCACGCTCCAGGTTCGCGCGCGCCGCCTGGAGCGCCGACCGGTCCTCCAGCGCGCCCGGAACCGCCAGCCTGCACGCCGCCAACGCCAGATAGGCCTCCCGCAGCCGCGGGTGACGCGCAATCGCCTCCCGGTAGGCGCGGACGGCCTTCTCGGTCGCCAGGAGTCCCGGCGCGCCGGGAGGCTCCTCCTGTTCGGCCTCGGCCTGCCAGAGGCGGCCTTCGAGCCACGCCGGCTCCCAGGCCAGCGGGCTGGCGCGCCCCGCCTCGCGCAGCGCCTCGGCCCTTTCGAGGACCGTCTCCGACCCCACCGATGCATCCAGCCACGCTTGCTCGTGGATCGTCGGCAGGAGGAGCCATCTGACATACCCGAAACATCCGCCCATCACCGCAATCACAACGAGGAACTGAAGGCGCGGACCCAGCCGCACGCCCGCCCTGTAGTGAGAGATTCCCTCTACTACAGGGCCCGCCGCGCTCGGCGAATCTCCCTCGTCCCGCCGCTCCAGCGAGACGGCCAGCACCACCAGCATCGGCCACGCCGCCGACGCCGAAAAAAAGACCGGCGCCGCCTGCCCGTAAAGCCACCAGGCGACAACCCCGGCGATGCATCCCCATCGCACAAGCCCGAGTGGCCGGTCCGCCAGACGCATCCGCGACGGCGAATCGGCCGACGCCAGCGCCACGAGGACCCCCGCCCCGGCCAACACGCCGGCGCCGATCCGCACCCCCAACGGGAAAAATACGATGAATGCCGGCGCCGCCAGCACCACCACCGGCCCGAGCCGTACAAGGAGCGACGCGCCGGCGCCCTCGGCGTACGGCACCGCCGACCGCCTGCACCACGCCCGTACCACGAGGACCACGAGCGCGGCCGCAGCCGCAAGGCCTGCCAGGCCCATCTCGCTTCCGACGGCAAGCCAGACGTTTCCCGCCCGCACCGGCGCGCCGCCGAAGGCCAACGGTTCGTAGGCCGCATAGTGCCACTCGAAGTTCTCCAGGCCGACGCCCGCGAGGCCGCGATCCAGAAACATCGCCGCTGCGCCACGCCACGCGGCCGGCTCTTCCGCGCGCAGCCACGCGCCATGACGGACGACCAGCGCCGCCGCCAAGCCGAGCGCCGAAACCACAAGGACGACCGCCAGGCCGCGCGCCCCTCGTGTGCGAATGCGGCGCCACTTTTCGACCGCCAGGGCGACCGCCACCGGCAGCGCCAGGAGCATGACCGCCGCCAGAACGAACGGCCGGTCCTGCGTCTCCTGCGCGAGCGCCAGGCCGGCCGAGACCGCCGCCGTCGCCACCACGGCGCCCAGGAGGAACCGGCGGTCGGCGCCCGTACGCAGGACCTGGAGAAGGGCGAAGAAGGCGGCCCAGGCGCCGGTCATCTCGGCGGCGCGCACCACCGCCGCCGCCTTGTCCGACGCCGACGCCGTCGAAACCACCGCCCCCGCCACGAACAGCCCCACCGGCAAGAGAAGCCAGGGGTGCGCCAGTCGCACCCGGCCCGCGGCCGCCCACGACGCCGCGACGAGGATCGGCATCGTCCAGAGCGCCAAGCCCACCAGCAGCGTCACCACGGGGTCCGGCGCACCGGAAACGCCCAGAAACGACGCGCGGGTCGAGAATCGCGGCACGAGGAGCACCAGCGCGGCCGCCACGACCACAACGGCCCCGCGCAGGAATCGGGCCAGACGGTCCTCCGCACTCGGGGTGGGCATCATGTTATGGATTGCTGTAGAAACTATTGGGCCTCCCCGGCCGTCTTCGTCCCGGCGCGCCGCGACTGTTGTTCCAGCAGGCGCTCGCGCACGCGCGAAAAGAACGCATGGTAGTCCGGCGTCCGGTAGTCGGGGTAGGTCCACTCGAGCGCCGTCCAGCGGTCGCGGCGATAGAGGAGCGTCACCTCGCCGTAGATGCCGCCCTCCAGGTAGATGCGGTGGGCGTTGTCCTTCGTGGTGGCCAAGACCAGGCGCGAGGGCGCAATGTACCCGGGGTCGAGGTTCGCCGGCCGAAGGACCGGCCATTCGCGCGTCGCAGCGACGTCCTGCTCCACCTGGTTGGCGAGGCGCTTGATGCAGGCGAGACGGTCCGGCGGGATGAGTTCGGCGAAAGAAAGGAAACCGCGCAGCAACGGCTGGCCCATCTCGTCGCGGTAGTATTCGGTGAACTCGTGGGCGAAAAGGTCGCTCCGCAGGTCCACCGGCCCAAGGACCTGGGTGAGGCGCGACTCGGCCTCGGCCAGCGCGCCGGGATAGGCCGACAGCATGCCGACGAAGAGTTTCACGGGTTCGGCGTGGCGGATCTCGCCCATGGCAGAGATAATGATACGCTGCGTGCGGCCAGGCCGCCAAAAAAAACCGCCCGTCGCAGCGCGTCCCTTTACGGCCGTCGCTCAAGCGCCGGGGTAGGCGCCGCAGGAGCCGGCGGCGCGGCGGCTTGAGCCACGCCGTTGTCGATGGCCGCCTGGAGATCCTGGCGGGCGGATCCGTCTGCCTTGACGCTCATCAGGCGGACGGCCGTGACGGCCTCGCCATAGGTTTTGGCGGAAACGAAATAGAGGATCGTGTCGTTGTCCGCCCAGCAGGGATACATCGCGGGGCCGCCCATGCCGCCGCTGTGGGTCAGGACGTTCGGCGCCGCAAGAACGGCGTTCTTGCCCTCCGCGTCTGTGACGACGATCTGCGGCCCTTCGGTGGGAATCGGTGCGCCCACCATCGAACCCATGGCCTGGGCTGCGGCACCCCCGCTTCCTTTCAGGATAAGGATGCGCCGGCCATCCGGGCTCCAGAAGGCCGCCAGGGCGTCGGTCGCCGGGAGGACCTGTTTCGCACCGTCGGCAAGGGCAACCTGGACCAGTTGGGTCGTCGCCTGCTGCTCGTCGCCTTCGCCCGCGACTTCCGTTTCGACGACGAGGGCCTGTTTCCCATCGGGACTGACGGAAAGGATGGCGGACTGGTCGCACGTGGCCGTCGTCACGACGCGCGGCTCGCCGCCTGCCGGATCCACGACGACCAGGTCACCTCGCACGACTTGCGAATCTTGCTTCTTCTCCGTGACGCGGAAGGCGACGATCTTGCCGTCCGGCAACCACGCGTGCATCACGAGGGCTTGGTCGAGGAGCACCTTGATCTGGCCGTCTTCGCGGCGGATGAGTTTTAGTTGCGTCCCATTCATGCCCACGACGGCCGCGCTCACGCTTTTGGAGTCCGGCGCCCAGAGGACGCAAGCCGCAGCCTCAAGTTGGGCCAGGGGGGCGGCCTCATGCGTTTTGACATCCACGATGCGGAGCGCGGTCTTGCTGTTCTCGCCCACGTCGGCCACAAGCGCCTTCGTGCCGTCCGGCGACCAGCAGGCCCATGCCGGGTCGCCTTGCCCGCGTTCGGCCACGCGAACGGTCTCGCCTGACTTCAGGTCAAAACTGAAAACACCCTCCTGCCGCGGAATCAGAACCTGCCCGTCTCTGACGTCCAAGAGAACCGGGAAACATCCCGCCATCAGCCCCATGGCCGCCACAAGGACCGTTGCCGTCCGTTTCATGGTTCCTCCTCCTCCTCGTAATTTCTCGGGCGATGCCTAGGTTGTGTAGGAAGCGTTGATTTTTACATAATCATATGACAAATCGCACGTCAGGACCCGCGCCTCGCCCCGGCCGGCCCCCAGGTCGAGGCGGACGATGATGTCGCGGGCCTTCATGGCGCGCTTCACTTTTGCGGCCTTGGCCTCGACGGGCGTCCCCTTCTCGAAAATCAGCACGCCGCCGATCGCCAGGCGCATGGAGTCGGCCCCGCTCGAGATGCCAGCGCCGCCGGCGGCGCTGGTGATGCGGCCCCAGTTGGGATCCTCGCCGAAGAAAGCGCACTTGACGAGCGGGCTGTTGGCGATCGCGCGGGCGGCCCGCGCGGCCTCCTCGTCCGACGCGGCCCCCGTCACGCGGACCTCGATAACCTTCGTTCCGCCCTCGGCGTCGGCCACGATCTGCCGCGCCAGGTTCTCGCACACCGCCACGAGCGCCGACTCGAACTTCGCCGCCTCCGCCGACCCTTCCGCTATCGGATCACACCCCGCCATCGCCTCGCCGCTCGCCAGCAGCACCAACGTGTCGCTCGTGGACTGGTGGCCGTCCACCGTCAGGCAGTTGTAGGTCGCGTCCGCCGCCCGCCGCAGCATCGCCTGGAGAGCCGAGTGCTCAACGGCCGCGTCCGTCGTCAGGAACCCCAGCGTCGTGGCCATCCGCGGCTCAATCATGCCGACGCCTTTGGTGGCGCCGCCGATCGTCACCGTCCGGGCGCCGATTCGCAGCCGCACGCCCGCCTGCTTCGGACGCATGTCCGTCGTCATAATCGCCCGCGCCAGCGCCGCGTCGGCCGCGCGCCCGCGCCCAAGCGAGGCCAGGGCCTTCGGCAGCCCCGCCCGGACCTTCTCCATCGGCAGCAGCCGGCCGATGACGCCCGTCGAGGCCACCAGCACCGCCTCCACCGGGCACCCCAGACCCTCCGCCGCCAGGCGTGTCATCTCCTCGGCGTCCGCCAGGCCCTGCGCGCCCGTGCAGACGTTCGAGTTGCCGCTCGACGCCACCACCGCCCTCATCGCGGACCGCGCGGCCAGATGGCGGCGGCTCACCTGGACCGGGGCGCCCGTCACGCGGTTGGTCGTAAACACCGCCGCCGCGCTCGCCTCCGTGTCACAGACGAGGACCGCCACGTCGAGCGCGCCCCGCTTTTTTTTGATGCCTGCGGCGGCGGCCCCGGCGCGGAACCCCTTGGCGCCCGTGACGCCGATTGTCCCGCTCGCTCGAACCTTGCTCGCGTCCGTCATGCCAGGCCCGCCTTCTCATCGTGG